>Ga0207136_1092_pt1 | contig 18639 bp, 14 predicted proteins | sample Alteio_BWMinHeat_8_FD_153552 | JGI IMG/M metagenome (GOLD analysis project Ga0207136, IMG submission 153552) | Enriched cells from forest soil in Barre Woods Harvard Forest LTER site, Petersham, Massachusetts, United States -... | ecosystem: Environmental > Terrestrial > Soil > Temperate forest >...
CGGAAGAGCGCGCGCGAGCCAAGGCCAAGGAGGCAGACCGCGAGATTGCCGCCGGGAAATATCGAGGGCCCCTGCACGGACTGCCATGGGGTGCAAAAGACTTGCTGGCTGTGAAGGGTTATCGCACGACATGGGGAGCTGGCGGTTTCGAAAACCAGATGATCGAGGAAGATGCGACCGTGGTGAAACGGCTGGATGAAGCGGGTGCGGTGCTGGTGGCGAAGCTAACGCTCGGCGCTTTGGCTCAGGGCGACAATTGGTTTGGCGGCGTGACGCGGAATCCCTGGAATCCGGGGCAAGGGTCGAGCGGCTCGTCGGCTGGACCTGCTTCCGCGACGGCTGCGGGATGCGTGGCCTTCAGCATCGGATCGGAGACGCTCGGTTCGATTTCGTCGCCTTCGACGCGGTGCGGTTGCACGGGCTTGCGGCCGTCTTTTGGGCTTGTGCCGCGGACCGGTGCTATGGCGCTCTCCTGGAGCATGGACAAGCTCGGACCGATTTGCCGCGCTGTGGAGGATTGTGCGCTCGTCCTGGAAGCAATCTATGGACCGGATGGCGCGGACCCGAGCGTAAAGAATGCTGCGTTCCATTGGGATGCGGCGCTGGACTGGCGGAGGCTCCGCGTGGGTTACCTAAAGGCGGGATTCCAGCCCACGGCGCAAGAGCCGCCGCAAGAACCCAAGGAGGAACCGGCTGCGACGCCGGAAGAACAAAAAAAGCGGGACGAACAGAAACGGCGCAGGGAGGCCGCCCGTGCCCGCGCGGAGTACGACAGAAAATATAACGACGCGGCGCTCGCAAAATTGAAAGAAATGGGCGTGAAACTCATTCCCGTGGAGATGCCAAAGTTTCCATACCGCGAGATGACCACGATGCTCACGGCGGAAGCGGCTGCGGCTTTTGATGAATTGACGCGGACCGGCAAAGACAAACTGCTCACTTCACAGAAGCCATCTGACTGGCCGAATTCGTTCCGTTCGGCGCGCTTCATTCCGGCGGTTGAGTACATCCAGGCGAGCCGGGCCCGGCGAATGGCCATGGAAGCGGTGACAAAAGTGTTTGAGGGAATTGACGTGATTGTGGCGCCGACGAACGGCGGCGAACAGCTCGTCATCACTAATCTGACTGGTCACCCGTCCGTGATTTTGCCCAATGGTTTCCGTGGCGATGATGCGCCCAAGCCGCCGACAGATGATCCCAGCGATTTTCAAAATGCCGGCGGCCCGGGAACACCGGTGAGCCTCACCTTTCTTGGGAATCTTTACGGGGAAGCCAAGCTGCTTGCGTTTGCCCGGGCCTATCAAGACGCCACGGGATTTCAGCGGAAGCACCCGCTGTTATAGTGTTCGGACAGCGGGTGGGGCAACGGATTCGTGCTGGCTAGTCATAAGACTAGTCAGGTCTCGTTTACGCTCGACGGCACTCGATAGTTTCTTGCCAGTTTCACGACTGGAGAATCCGTCCTGGGAAATTGAACCAATGACCACTCAAAGTCGTATAACAATTCAGAGAGTGAATCGCAACGGAAGGTGAACGCAGCGCGCATGGAAACCGTCAGTGCCAGCGATGATTGACCAGCACAATAGTGGTAAATAGGATTTTCGAAACCAACGTCCTGTTTGAGTATCAAAAGGAGAACTTGTGTACTGCTCAAAATGTGGAAGCGAGATTTCTGCTACGACGGCATTTTGCTCCACTTGCGGCCAAGCTATCTCGGGCCTTGTGCCGGCCATTCCTTCTCTATCGCCTGTTGATCCAAATCAGTACGTCCCGGTTGTGCCTCCCAGTTATGGGGGCGAGCAGTTCGCTGGTGTGGCGTACGCCGGTTTCTGGCTGCGGTTCGTTGCTTTTCTCATCGATGGGGTAATTTCGGGCTTCTTGTTTCTGATTCTGTTGATTCCTCTATTCATATTGACCGGCGCCGGCGCCGCACTTGGCCGAATTGGTTCCGGCGAGGATATAAGTGATGAGGTGGCCGCTTTCGTGGGAATTGGGTTCGTCCTGGGATTTCTTGTCATTACCGTTGGGGTACGCTGGCTGTACTACGCGCTCTCGGAGAGTTCTTCCTGGCAAGGTACGTTGGGCAAGAAGATGCTTAATCTAACGGTGACCGACTTGAGCGGGCAGCCGATTTCGTTTGCCCGGGCGTCGGGGCGTTATTTCGCCAAATTCATCACTAACCTGATTCCTCTTGCGATCGGCTATATCCTCGCCGGGTTCACCGAGAAAAAGCAGGCCATTCACGACATGATCGCGGGCTGTCTGGTACTGCGTTCGTAAAGTTTAGAGCCATTTTCCAGATGGAGCCCACTGGGTTCGGATTGTGGGAGTCATGTTAGCTCACGCGTGACGGACGGATTCCATCGGATCGGCGCGCATCCACGGCCGCGCGGCGGAATACGCAGTGAGCACGGTCATTCCACCCATAGTGAGCGCGACCGCAAGAAACACACTCCATTCCACCGGATGAATTCCATACAGCTGCGAACGTACCAGCATGCTGGCGATGATGCCACCAACGATTCCCACACAGATTCCAGCCGCCGTAAGCGCGCTCGCCTGCAACAAAATCATCCTCCACAGGTCGCGCGGGGCGGCGCCCAGCGCCACGCGAATACCAAGTTCCTTCTTTCGCTCGCTGACGGAATAGAACACAGCGCCATAGAGTCCCGCTGCGGCCAGAACGAACGCGAGCCCACCGAAGACGCTGATGCAAACCAGCGTGATTCGCGGGGCGTACAGCGAGAAATTAATCCAATCGTCCATCGTCAAAGAAGTCTGGAAGAGAAGTTGCGAGTCTGCTTTCTGAAGAGCTTCGGAGAGGGGTGCCAACCACTGGCGCGGATCGCCATGCGCTCGCGCCATGAGATAGACGACCGGGAGGTATCGCTGGTCTAGATTGAAATACATGAACGGGCGCGCAGGTTCATCGATATCGATGTATTTTCCGTCGCCCACCACGCCCACAACCGTGACCGTTTGATTGCCGTTTTCAATGCGCACCGTTTTTCCGATGGGATTCTGGCCCGTCCAATATTTTTCCGCCATCAAGTGGTTGATGACTATCACGCCGGGAGCTTTTGCCGTGTCGCTTGACGTGAAGACGCGGCCAGCCAGGACTGGAATTCCCAAGGTCGAAAAATAGTATTGATCAACGGCCACGGACGAAATGCTAGCGGCCTGCTTGCTCTTCTCCGTCGAACCCTCCACGCGAACCTGTTCGTCGTGACCGCTGTTCCCGCTCAGGGGAAGGTCACTGGAAAGCGCAATCGACTCCAGACCGTAAACGCCCCCGGCTGCGTCTCGCATTCTCGCGTACATGCTTCGGCCCTGCTCTTCGGAGTAGCCATTGGCCTGCAAGTCGAGTGTCAAGATCGCAAGGTTGCGCGGTGAAAACCCCAGGTTGACGTGCTTCAGGTTGCTCAAACTGCGAAAGCATAAACCCACGCCGATAAGCACCAAAGTGCAGACCGCCACCTGGATGACCACCAGGGTATTTCGAATTCTTCCTTTGCGTGTTCCGCCCACCGATATTTCTCCACTCAGCGCTCCCGCTAGGTTCGGCGAAGAGGAGTGGAGCCCCGGCACCAGGCCGGTTGCCAGGCCGGCCAAAAAGACGAGCGCCACCGTCGCCGCAACGACTCGAACGTCCGGATGAAAATCAATAGTCAAAGGAATTACACCGACGCCCGGGAAATACGGTTTGAATTGCATGAGCTGGCGAAGTCCCAGAGATGCGAGCAGGAAGCCCAATATGCCGCCGCCGGCCGCGAGAAGCGTACTGTCGACTAACAGATCGCGGACCAGCAGGGCGCGGGTCGCTCCCATCGCGGCACGAACCAGGATTTCGTGCCGGCGCGCGCTCGCCAAGGCAAGTAGTAAATTAGCGACGTTGGAGCATGCGGCAAACAAGACCAGCCCTACGATCGCCAGAATAATTCCTGAGATGATTTTCGCCGAGGAGACGGAGTCCACAGGCAGCATGCTTGTTCCCGTTAAATCGGCAACACGATCCTTGTCGTCGGCAGGATAAGCCGAAGCCAGTTGCTTGGACAACATCTGCACATCTGCCAGCGCTTGCGGACGCGTCACACCTGGTTTCAACCTCCCAATTAGACCGAGAAAATGTACGCTGCGATCCGTGCGCCAATCTTGCGCCTGACGATTGAGAGTGGCGTCAATCGATAGCGGATACCAGATATCCGGCAGGGCGCTGAAAATGGTTCCAGCGAAACCCTTCGGCGCCACGCCTACGATTGTCAGCTGGACGCGGTCGATATTTACCGCTTTTCCCAATACGTTCGGATCAGCACCGAGCCATTTCCAGTAGGAATAACTCAAGACCGCCAAAGCGGATGGCTTGTCGTCGTCTCCTCGGGTAAACAGCCTCCCCAGGAGCGGTTGAACGCCCAGAACAGAAAAATAGTTGTCGGACACACCATTCATAAGCCCCGATTTGAGGCGGCCGTTGAACACGATGGGTCGCACTTGGACGGAATACGGGAAGGCGAGGACATCCGAGAAGACGTGATTGTTGTCGCGATAATATTTGTAGTCGTCATAGTTGGCGCCGCCGAATTCTTCCGTTGGCGTGGTGGTGTAAACCGACACCAGTTGCTCGGGTGCGGGAACTGCAGGCGGGCGCAGTAACAGCGCGTTGAAGACACTGAATCCCACCGCTCCGGCTGCCATTGCTATGGCCAAGGAGAAGACGGCGATGGAAGTGAGCTTCCAGTGCTTCCTTAGAATGCGCAGAGAAAACCGCATGCTGGACCAGAGCGCCATGTTGCCCTCCGTCATGAGGCTCACCTAAGGTAGAGCCGTTCTCTTGCCAGATGCAGCGCGGAGACCTGGAGTTGCCGCAGCCATCTTTGAGTTAATTAGCCGATCCTAGACCTTTTTCTATGGGATAGCCCTTCTCGACCCAATCCGCCGCAAAACTTGTCGGAAGCACAAGCACACGCACGTGGGTAAAGCCCATTTCATGCAGAGCCGCGTAGGCGGGCCGGATGTTCGGGCAGTGATCAAACGGGCAGCATCCGCAATAGACCACCAGGCTTGTTGAGCGGGGTAGGCTGGCAAGCCATTTTTTCAATTCCGCGAGGCCTTCTTCCTTGGAGGCTGTGCCATGAAAAGACGCTGCCGGAATGTGCCCACCCTCGAAGAGCGTGCGAAAGCCTACGTAAACTATTGTCGGAGCCCCTCCGTCCTTGGCGTTCCCAATTTCGTGCACGAGGTCAGCTGCAAGCAGTACATGCGCGTCTTTCCACGGTTCTGCTGCCTTTTCTTGATTTGCCGCGCCGTTTTGGTTGGATCCGAGAACAGGCGCAAGAGGTAGTGCTGCGAAGACACCAAGAGCAAAGAGGGCCGCAACCCAGCGATGGTTGAATGGGAATATCATATTTGTCCGTCTCCGCGCATGATTGTAGAGCCAAATCGCAGCAACGGCGATGCATTTCCATCGGGAACAGCGGTCGCGGAAGACGGCCGCGGCCTGCGAAAAATTATTTCTTGAGCTCGGCTCTCGTGCGCTGGAGCTTAATGGCGGTCGTGCGCAGAGTTTCCGGTACATTTTTGTTGCTGGTCAGTTTCTTGAGGTCCATGACGTTGCACATCGGGAGCATGTGCAAAGAAACGTCCAGTGGGGTCTTCGGATTGTTCAGAAGATTGCGCACCACGGCGTAGTTTTTTCGGAACTTGCGGTTGCCTGCGATGAGCCGAAGAATTTCGTCCGTGAGGCTGGTCATGGTGGCGAAGGCTTCGACTTCCTGATCCGTGAGGCGAGGGGATTGCAGCACGGCGCGCTGCACGACTTTGTTCGAGTCGCGAATCAGCGTGCGTCGCGCCTCAGATCCGCCTTTGATCGCGAACTGCACGCGCTCGGAGACGCTCATTTTCGCGAGGCGCATGAGAAGCGTCTGACGCTTGGCGACATCAGGCTCGGCTTCGGCTGCCGCTTCCGCAAGGGCTGCTTCGTCCATCGCGGAGCCCAGCAGCTCGTGGAGCAGATGCTTCTGGTCCGCGGTGATGGACGAGGAATGCTCAAGGGCGGCCGCGAGCGCGGGGGACTCGCTGACGCGTTCCAAGTCTTCCATGAGCGCCGTGATGCCGAGCGAAGAGAGATGACGCGCGATGGGGACCAGGTATTCCGCCGAGCAGTTCTTGTTTTGCACCATCGCGTCGCAGATGCCAGGTTTGTCTCCGAGATGTTTTCCGGCGTAAGCAAAAAGCGCGGGAATAGCCTTTTCGCGCTTCAGGGCTTCTACAAAGGTTTCTGTTGGTTGCGAAAGGATGGCCTGCTGGGCGCGCTCGGACACCATTTCATCGACGTCCCCGGCAAGCACCGCGAGGATTTCCGCGCGGTCTGCGGGCGCGAGATGCGCTCCGCCGGCGCAAACCGCGATCTTACGCTCGCGGGGTGCGCGGCCTGCGCGGAGATCTTCAAGAACTTCAGGGCTGAGGGGTTCCACCGGATGCCTGCCTCAAGTCTTTCTGGGACAACATTATTGTACCGGAGGCTCCGGGGGTTCCGACGGGCGGCATGGCGCGCCCGTTCAATTCCAGCAACACCGCGGAAGAGTCGGCGACGGTCACTTCAAATTGCTGAGTGGCGGAAAAGTGGTGCGTTTCTCCGGCGGGAATCTCGGCGTCGAGCAGCGCCGTGCCGTCGGCGAGAATGCGCACGCGTGTGGCCGCAGAAGTGGAAACGGCAAGATCCAACGGGACAGCGGCCGAAGAAGTTACGGGGTCAGAAGACGGAGCAGTAGCCGCGCTCGAAATTGCTGTCCCAGTTCCGGGCTGGGTTGGCCCAGGCAAAAGCGCGGGAGAGGAAGAATGTTTTGCGGCGCGATATGCGGCATAGCGCCGCCAACCATAAATGCCTCCCGCAACAAGCCCACCGAGTACGGCAAGCAGTGCAAGCACAGCTAAGATCGGGAGCCAGATGGGCGGGCGGGGGAGTTTGTTTTCGTATGGCTGCGGAGCGGGCATGCTCTGGTCGCCGCGAGCGAGGTCGTATTCAGCAAGCAGATTTTCTTCGTCGAGGCCCAAAAAACGGGCGATGGAGCGCACAAATCCGCGATTGAAGATTCCGCCGGGGAGTTTCTCCCACTCTTCGTTTTCGAGAGCTTCCAGGAAGCGCGGACCGATGCGCGTGGCCGAAGTCACTTCTTTGAGCGAAACTTCGCGCATCTCGCGTTCGCGCTTCAGGCGTTCGCCAAAAGATCCGGTAGCCATGAATCGAAACCTGTCCTCGCCGATACACGTCGGGCAGCAGAGCGATCAAGTTTGCTGGTGATCGCCAACTAACCGGTCGCGGTGGGCGCCCTTTTCTCTGCCCTTTTTCGTTGGATGAACGCTACTTAGGCAGCTCAGGTGTGACCGAACGACGGTTCACCTACGCGCGGCCTCAATCCGGTCCGCGCAAGGCACAAAAATCCCCTCGCCGAAACTATAGGCGGTGTCGCGCGGCAGTGTCAAACAACAGGATCGGAGCTGAAAGAGCTATCTCCAAGCTCGCCAGCCAGGTTCTCGCTTGGCTGCCTTGGAGCGGGGGCGTCTTATGAGCGCAGGGAGAAGGCCCCACGCAATCGATCCATCCAAGGGACGAATCGGGAGTAGATTGAAAACGGCAACACTTAGGCTGAAAAAGCCAAAGATGGCCAGTATCGCATTGACGGCTTGAAATCGCGTGTATCCGAATGTCTCAACCAAAACTAAAATTGGCACGGCTACAAGCGCCTGTGCGATGACACCACCCCAGGCAATGACGCACTGGTCGTATTGAGAATATGGCTGGCTAAATCGTGTAATTCCCCAAATCGGATACAACTCGATGGACCACACGGCACATCCTTTGCGTTGTGCCGCGAACATGTGACCGCACTCGTGAATTAGAATGACCCCGTAGTAGGCAATTAGAACAGAGCACGCCATGAGCGGTTCCTCGATCGCGCCAGCCAGAACAATCGCACCGATGAGAAGTACCGACCAGTGGGCAAATACCTTTACCTGCCTAATCTCCATCACTTCAAAAAGCTTGTTAAGTTTTGGGAGGCCCATTGTCTTGATTTTGGATTGCACCGGACGAGCTTCGATGTCCAGCGAGTCTCAATCATTATTCGACCACACTGCACTTTGTTTGAAGCAGGGCCAGGGGTACGGGTGTGACGGGAAGGTTAAGGCGAAAACAAATACCGTTTGAATTTCTTATAGGATGCGCAAGATGCTTAGGCGAGGGAGGACTTCTTGGAGGAACAACCAACGAACTTGCGCATGGGTTTTTCCGCACCTCCCCCGCTGCTTAAAGCCGGGTTTTGGATTCGCTGCATTGCCGGGATCATCGATCTGATTCTTCTCGTGGTGCCGTTTGCGGTCTTCATTTCTTTTTTCGCTGCGGCAACGGGAATCTCGAATCCCTTCTTTAATCATCGCGCCGGAACGCTTCTTAACGAGACGCTTACACAGTCTGGGCCGACTTTTCTCTTCGTCTGTTTGTGTTTCTTCGCGGCTGAAAGCTGGCTATACTTTGCGCTTTCGGAAAGCTCTCACTGGCATGCCACTCTGGGAAAGCGCCTCTTAGGCATCTATGTAGCGGATGCTGCCGGCAAGCCTGTGGATTTCTGGCGGGCCAGTTTGCGCTTCTGCGGCGGACGCCTGCTAGCGTTAGTCCCCGTTTTGGGCGGCTACTATTTTGTGATCGATTGCCTGTGCGTCGGGCTGACGCCCAGCAAACGCGCCATCCACGACAGGCTTTCGAACTGCCTGGTCTTGCGGGAAGGCGCGCACAGTTCCTTTGTTCGTTGAGTATTTGCCGGCAAATCGGCGCGCCGGTACGCCCCGTAACTGCCGATGGCAAGATGGCCACGCCTGTACCACGAGATTCTTGCACCCTTTTTTGCGAGGCGCCTATACTGGCAAAGATTCGGGCTCCAGCGCCGAATCGCGCTCGTGGTGTTGTTGCCGGGGCGGCTACAGGCTGGCCAACAAAACTTTTAATCCGGGGACTAACCGAGGTGGACGAAGTAAAGCAGTTTCCGGCCGTGGAACGCCGCCGCAATCCCGCGGTGTCCGGTGAGCAACGTGAGGCGGGCGAAGTCGCCATCTTCCAGGAGTTGGGGAAGGCGCTGACGTCTTCGCTTCAGCTCGACCAGGTTCTCCGCACCATCATGGAGAAAATCGACGAGTTTCTTCGCCCAGACAACTGGTCATTGCTCTTGCTGGATGAGTCCAAACAAGAACTCTACTTCGAACTGGCGGTCGGCAAGGCTTCTCAGGCCCTTAAAGACGTTCGCATCAAGATCGGGCAGGGCATCGCCGGCTGGGTGGCGCAACACGGAGAGACCGTGGTCGTCCCGGACACTTCCAAGGACACGCGCTTTTTCGGTCAGGTGGATGAAAAGACGAAAACCGAGACGCAATCGATCGTCGCCGTTCCCGTCAAATTCCGCGACACCTGCCTCGGCGTCATCGAGTTGATCAATTGCTTCGGCCCCGAAGGATTTGACGATCGCGACCTCAAGCTGCTCGAAGCTCTTTCCGACTTTGCCGCCATCGCGCTCGAAAACGCCCGGCACGTGAAACGAATTCACGAGCTGACCATCACGGACGACTGCACCAGCCTTTACAACGCGCGGCACATGGGCTTCATCCTCGAAACGGAAATTTACCGTTCGCAGCGTTACAACTACCAATTTTCGCTGGTGTTCATCGACCTGGACCATTTCAAGCAGGTGAATGACACACACGGCCACCTCGTCGGTTCGCGCTTGCTAGCGGAAATTGGTAACGCGCTCAAAGCTCATTGCCGGTTGATCGATTTTGCGTTTCGCTACGGTGGCGACGAATTTGTGATTCTGTTGCCCCAGACTTCCAAGGACAATGCGCTCAACGTGGCGCGCCGCCTGCATAAGCTCATCCGCGAAACCCGCTGGCTCGATCCCGAGGGATTGAGCATCCGCGTGACTCCGAGCTTGGGCGTGGCTTCCTATCCCACCGATTCGCGCACCAAAGAGGGGCTGTTACACCTCGCCGATGAGGCCATGTACCTGGTGAAAAACACTAACCGGGATAGCGTGGCCGCGGCAAATATCGGGATTTTGCCGGACACCACCGCGGCAGCAGCAGAAACGGCTGGGTAGTCTCTCTTACGCTCAACTTCACTCCTTTCCACCTTCTATACAGCTTCTGAGAATTTTGCTTAACTGAACTTATGCGAAGAAGCGAAGCGGCGCGATATGCGCGCTGGTCCGCGGCTGTGGCGCTGCTGCTAGCCTGTCTGACGGCCGGCGTGTATCTGAAGCGCGGCTGGCAAAGAATCAGCGACCGCAAAGCGGCGCCCGCGCCTGCGCCCAAGAACGTGGAGAAGCAATCCAGCGGATTGACGTTCTCGAAAATGGACGGGCCTCGCAAGATTTTCACTGTCGAGGCATCGAACTCCACGGATTTCAAGGGCCAGGACTCCAGTTTGCTGGAGAACGTAAGAGTCACGATTTTTGGAAAATACGGCGAGCGGCACGACACGATTCACACGCAGAGCTGCCAATACCGGAAAGGCAGCGGCGGCGTCACCTGCGACGGAGATGTGCAGATCGATTTAGAGAGCGCGGCGGACGCAGAACGCAGGGTGAAAGATCACACCGTGCAGCCGCAAATCGTGCACGTGGAGACGCGCGGCGTGAATTTCGATCAGGGCAGTGGCACTGCAAAAACGGATCAACCCGTGACGTTTACTTTCCCCAGCGGGAGCGGCGACGCTGTGGGAGCGGAATACAACTCGGAGGCGGGAACTCTCCGCTTGTTGCAAAACGTCCGCCTGAAACTCAAACCAGCCGCGAAAAAAGACACGGGGAAAAAGCCCGCGAAACCAGAACCCGTCGAGGAAGTCCTGGTGACGGGCGCGAGTCTCGACTTTGGCCGTGATGCGAGATTGCTCCACGTTCTGGGGCCTGCAGAAGCACTATCGAGCTCCGCTCGTTTGATAGCTGGAGAGTTCACGCTCGAACTGGACTCCGAATTTCGCGCACGCAGGCTAGTGGCCATTGCAGGCTCGAACGGAAAGCCGCCAGAACTTACTTCTACGCACGGCGACGACACGATGCTCGTCGACGCAGACAAAATGACTGCGCAGATGGCCCCGGAAGGATGGGTCACTCGAATGGACGCGACGGGAAGCGTGCATGGCGTTCGCCATGGAAAAGAAGAAGCGGACGAAGTCCACGCCGACGCGGGCACGTTGGATCTTTGGCCCCGAGTGAATCGCGCCAAAGAAATGAATCTCAACGGTGGAGTCCTTCTTAAGACGCGCATGGCCAAGAGCGGCGACACGCGAATCCTTCAGACGGGCTCGTTTCGCATGGAGTTCAGCGAAGGGAAAGAAGGCCAACCCGGCAAACCTACAATTGCGGAGACGTTGACGGCGGGGAGCATGGAATGGACCGACGCAGCGGCACAGTCCGACACCGCTCCTACACGCACGAGGCTACAGGCAGACAAGCTGCAGTTGGCGTTTGGAGACGAGGGCAAGCCCAAGCAGTTGGTTGCGATGGGAAACGTGCAAACGGAGCGCGCCCTTACAGGCCACGAGCTTCAGACCGCTACGGCCAGAAGTGGAGCGGCGCAGCTTCTTGCTGCGGGGGGCTGGTCGCAGATGGATCTGCAAGGCGACGTGAAGCTGAAAGAGGCCGACCGCAACGCGCAGGCGGATCATGCCACGTTTACGCACGCCGGGCAGACAGCGGCTTTGACGGGACACGCTGTCGCTCGTGACGCGACCACCGAAACGCATGCTCCGCGCATTTTCTTCACTGGAACAACTGGCGACATCCGCGCCGAGGGCGGCGTGCGCTCCACGGATTTTTCCCCCAATGGAAACGCAGTGCAACTAGCGCAAGTACCGGCCAACATTACCTCGGACACAATGCAGGGCAACTCGAAAGCGGGACGCGCCGTCTATACCGGCCACGCGCGTCTCTGGCAAGGCGATTCCGTCTTGGAAGCGGACTCGATCGAATTGCTTCGCGAGACGAAAGTGCTGAACGCAGTTGGAAAAGTGCGCGCTGTCTTCCCCCAGACACCTGCCCCGGCACCAACCGGCACTCTCCTATCCGGCACGCAACCATCCGCTGAAAAAAAGACCGTTCTATGGCATGTGAGTTCCGGGACGCTTACTTACAACGACGCCACGAGCATCGCCCATCTCGAGAAAAACGTCGTCGTTCAGTCTCCCGATCAGAAAATTCGCGCGCCTATTATGGATTTGTACTTCACGCGTGCCACTACCAACCCCGCAAGCGGCTCGAAGAGTGCCACAAACGGAATGCCCTCGGCTCCCGGGGCCCAGCAGATCAGCCGCGCCGTGGGAACCGGCGGCGTCATCGTCGATCAAGCTGGCCGGCGCGCCACTGCCGAGCGCGGAGAATACACCGCGTCCGACGGCAAGTTCGTCATGAGCGGCGGCGATCCCACGCTTTACGACAGCACCGAAGGCACCACCAAGGGCCGTCAATTGACCTTCTATTTAGCGGATGATACGATCATCGTCGACTCTGAAAATGGTTCGCGTACGTTGACGAAACACCGAGTCGAGAAATGACGCGGCCGCCGAGCGGCCGTTCGTGACGAGGTATGCTGAAACTCCAGGCCGTCGAGTTGAGCAAGTCGTATCGCGGTCGCAAGGTCGTGGATGACGTTGAGCTGGAGATCGGCCAGGGTGAAGTCGTAGGGCTCTTGGGACCCAACGGCGCAGGGAAGACCACTACCTTCTATATTTTAGTTGGTCTTGCCCGGCCAGACTCCGGCCACGTTCTCCTCAACGGCGGCGAAATCACCGACCTACCCATGTACCTCCGGGCCCGTAGTGGCATCAGCTACCTTCCTCAGGAACCCTCGGTTTTTCGCCAACTGACCAGCGAAGAGAACCTGCTCGCCGTTTTGGAGACCCTCCCTCTCACGCCCGAGCAGCAAAGAGACCGGCTCGAACAACTATTGGCTCAAATGGGACTCGAAACCGTACGCACCAGCAAGGCCTATACGCTCTCCGGCGGAGAACGCCGCCGCCTCGAGATCGCGCGCTCGCTCACCCTGCAGCCTTCTTTCATCCTTCTCGACGAACCTTTTTCCGGCATTGACCCTCTAACCGTGAAGGATCTTCAGGAGATCATCCGGGGCCTCAGCCGCTCCGGCATCGGCATCCTGATCACGGACCATAACGTGAGGGAAACACTCAACGTGACGGACCGCGCATACATCGTGAATCATGGCAAGATAATGGCTAAGGGCACTCCGCTGGATCTGAGCAACGATGCGGAAGTGCGCCGCGTTTACCTGGGCGATCATTTCCGCCTGAACTAAAACCCTAAATTGGGGACTTTGAAGGGATAATCAGAACCGATCATGGCCTGGCAGGGACTCAAGCTCAACCTACGAGTGGCGCAGAAGCAGATTCTGACGCCCGGCCTCGTGCAGATGGTGAGCGTACTCGCGCTGAACCGCCTCGAACTTCGCGAGATGATCAACCAGGAGATGATCGCCAATCCCGTCCTCGAAGAGCTGAGCGAGGAAGCCACTCAGAGCGACAACTACAGCGACGAAACCTTCCTGAAAGCCGAAACCGAGAAACTTCCCGAGAAGCCGGAAGCCAATCCGTTCGACGAGTTCGATGTCGGCAGCTTTTTCAACCAATATCTCGACACCGGTGGCGACGGCGGCCAATCCCAGGAAAGAGAAGTCTCCGAGCGGCCCTCCTTCGAAAAGTTTCTCTCCTCTCCTAGCGGCCTCACCGACCATCTTGCCTGGCAGTTGAGCATGACCATCTGCTCCGAAGCCGTCACGGAACTGGCCGAAAGCATCATCGGCAACCTCGACGAGAACGGATACTTAACCGCGTCGACGGAAGAACTCGTTCAGAATGGCAAATTTACTCAGGACGATCTCGATGACGCTCTCGCCGTCGTCCAGGATTTCGATCCTATCGGCGTCGGCGCCCGCGATTTGCGCGAGTGCCTGCTGCTTCAACTGAAGGCCTTCGATCCACAGAATACGCTGGCCCAGCAGATCGTCTCCGAACATTTGAAGCAGGTGCAGTCCAACCAGTTGAAAGAAATTGCTCGCGCGTTGAACCGTCCTCTGGAAGTCGTGAAGCGCTCGCTGGAAGTGATCAAGAAGCTCGACCCACGGCCTGGCTTGCGCTACAACAAAACCGAGCCGCGTCTCGTCGAGCCGGACGTTTATTTCCGCAAGGTCGATGATCAGTGGCAAGTCTTCTTGAATGAAGACGACATGCCGCAGCTTCGCCTCAGCCCCACGTACCGCCGTCTGCTCGCGCGCGACGCCGCCGACCGCGACGTCCGCAACTACGTCAAGGAACGCTTCACCGCCGCAATTCAGCTGATGAAAAACATCGAGCAGCGCAAGCACACCATCCTGCGCGTCTGCCAATCCATCATTGCCCGCCAAGGCGAATATCTCAGTCACGGTCCGGACGCTCTCAAGCCCATGATGATTAAGGAAGTCGCCGAAGAAGTTGGCGTGCACCCTTCCACCGTGAGCCGCGCGGTTGCCAGCAAATATGCGCACACATCTCAGGGCGTCCTCGAACTCCGCTCCTTCTTCAGCGAATCGGTGAACGGCCCCGAAGGCAGTGGAATGTCGCTGCTCACGCTCAAGCGGCTCGTCAAAAAAATGATTGAAGAAGAAGACACCACGAAGCCGCTCACCGATGAACAAATCGCCAAAAAGCTTGATGACGCCGGCATTCACGTCACGCGCCGCACCGTTGCGAAATATCGCGAAGACATGCGCATTCCCAGCACTCACCAGCGCCGCGTGAAAAGCTGAGCCGCCGCCTCAAGTGAAGCCGTCCACTAGACACGTTGCCCGCCACCTTGTGATTCTTACCGGCGTTTCTGGGTCGGGGAAGAGCACCGTCCTACGCGCCTTCGAGGACATGGGCTTCTATTGTGTCGATAATCTTCCTGTAGAGTTGATTCCGATCTTTGCCGAGCTCCACGCCGCCGGTGAAGGTGATTTCGGCCGCGCGGCCTTGCTCGTCGATGCGCGCGAAGGCGTGCAGATCGAAAAACTCCCCGCTCTCCTAAAGCATCTTCGCAAGGATCATCCCATCACTCTAGTCTTCATCGATGCCACGGACGACGCGCTCCTCCGCCGCTACAGCGAGACGCGCCGCCCTCACCCACTTGGCAAAGCGCTATCCGTTCGCGAGAGTCTGCGCCACGAACGCACGATCATGGAGCCTATCCGCAAGCTGGCCGATGTGGTGATCGATTCGACCCAGTTCAACGTCCACGAACTGCGTCACTTCGTCACCGAGCGTTTCAAGAATCCCGATAAGCGTCCCATGCTCGTTTCCGTCGTCAGTTTTGGCTACAAGTATGGCGTCCCAACGGACTCTGATCTGGTTTTCGATGTCCGCTTTCTGCCCAACCCCCACTTTGTTCCCAGCCTGCGCCGCTATACCGGCAAAGATCCCAAAGTCCAAAAGTACATTCGCTCGTTTCCTCAAACGGGTGAATTTCTCCGCCGCATCGAAGGCTTGCTCACCTATCTGATTCCCCATTACATCAGCGAGGGGAAGAGCTATTTGACGATCGCCATCGGCTGCACCGGCGGAAAGCACCGCTCCGTCATGCTGGGAGAGCAAATAAAAAAATCCCTTGCGAAGCACGGTTTTTCTTCCAAGGTGACGCATCGCGACATCGAGAAGTAGCTCCTCATTCGCGCTGCGCCACAGAGCCGAGAAGAACTGTCAATCTAAGAAAGCTGACCTTGAATTCTTGACACGCGTTCTCAACGCGAATCCACAATGGACGCCCATTCCCCGGGGTCAATCGCGGAGTGCGGAACTAGAAAGCGGTTCAATTTGTATCGTCTCTTCGTTATTCCACGCAATTCATTGCCACTTTGCACGAATGGGATAAGCCGCGACGCCCGTCGAGCCAGCGACGACCGCGCTTCTCGAAACGAGGCCCCGTCCTCGGGTCGAAATTGGGCCCAAGCAATCGACTGAACGAATCCCGCAGGCCCAAATCGATCCGAGTGGAGAACGTCTTCCACAAATACGCGGATTGGTCCGGGAAAGTTATTCAGGGCATCGTGGTACGCCACTACCCCTTGGGGCACCAATTGCGGAAAGAAGCCGTCCAGATCGCTCTTGGCGCCCTCATAACTGTGATCGCCGTCAATCCATAGGACCCGGATAGGCCTATTCCAAGATTTCGCCACCTCCTTCGAATACGCAGCATGTGATTCCACATGAGCTGATACTCCAGCCGCATGGATGGAATCGAGGAAATCCTGATAGGAGGATGCTTCCTGGTCGGTTTGGTGGTCCAAAAGAATGGGCGAATTGTGTGGATCAATGGCGACTACGGGGCCACTGCCGTAATGGGAGGCAACCTTAGCCAGCATGACGGTGGAGCGCCCTTTGAAGCTACCAATCTCCACGATCGTACCTCTAGCCGGCACGCACGCGGCGAGCAATCCAAGAAAACGAGCCTCCTTCTCCGTAAGATGGCCTGGAACCTTCTTGGTTGCTTCCCATGCATCGTTAAGAACAGTCTCCAAGTCAGCAGGAATCTTAACTGTAGCCAAAAGTCGTCTCCGTGGCCTTGAGTATCTCAAACCTTCGTAACCAATCCCACTCTCGAAAACTTGACACACCCAAGCTGGCGCACTAGCGTACCAAGTACGAAACGCAGGGGACTCGGAAGCGTGGCTTCTATCGTTTCACCACAACTTCGCCGTCTGCTAAGTTACGTTCGGCCCTACACCTTCAGGCTTATCGCGGGTGTGCTTCTGCTCGCCTTCGTGGCACTCGCGGAGGGCGTGATTGCGCTCCTCGTAACCCCAGCCGTCGATCAGGTCCTCAACCCGTCCGTGGCCGTCCGCTCCGTCAAACTTGTGACACTTCCCTGGAGCGGCCACACCATCTATCTAAACGATTTCTTTCCGCCGAGCATCCACTACGTCTGGACGATTTTCGCCTTTACTATTTTGGCGGTCTTCTTTGCAAAGGCCGTCGCCGAATATTTGGGAACCACCGAAGTCTACCGCGTGGGCTACGGGGCTATCACCGATTTGCGCAACACCATCTTCGCCAAGATTCTCAGGCAGCCTATCGGTTTCTTTCGCGATCACCCTACCGGACGCATCATGTCCGTTGTTATTAACGATGTAGATCGCCTCAGGCCCGCCCTCGGCGAATTCCTCGTCGATCTCTTCCAGAAAGGTCTCACGTTTCTTGTTTTTGTTTCCGTCCTGCTCATCGTTAACTGGAAAATGGCTCTGGCGACGGGAGTTCTGTTGCCGTTGGTAGTCCTGCCCATCAGCAAATTTGCGCGAAGGATTCGACGCTCAGCGGAAAACAGCCAGTTGCGGCTTGGCGATTTGAGTCAAATCCTGCAAGAGACGACCACAGGGAACCGCGTCGTCAAAGCTTTCGGCATGGAGGACTTCGAGATCCGCAAGTTCCAGGAATCCGCTCGCCGCTTGCTGCGCGAGAACATGCGCTGGATTCGCGCGGGAGTCATCACTCCTCCTCTCATGGACATTTTGGGAGCCGTTGTCATCCCTCTCCTCTTGCTTTACGCACGCGACCAGATTCGGCTGCACCTGATGACCACCGGCCAGTTTTTCACTTTCCTTTATGCGCTGTTAAATGCCTACATGCCGCTTCGCCGCTTGGGCTCGGTTTTTCAGCAGTTCCAAACCGCGCAGGGCGCCGGCACGCAGGTCTTGGCTTATTTGGATTTGTCTGAGGAAGCCGCCGATGCCCCGGGTGCTGGGACGCTCGCGGCTCTTCAGGAAAAAATCGCGTTCGAGGATGTCGGCTTCGCCTACGATTCCGTTCCGGTCCTGCGTGGCGTTTCCTTGTCCGCGCGCCGCGGGGAAATCATTGCCATCGTCGGCTCGAGCGGCGCTGGCAAAACTACTCTTGTGAATCTGCTTCCGAGATTTTATGAGACATCGTCGGGTGTGATTCGCATCGACGGCGTGGATATTCGTAAAGTGTCGCTCCGCTCTTTGCGAGCCCAAATCGCGATTGTCTCTCAGGAAAATATTCTCTTCCACGACACAGTCTGGAACAATATCTGTTACGGCCTTACTAATGTTCCCAAGGAGCGCGTAGTTGCCGCCGCGCAAGCTGCTCTGGCGCACGATTTCATCACGGAGTTGCCGCTGCAATACGACACCGTCATCGGCGAGCGCGGCACCCGTCTAAGCGGCGGTCAGAGGCAGCGTATTGCCATCGCGCGTGCCATACTTAAAGACTCTCCTATCCTCATTCTCGACGAAGCAACGTCGGAGCTGGATGCGGAGTCCGAAATGTATGTGCAGAAAGCCCTGGCTAATCTAATGGTCGGACGCACCACTTTCGTTATCGCGCATCGCTTGGCCACCATTCGCCGTGCGGATAAAATTCTTGTTCTCGAGGACGGCCAAATCCGCGAGTGCGGCACGCACACGGAACTCATGGCGCGCGGCGGAACCTATGCCCGCCTCCACGATTTGCAATTCGCGGACGACGACATTCTCGCGCCGGCCCAGGCAGTGCCGTCCAGTGTCACGGCGCCAGCGGAAACCTTATGACCCAATCCTCAGTATTGCCAAAAAACGTGCTAC
>Ga0207136_1075_pt4 | contig 18600 bp, 17 predicted proteins | sample Alteio_BWMinHeat_8_FD_153552 | JGI IMG/M metagenome (GOLD analysis project Ga0207136, IMG submission 153552) | Enriched cells from forest soil in Barre Woods Harvard Forest LTER site, Petersham, Massachusetts, United States -... | ecosystem: Environmental > Terrestrial > Soil > Temperate forest >...
TGGCACGGAAATCTACTATCCCATCCCGCTGCACCTGCAGCCCTGTTTTGCTTACCTGGGGTACCGCGCCGGGGACCTGCCCGCTGGTAATTCTATTCCCGGTAACGATGCTGTCGATTACCGTCAGGGTTCCGAAGCAGTTGTAGATACCGCCGCCGTCTTCCTGTCCAGCGCCATTGCGAAATGTCATCCGGGAAAGCGTGACCGGGACTTGGGGTTCGGAGCCAACGACGACAACCTGACTGTTGACACCCCCACCATCAACAATCGTTGTCTTCGCACCGGAACCGATAATCTGCAAGTTGAAGTAGATGAAGAGGGTCTCGTGATAGGTCGCGGGGGCCACGAAGATGAAATCACCCGGCAAGGTAAGCGAAAGGGCGTTCGAGATGGTTTGGCAGGCGTGCTGGCGTGACTTGCAGTTGTTGTTGTCATTGCCGTGCACTCCATCGACATACCATTTGCTGTTTGCCAAGGCCGCCGGCACAGCAGCAAACAATGTCAACGCCGCAACGCATATCAGTTTTCTGGATTTGTGTTGTAGTTTTCGGAAAGTATGGCGTGTCATGGGCATCTCCTTGAGATGGATTTCACATGCGAAGCGTCCTGAGCGGCGTGGATAGCGGTGGTGAGGAACGATGACAGCGAGCGACGAATCGTGCGACATCTTCGATCCCACATCCGCTCAACTTGAATACTTGACTTCGCCCATGGTACGCCGGAGGTATTTTTGACAAGCTCAACAAACGTCTAAGTAATGCAATTTCTTATTTACAATCTCTTTACAAATGCCTGACAACCGCGGATTCGAAACGAAACTGGCTCGAGCTTAGGAGTAGAATTCAGCGATTCTCTCGACTACACATTCCTGCTCTGCTTCCGTCAGTTCGGCAAACATTGGGAGGGCCAGTACGTCGGCGGCGGCGCGCTCTGATTCTGGCAGGTCCCCGGCGCGGTACCCCAGGTAAGCAAAACAGGGCTGCAGGTGCAGCGGGATGGGATAGTAGATTTCCGTGCCAATGTTTCTTTCGCTGAGAAATTTTCGCAATTCGTCGCGGCGATGGGCCCGGACCACGTATTGATGAAAGACGTGGAACGCATGCGGAGAAGTGCGTAACTGTCGAATGGGCGAATTTCTCTCGTTCGAGATAAGTCCAGTTCCAGCCAGCAGACGATCATAGGTGCCGGCACGTTCTCGGCGCTGACGGTTCCAGATATCGATACGCGTGAGTTTGACACGAAGGATTGCAGCCTGAATGGCATCCATGCGGCAGTTCCAGCCAATTTCTTCGTGCAGGTACCGACGTGGGCTGCCGTGGTTGCGCAAACGGCGCATATGCTCAGCAAAATTGGGATCGCTGGTGGTCACGAGTCCTGCGTCCCCGTAGGCGCTCAGGTTCTTAGTGGGATAGAAACTGAAAGCTGCTGTCGCCCCTAATGTCCCCGCGTTTCGTTCCCTCCACTTTGCTCCAATGGCTTGGGCCGCATCTTCGATGATGGGCAAACGGAATTCATCGGCGATTTGCTGCAAGGCATCCATATCGGCGCACTGGCCATAGAGATGAACAGGCAGCAGAGCACGGACTTTGTAATTCCCTCCTGCTTCTAGACGCCGCTTCACCTGTGCCAGGTCCAGATTCAGTGTGCCTGGATCCACATCCACCAGTACCGGCCGGGCACCGGCGCGTACGGCGGCGCTGGCGGAAGCAAAAAAACTGAAGGCAGTAGTGATGACCGCGTGGCCTGGTTGAACTCCCGCAGCCAACAATGCCAGCCAAAGTGCGTCAGTGCCGGACGCGCAACCCACAGCAGCGACTGCGCCGGTAAAAGCTGCGAGCTCGCGCTCGAGCGCTTCCACCTCGGTGCCCAGAATAAACTGCTGAGACGAGCATACGCGCTCCACCGCTGCCAGCACTTCTTCGCGAATCTGCTGGTATTGGCGATGCAAGTCGAGCAGAGGAACTGGCTCAAACTTGTTCTGCGGCCGCGATTTTGCTGTCGATGATGGAGTCACGGGAAACAGCGATTCTACCACCGGGCTGTCAGCTCTCGGCTATCCGCTCTTGAATTTGTGGTAGTGCGGGAGCGGGCAAATTGTTGTCCATGGCGATGCGCCACTCGGTTAGCGATTGCAGCAAGGGCGTCAACTCAAATTGCTCAAAGCTTCCCGCCGGCTCTCTCAGGTTTCTTATGGCGCGTTCCAGCACCGATCGCATGCCCACACGGTTTCCTGTCGAATAGTGGTGGAAGGCTACGGCGACCTGGACCAGCCCCTGGCAAAACTTCTTATGGTCGGGAGGAGCCGCGCGCCAAACGTCTTCGAGGACTTCGTGAGCATCAAAGAACTTTGCGCTGTTGAACAGACTTATACCGTGCAGGAGTTCGTGATCGGACACACTACATTCTTGCATAGTGATGCGGAAGGATAAGGAAAGCGAGCCAAACGCGCGACTCATGGGTCGCAAAGACCGCGACCCATCGCGCGGCTCGCCTGGATCCCTCGCTGCGCAAAGAATGCTTGCTCGGGATGACAACTTGCAGGCCGGGGGAACGCCCGGCCTGCATTGACGAATGTGAGCCAACAGCTATCTGCCGAAGACAACGTAGTGGTAGCTTGTGGCCATAAAGAACAACAAAGGCACTGACAGAAAGAAATTCGTTCGCGACGCCAGGAAAGCCTGCCGGGCTAAAACCGCGGCGTTTGCCGGTGGAGTGCCCGCTAGTGTGCCGTTGATGATTTTCTTCTGGTTGGGCCAGATGATTCCCCACACATTGAACAGCATGATGATTCCGAAACCACCTCCGACTCCAATGGAGAGCACGTGGTTATCGTCCTGTCCCACTGGCGTGTAATTCAGAAACAACCATGCTCCCGCGATGCACACAACCGTCACAATTGCACCGAGAACATATCCGCTTGGGGCCTTCTTGATCACAGCAAAGAGGATGGCCCAGGCCGCAATCCAAATCAGCAGGAACAGGCCAATCGTACTCCCAGAACTGACGCCCATACGGTCAGCATCCGGGCCGACGTACATCTCCGCCCAATACCAGAAACCGACGAAAACTGTGACCAGCGCGCTCCAGCGGAACCAGTTCAGAGCCGGAAGCGTCAGATATTGAAACACTTTGGGTTTCATGCCCGCATCCACTTGTTTCATGAAAGGGACGTTGACAAGATTGAAAAAGTAAAGGAGGCCGATCCAGGTGATGCCCGCGATGAAGTGGAACCACCGCAGAATCAGTGCCAGGGCTTCCTTGCCAGTATGTGTGGGCATTACCGCTAAGGCTCCGAAAACCATCAGATGTTGCATGTTGTCCTCCGCCATTCGAGATGTGCGAGGCAGGCGCCGGATCGAGTCCGGAGCGCAGGCCTTACCCGCAGCCATCAACTGCGAAGTCCCTACATCTGCTTCATTTTTGGTTGCTGGGCTTACAGCGCACGAATGTTGGCATTTTGTTATGCCCGATGTCAACCACTGTGCTCAGAAGCCCCGACTGTGGCCCAAAATGGGTCTCACAACCTTGGCTTGAAAAGTGGTGAGCGAGGCCGTATTGTACGGAGAGTTGCCTCCGGTGAAGGGCCGCCCCCAAGGCGTCCCCACACCTGAGTTTTTCCCCCTGGTTCCTCAACGCCGTGCAGGCTGCGGCGCGAGGGGCTCACTGTTCAGCAGTTCAGAAGGCTTTCGCAAGTAAGAAAGCCAAGGAGATCGGCATGGAAACCAAGCCGGCACAGAATATTCAAGACACCTTCCTTAACACTGCCCGGAAGGAACGGACGAACATCACCATTTATTTGCTGAGTGGTGTGAAATTAACCGGGCGCATTCGCTCCTTCGATAAATACTCGGTCGTGCTGGAGACCAACAATCTGGAGCAGTTGATTTTCAAGCACGCAATTTCCACGGTGGCTATGGGCCGGGCGGTACATTCGCACTCGGAACGGCCAACCATGGTTTCAGCTCCTGGCCCGGTCGCTGAGCCGAGTTCGGCCTCCAGCGCTTCGGGCACGGAAGGATGAGGTGCGGTTGGCTAACCTCAAGAATGGACGCTTGGCGGGCGCCTGATATTTTAGCTAGAGAACCATCCATTTGAGTCGTGTTTCGAGAAAGTCCAGGAAGAACGACGGCCCGCAGCCTGCTGCGGTGTCAATGCCGAAGCGTGGTTCGGCGGAACGGGCATTCCTGGTTGGCATTGAGTATCGCTCACGGTCTAAGGCGCCTGCGAGGACATCGAAACCCGCGCTGACCGCCGGAGCGCAGGCAGCGAGAGACAGCGCCAGCCCGCCGACTTCGTCCAAAGCTCCGCCTGCCCCGGAGTTCAGTGCCGAGGAATCGCTGGCTGAATTGCGGTCGCTGGCCGGGAGCGCAGGCGCGGAAATCGCGGGAGAATTTCTGCAACGCCGCGACCGGCCTGATCCTGCCACTTTGATCGGCAAAGGCAAGCTGGAAGAAATTGCCGGCGCAGCTGCTTCGGTTTCGGCCGATCTAATTCTTTTCGATCACGACCTCACCGCATCACAGCAGCGCAATATCGAAAGAGTGCTCAACACGCGAGTCATTGACCGCACTCAGCTCATCCTGGATATTTTTGCCACGCATGCGCACACCCGGGAAGGTCAGCTTCAGGTCGAGTTGGCGCAATTGGAATACATGCTTCCGCGACTAAGCGGACACGGCGTTGAGATGTCGCAGTTGGGTGGTGGCATCGGCACACGGGGACCGGGCGAAACGCAGCTTGAAACCGACCGCAGAAAAATCTACCGCCGCGTCCGGCACGTCAAAGAGCAGATTGAAAACGTGCGCCGCACCCGGGCGCAGCAGCGACAAAGGCGCGAGTCCGCCCCGGTGGCGACAGTGGCGTTAGTCGGCTACACCAACGCGGGAAAATCTACATTGTTCAATGCGCTGACTCAGGCCGCGGTGCTGGAGTCGCCGAAAATGTTCGCTACTTTGGATCCGACAGTCCGCGCCGTCACTTTGCCTTCGCGCCGACAGGCGTTGCTGTCGGACACGGTCGGCTTCATTCGCAACTTGCCTCATACACTGGTCTCTGCCTTCCGCGCAACTCTCGAAGAAGTACAGCGCGCCGCGCTCATCCTGCAGGTTTCAGACGCCAGCAATCCCCTCTCGGTCGAACAGGATGCGCAGGTGGAGAAAGTGCTGAAAGAGTTGGACGCAGCCGGCAAACCTCGCCTGCTCGTGATGAACAAGATTGACTTGCTGCCTCCCCGGCAGCGTGACAGCCTGCGCGACGACGCCACCAGCGTCCATGTCTCGGCAGCCAAGGGCATTGGCCTGAGTACGCTTCTCGACCGGATTGATCAGAAGCTCGAAGGAGACGCATTGAGCCGAGTCCATTTGCGTGTGCCTCAGAAAGAGGGGAAGACATTGGCGTTGCTCGAGGCGCGGGCGCGCATCTATTCGCGTGCATATAAAGACGGGTTAGTGGAGTTGGAGGCGGAAGCGCCTGAGTCGGTATTGAGAAAGATGCGGGAGTGGGTAGTGCCGCAGTAGGAGCCCATCGAAACCTAACGAAACTGTCTCTGGCGTCTATCCGATGTTATTGACGGGCCGAAGCTACTGGCATATCGTCACCCCCATACTGACATTTCTTGAAAACGTCTTGGTTGGTTTAAGCGTTGTGTTGGAATCCACAACAAGGACGGTTCCATCATGAAGCAATTTCTTTTGCTGGTCGCTGTGATTGCGCTCGTGCTGGGGGCGCTGCTGTGCAGTCTGTACGTGCTCGATCTGGTGAAGCTGGCTGAGTTGCAGAAAGATCTGGGAAAACTATTCAGTGTCCTGGGCGTGGCTGCGGTTGCCGGGATTTTGATCATGCTTCTGGTCAAGGCAGCGGGAAGAAAAACATAGACCACAGAGGTCACGGGGTACACAGAGAAGTGTTGTTTCGTGTGGTGCCCGAAGTGGCCTCTATAATTTAAATGGGCCGGCAACCAAGAAGCGGTGACAGTCCTTGGCTATCGGCCCATTCGATCCTGAATTGGATCGGAGGTGATACCCATATGCTAGTCCCCGTATCTCAGATGTCAAGCATTCTTTGCGCAAAAGCTGCAAGCTCTTGACAATAGCGGGAAAATAGGTTCTACCGCGGAACTTGAAACTCATCTGGAATTCGCCTTTCCGTTGACACTAATCCTTGCAGGATGTTAGGTTTAATGGTTTCTTAAAGCCCTCTTAACACGGATTTCTTTCAAGCACCAGCATGGATGAGACACTCAGACAGGTAGGGGAATTACTGCTCGGATCCATACCCACCATTATCTTCGTGGTGTTGCTGTATGCGATCTATACGATGCTCGTCCATAAGCCTCTGGTGAAAGTACTGGCCGAGCGACGGAGCAAGACTGAGGGCGCGATTGAAAAAGCTCGGGCTGATATCGCCGCCGCTGAGGCGCGTACGGCTGAATATGAACAGAAGTTAAGAGAAGCCCGCATGACGGTTTTCAAGAACCAGGAAGCGCGGCGGCAGAAGGCTTTGCAGGCACGAGCCGCTGCCGTGACCGAAGCACGGAGCCGGGCGCAGGCCCAGAGCGAACAGGCACGGGCAGCCATTGAGAACGACAAGACAGCAGCCCAAGCAGGCTTGCAGTCTGAGAGCGGACGGTTGGCTGCGGAAATCATTCGCATCGTGCTGCATCCTGGGTCGGCTCCGGCCCCCGCGGGGGGTGGACGATGAAACTGACCCGGCTTGCGGTCGCGATTTTCATGGTGGTTATCAGTTCTGCTCTGGCGGGACACGCGTTGACCACGACCGCTGGCGTTTCGGCAATGTGGTTACAGCAGTCGAGCGCCGAGCCCCCTGCGTCGGGTTCGCTCAGCCAGCAGTTGGTCAAAGAGTCGCGCGAAGCGGCGGGCGAGGACGACCAGGCCCAGTTCAAACATTCCCCATCCGTGCGGTGGGTAGCAAAGTTAACGGGGCTGGACCTCGAGCACGCTTACTGGCTTTGCGTACTGTTGAATTTCTTGGTCATTGCCGCGGCGATTTTTTGGTTTTCGAAGAAAAATCTTCCGGGCGCATTTCGCAATCGTACGGCATCCATCCAGCAGGCGATGGAGGAAGCGCGCAAAGCCAGTGCGGAGGCCAATCGGCGCCTGGCGGAGATTGAAGGCCGCCTTTCCAAACTCGACGGTGAAATCGCCGGTATGCGAGCTGCCGCCGAGAACGAAGGGGCAGCCGAAGAACAGCGAATCATGGCTGCTGCTGCAGAGGATGGACGCAAGATTGTGGAGTCAGCGGAGCAGGAAATCGCTGCCGCTGCCAGAGCAGCTCGTCGCGAACTAACTGCATACGCGGCCGATCTAGCCGTCGCGCTGGCGAAGAAGCAGATCCACGTGGATGCGGCGACTGATCAGGCGCTTGTGCGCGAATTCGCTCAGCAGCTTCCCGCAAACGCTGGCGAGACGCGGAAAGGCGGGCAATAGTCGTGGCAGCTTCTGTCGCCAACAGTTACGCTCGCGCCTTCGCCGACGCAGTTTTCAATCAGCACGCTGATCCCAGCAAGAGCTTGCAGGAGGCGCAGTCATTCACTGAATTGGTCGCTTCCAGCCACGATCTCCGGGAAGTATGGGAGGCGCCGTCTATAGCGGCAGAGCGGAAACGGGCGGTCCTGGATGCGATTGTTAAACGCGAAGGAATTTCTCCGATGGTCCGGAATTTTATGGCGGTGCTGATTGATCATCGCCGGGTCAATTTTCTGGGACCGATCGTGAAACAGTTTGAACAGGAGATCAACCGGCGTCTTGGATTTACCGAAGCCGAAATTACCAGCGCTGGCGAGTTGGGCCAGGCGGACCGCACTACACTCGAAGCGCGGGTGGAGAAGCTCACTGGCAAGAAAGTGCGGGCGCGATATTTGCGCGACCAGTCACTTCTTGGCGGGGCGGTGATCCGAGTGGGCAGCACGATTTATGACGGTTCGGTGAAGGGGCAGTTGGAGAGGATAAAACTAGCAATCAGCTCTTAGATTTTTGGCTCGTGAGCTTAGAGTCTAAAAGCACGAAAAAAGCTTTTAACCGCAGTGGTCGCCGAGAAGATCCGCAGAGTACGCGAAGAAATGCTGGAGCTAACAGCTAGGAGCTAGAAGCTGACTTTATGGCACAAATCAGAGCAGACGAAATCACACAGCTAATCCGGCAGCAAATCGAGAACTACGAGTCCAAGATTGCGGTGGACGAAGTGGGGACTGTGGTCACCCTGGGCGACGGCATCGCCCGCGTGCATGGCTTGGACAAGGTCATGGCCGGAGAACTGCTTGAGTTTCCCCATGACGTGGCCGGCATCGCCATGAACCTGGAAGAAGATCAGGTCGGCGTCGTGTTGCTGGGAGAGTACACGGAAATTAAGGAAGGCGACGTAGTCAAGCGCACCGGCCGCATCATGAGCGTGCCGGTCGGTGACGCTTTGGTCGGCCGCGTGGTGAATTCGCTGGGCCAGCCCATCGACGATAAGGGCCCTATCGCCACTGACAAGTTCATCCCCCTGGAACGCCTGGCGCCGGGTGTGATCGACCGGCAGCCGGTGCGCGAACCCATGGCCACCGGCTTGAAGGCGATTGACAGCATGATCCCGATCGGCCGCGGCCAGCGCGAGCTGATCATCGGCGACCGTCAGACCGGCAAGACTGCTGTCGCACTCGACACCATCATCAACAACAAGGGCAACAACCTGATTTGCATTTATAACGCTATCGGACAGAAGCGGTCTTCGATTGCACAGGTTGTAAAGATTCTTACCGACGCGGGTGCGATGGATTACACGATTGTCGTCGCCGCGTCAGCTTCCGAACCCGCGCCGATGCAATACATTTCTCCGTACGCGGCCTGTGCCATGGGAGAGTTTTTCCGCGATAACGGGAAGCATGCGCTGGTAATCTACGACGATCTTTCCAAGCATGCAGCGTCGTATCGTGAAATCTCGCTGCTGTTGCGGCGCCCCCCGGGCCGCGAAGCTTATCCCGGCGACGTTTTCTATTTGCACTCTCGATTGCTGGAGCGCGCAGCGAAGGTCAGCGACAAAATGGGCGGCGGTTCTTTAACTGCGTTGCCAATTATTGAGACGCAAGCGGGCGACGTCTCCGCTTACATCCCGACCAACGTGATTTCAATTACCGATGGCCAGATTTTTCTGGAAACTGACTTGTTCAACAGCGGCGTTCGCCCCGCGGTGAACGTGGGCATTTCGGTAAGCCGCGTGGGTGGCAGCGCACAGATCAAAGCTATGCGCCAGGTTGCGGGCAGCATGAAGCTGGAGCTGGCACAATATCGTGAACTGGCGGCGTTTGCGCAGTTCGGCAGCGATCTCGATAAGGCCACGCAGAACCAGCTCAATCGCGGACAGCGACTAGTGGAAGTGCTCAAGCAGAAACAGTTTTCGCCATTACCGTTCTCGAAGCAGATTCTGATTATTTTTGCAGGCACAAATGGGTTTCTCGATGACCTGCCAGTCAGCGACGTTCGAGACTTCGAAGCTGAACTTTACAAGTACGTGGATGCCACCAATCCGGGACTTCTGCGCTCCATCATGGAAAAGAAAGTTCTAGATGACGGCCTGAAGGCCGAAATGACGAAGCTAGTGAAGGAATGCAAAGAGACGTTCGTGACAGAACGGCAAGCAGTGGCGAAATAAGCGAGCGACTAACGACCTACGACCAACGACTGAACAATGGCTAACATTCTCGACATTCGACGGCGCATTCGCAGCGTGACCAACACGCGGCAGATCACCAAGGCCATGAAAATGGTCTCGGCGGCGAAGCTGCGCCGTGCGCAAGAGCGGGCTCTGGCTGCGCGCCCTTATGCACAAATGTTGACGAATGTTTTGAAGTCGCTGGTTTCTCGCGCAGAAATTTACGATCCCGAAACTGGCGAAGCCAAACACCCGCTGTTGGTGCAGCGTCCGGAGAACAATGTCCTGTTGATTGTGGTAACCGGAGACAAAGGTCTGGCCGGAGCGTTCAATACCAATATTCTGAAAGCGGCAGCGCGATTCTTAGCTTCGAAAACGGGCAAGAATATCGAAGTGGAAGCGGTCGGCCGCAAAGGTCGCGACTTTTTGCGCCGGCGGTATCCGACGGCCGAGCCGCGCACGGCAGACTCTCAGGCAGCGGCGCGCACTGCGCTGGTTGGCGAGCACATTGGGGTTCTAAACAAAGTCGAGTACGCGATGGCGGCGGAACTGGCTAATCGGGTAAGTGAGCGCTATCGCAAGGGCGAAATCGACGCCGTTTATCTCTTGTTCAACGAGTTTAAATCCGTGATTGCGCAACGTCTGATCGTCGAGCAGATTCTCCCCATCGGACAAATCGGAGTGGACGAAGTGCGCCAAGCCGACGAAATGACTTTAGAAGAAAAAGAACGGGCACTCGAAGCGGCCAAGGGCGCAGGTGTTGGCATTCGGCCTCCGGATACGCGAGAGGCAGACGCGGTCGCGGCAAGATTCGCCACGGCACAAGTGGATTACATCTACGAGCAGTCGCCGGAGCAGTTGTTTCAGTCGCTGCTGCCGAAATATGTAGTGATCCAGGTGTTTCGCGGCCTGCTGGAATCGGTGGCCGCAGAACACGCGGCACGCATGACCGCGATGGAAGCGGCGTCGAACAATGCCACTGACATGATCGATTCCTTGACACTCGCCATGAATCGCGCCCGTCAGGCCAAGATCACGAAAGAGATTATCGAAATTGTGAGCGGAGCGGCAGCAGCAGGGTAAAGCAGCAGTTGGCACTTGGCAATTAGCACTTAGTACCTGTTCATGCACGTACTTGGCTAAATGCTAAGTGCCAAATGCTAAATGCGTACAGCTAAGAATTTGGTAGAGAGAAAACATCTATGGCAGAAAATGTTGGACACGTAGTACAAATCTCCGGCCCTGCGGTGGACGTGCAGTTTGCCGCCGGGGCTATGCCGCCGATTTATCAGGCGCTGCGCATTGTGAGCGAGGGCTTCACCGTCCCTTCGAAGATCGACGTTGTGGTCGAAGTGCAGCAGCACTTAGGCGAAGGCCGGGTCCGCTGCGTCGCCATGGAAGCCACTGAAGGCATGGTGCGCGGCATGAAGGCCATTGACCAGGGCGGCCCGATTTCGGTGCCCGTGGGTCACGGCACGCTCGGGCGCGTGATGAACGTTATCGGCCAACCAGTGGACCAGCTTGGCCCGATTGAGCACACGATCACCATGCCCATCCATCGTCCAGCTCCGCTGTTTCAGGACCAGGCCACCAGCGCCGAGATGTTTGAGACCGGCGTGAAAGTTGTGGACTTGATCCAACCGTTCTTGAAGGGCGGCAAAATCGGATTGTTCGGCGGCGCCGGCGTAGGCAAAACGGTTTTCATTCAGGAGCTGATTAATAACGTCGCCAAGCAGCACGGCGGATTCTCGGTGTTTGCCGGAGTCGGCGAACGTACGCGCGAGGGCAACGATCTGTGGCTGGAAATGTCCGAGTCGGGTGTGATCAAGCCAGGCGATCCGTCAAAATCCAAAGCCGCTTTGATTTATGGCCAGATGACTGAGCCGCCAGGTGCGCGTCTTCGAGTAGCACTCACCGGGCTGACAGTCGCAGAATATTTCCGTGACGTCGAAGGTGCGGACACTCTGCTGTTCATTGATAACATTTTCCGCTTCACGCAGGCAGGATCGGAAGTTTCCGCGTTGCTGGGCCGCATGCCCAGCGCCGTGGGTTACCAGCCGAACCTGGCGACGGAAATGGGCGAATTGCAGGAACGCATTACGTCCACCAAGAAGGGATCCGTCACGTCCGTGCAAGCGATTTACGTTCCGGCTGATGACTTGACCGACCCCGCGCCGGCAACTACGTTTGCTCACCTTGATGCCACAACCGTTCTTTCGCGCGCACTGACGGAAATCGGAATCTATCCGGCCGTCGATCCGCTGGCTTCGACTTCACGCATTCTCGATCCCCGCATCGTGGGCCAGGAACATTATGATGTAGCGCAGGCCGTGAAGAAAACTCTGCAGAGCTACAAAGATCTTCAGGACATCATCGCCATTCTCGGTATTGACGAATTGAGTGAAGATCAAAAGGTGACCGTGGCACGTGCCCGTAAGATCCAGCGATTCTTGTCGCAGCCGTTCCACGTCGCTGAGCAGTTCACCGGCGCACCCGGACGCTACGTCAAGGTCGCCGACACAGTGAAAGGCTTCAAAGAAATTAACGAAGGCAAGTACGACGACATTCCAGAGCAGGCTTTCTACATGAAGGGAACGATTGACGAAGCACTGGAAGCGGCCGAGAAGTTGAAGGCGGTAGCTTAAAAACTGTCGTTCGCCGTTTTGGTCGTTCGCCAAAATTGACGACCATCGACTAACGACCAACGACTGATTGTATGGCCGATACTTTCCAACTCGAGATTGTTACACCGGAGAAGATGGTAGTCCGCGCCGTGGCGGAAGAGATGCAGATTCCCGGCAAGGATGGTTATCTGGGCATCCTGCCGGGACACGCTCCCCTGATTACCGAGCTTGCTGTTGGGGAAATTACTTATCGCAACGCCGCGCAGACTCGTCACCTGGCTGTGGCCTGGGGATTCGCCGAAGTGCTGCCGGACAAGGTGACCATCCTCGCCGAAACCGCCGAGCGCGCCGACGAGATTGATGCCAAGCGCGCTCAGGAAGCCAAGCAGCGTGCCGAATCCAACTTGACCAGTTCTCACACGGAAGAAGATTTCCACCGTGTTACTGGCGACCTGCAACGCGCCGAAACCCGCCTGGAAGTAGCCGCAAAGAAGAGCTAGACAATTAGGATTTACTTATGAAGCTGGCGAACAACTGCGCCCGTTGACTATCTTGCATCCTGCGTGGCACTCGCGTGCCAGCGTACTGCCCAGCCGGGCCATTTTCATGCCACACATTCGGAGCTATGTTGTCTTCACACAGGCGGCAAAAGCATCCGAGACTGGTTCCCGACCGAACGCTGTCTTCTTGCTTTCGCCGCCTTCCTGTTTTCCTCAGAAGTAATCCAGCCCCTAAATTTTTTCCACAACCGGATGGTCGCAGCATCCTGAACTAAATTGTGTTGAGCTTCGCTCGAAATCCCAGGCGGAGACTGTCTGGGCCTTCATAATTGGGGGATTATGAAAAGAGTGTGACGGGTATTGCATAACCTTGGGGTGGGAGTGTATAACCCTTGAACGGTATCCAACGGGACAACCCAAAAGTCCCTCCCCCAGGAGTCAGCAGCTTGGTTGACCAAGAACAGGATTGGATCGACAAGTACAGGGCTGCGCTTGATCAGCAACCCCAGCGGAGAAGCTGGCCTCTGCTCGCAGGCTTGCGTCGCTTAACCCGCGCTTTCGGTCGCACTTCCAGCGAAGAGGCTAACAGCGTTGTTCCCAAGGGGCGTGAACTCCCACAGCCTCAGCGTACAGAAGTCCATCTTTCCAAAGAAAACGTCAGCGAAAAGCCTTCTCCGGAAACCCGGGGAAAGAGAGCCAGTTAGCTTCTGCAATTACTACTGCGGAGTCCAGTGGGCATGCGTCGTGAACAGTCCGCTGACCACGCAAATCTGATAGGCCACTAACAGACCAAAAGCCAGGCTCAGCAGTCCTGAAGCGATTTCCAGTTTGCGGGAAAAACTGTAGCTTCTTTGCGTCACAATCTTGAGCGTGGAGGCAATGCTCATGGTGATCACCATCATCCCGGCGATGGTGCCAAGCCCGAATACCAAAAGATAGGCAATGGCCCAGCGCGAATTGTGGATGGTGGTAAGGACCAGCAGCGCCACCGCCGCCGAGCCTGCAAGCCCGTGGACAATGCCCACCACCAGCGGCCGGATGTGCCTGTACACAGTCAGCCTCGCCAGGGTGCGGTCAAGGGCTAAGAGGGGCGTCCGAGTGGGCGGATGGGGGTGGCTCTCCGGTTCGTGAACGTGGGGGTGAGTATGAATGTAATCCCCATGAGCGTGCGGATGCGAATGCACTAAACCTTCGGCGTCGTGCTCGGTAGCAGGGACGGGCGAACGCTTTCGGAAGCCCGCCACATTCATGAAGCCGAGAACGACCAGCATGATTCCGACGGAAAGCTCCATGCTGAGGCCCAGTCGCGGCGGGATGACCAGATTAAAGAGGATAATCGCCGCGCCCACCACGAAGATGGTCAGCGTGTGTCCCAGCCCCCAGAACGCGCCTACCAGCGCCGCACGCGAGAGATTGCGCTGCCGGGTCACGATCGTGGTGACGGCGATGACGTGGTCAGGGTCCGTGGCATGGCGCATGCCCAGAAAGAATCCCATGGCGACAATGGAGAGCAGGCTGATCATGTGTTGCGCGTAAACCAAGGCGTCCCGGTGCTCCGGCGCACGGGTTAGGAATGGAGCCGACGACCAGAGTTGAACTGGTGACCTGCCGATTACGAATTCGCGGGATTGAGGCCATACCACGTAACCCCAATCACTTACAGTCTCGCTCGCCCACCTAGCAGCACCCAATGTTACCTCATTTGTCAGTTACAGGACACCTTAACGGACAGTGGGTAGTGGTGCAGTTTGATTGTCATCCTGAGCAAGCGTTCTTTGCGCAGCGAAGGATCTGGGCGAGCCGCGCGAAGGGTCGCGCTTTTTGCGACCCAATAATCGCGCGTTTGGCTCGCTTCCTAATCAAACTGCACCACCGCCGGACAGTGGCTATTCGGGCTCGCGTTCGTAAAAGCGAGTGTCATCGATCTTCTCAGCGGTAAAGTCAACAACTGTGTAGTGAATCCTGCCCGAAAGGCTTTTGTAAGTGCATTGAAGGCTGCGACCGTCAAGAACGGGCGCACCCGGGTACCGCGCGTTAGCGCGGCACTGCAAGATAGTTTGCCGAACCTCCTTAAGCTCCAGGAAGGCGATCCGATCATGTGGTTCTGGAAAAGGTTGGACGGCCAAGTGGGCTCCCAAACCCCTCGTTGCTGGTGACAGTTGTACATGCAATGCGGGCCCACTCCCGATATTGACAAGCTCCACACCCAACTGGTTGATACGCGCGACCAGCGCCGGCCGGATCTGGCCTTCGAGCTGATCTTGGGCCAGGGCGACTTGCTGCCGGATGGCGGCCAATTGCTGAAAAGCGGCATTAGCTTGGCTATTACTCGCTGTCACCTGCTTTTGGCCAACATCGATCTGCCGCTGCGCCGCCTCGACTAACTCCTGGCTCTTGTCGACCTGCTGCTGCGCCGCCTTACGCATCTTCCGGGTCTCCCACAAGTACCAAAAAATGAGCACGGCGCTTAGTAGCAGGAGTGCATCCTGCACGAGGGTTGCGACCGGAGTTACGTGCTGATCATTCACGGCCCGTAAGTGTAAGCCCGTAACTCCCCGGTGTCCAGTGTAGCGCCGCTCCGACTAGCACAAACCCGCGGACGCCGCTACAATTCTGGACACTATGGACATCTTTATTACTTGGTCGGGTTCGCGGAGTCTCGCCGTCGCGGAGGCCCTCAGGGACTACCTCCCGATGATTGTCAACGCTTTCAACCCGTGGCTCTCTAAGAAGAGCCTCGAAAAAGGTGTTAACTGGAGCACCGAACTTACTGCAGCACTCGCCAAGGCAAAAGCCGGGATCATTTGCCTCACCCCCAGCAATCTTGCAGAACCCTGGATACTATTTGAAGCCGGCGCGATCGCAAAGGCTGTCACGGAAAAACCTCGGGCTTGTACGCTGCTGATCGGCCTGAAATCGAGCGACGTGAAAGGCCCTCTCACGCAATTTCAGGACACCAAGCTGACTCGGGATGATCTACTCCAGCTCGTCCAAAATCTGAACGCTGGCTTAGGAGAAGCCGCGATTAAGGAGACACAGGTTGAACGAACATTTGATTTGGTCTGGCCAAAACTCGAAGAAAGAATCGACCTTAATAAACTCCCATCAGACGGACCCACGGACAAGCCAGAGCGGAAACCAGACGATCTGCTCACAGAGATTCTAGATACGGTTCGTAGCACCAGTCAGGAGAACTTCAGGCTCTTGAAGTTTGCAATCGACGGGATCGTCAGTGTGTCCGAAAATCGGGGCCGGTTATCTCGACAGCTTCAGGGGTCTGGCTGGCATAGGCACCCTGACACCGCTTAACCGTCTGGCCGACTTGGCAAAGACCTTCGGTGCTGACACCTCAACCACCCGCAACGAGCCGCCCTTTGTGCCCGAAGCCTCGACAGCCCAACCGGAACAACCCCCTGACACCTCACACCCTATCTCGAAGCTAAAAAAACGTAAAATGAGCTGAGATCCGCGGTTCCTGGTCTGCTGCTCGCCACAAGCGATTGAATCGACGACCGCAAGGTGGTGGTGTCCAGTGAGTGCCCGGGAATACCGATTCCGTCAATCCGTCTAAATTAAGACTTTTGAGATCATCCGTACCAAAATGCCAGGTGTGGAAAAATGCCGGAACCCCACCCGGCTGGACAGCGAATTGTGGAGCACGTGCGCCGCAGACGTGTGTGGAAGTCTCCGTCACCGAGTTCAGCATTTGGCGGCCCGCTCGATGAGGGCCCCGTTCCACCTCGGGTATGCTTGGCGCCGGGCCGAAATGGAAAAACCGGAGCGAGCCTGCCAAGGGCCAGGATGACCAAGCGGACAAGAGGAAAACACCGCGCCACCCTTTCTAAACAGGTCACCGCTCCATCCTTGGGCGGGAAGGTAGTCGCCCACAACCCTTCATCGATTCACTATCTCCGCTCTCGCGACTCGCGGCCACGAGCTTTCAACCCATTCGGCCCAAACATGCGGCTTCTCGACGTCCATCGCACGTGTTCGTAATGCTGGCCTACAGTCGCGCCGTGCTGGCAGCGCGGCACCAAGTTCATTGACTACTGCGCCGTAAGCGAAACTATTCGCGCGATCCTGTTCCGCAATCCGGTCCATCGCTTCCGTAACAGTGCGTGAAACCGCAGTGGGAGCTCCCACATTCATCAGAAAAGCTGTTTCGCCGATCCCCGCCGTGCGACCTGACACAAAAAACACTTCCGGGCGCGCGGCGCACACAGCGTGTATGAAGTATTTTCAGGTCGGCGAATATCTTCGAACCGGCTCCAGCCTTAGAGTCACATTTCGGGCATTAGACCCGGCGATGCCAGACAACCTAGTGCGCATGCGGCGTCATCTGAAAACCGCGAACAATGGGAGAATGCACCGATATATGCCCATGTCGAGGTTCCTTGCAATTGCTCTATGCCTGAGTGCCACAACTTTGTTTTTCGGTTGTGGAGGCGGCGGAAGTTCTAGTTTTTCCAATACTTCGGTTCAACTAAGCGTACAAACCACCGGTGCCGACGGTACCGTTAGCAGTATTCCCGCTGGCATCAATTGTGGTCAGGCCTGCAACGCGAGTTTTGTCACAGGAACTCCCGTGACTCTTACCGCGACTCCTGCGCCTAACGCTTATTTTACCGGGTGGTCAGGCGGCTGTACCGGGGATGGCGTTTGCATCGTGACACTGGCCAAAGACACGGCGGTTATTGCCAGCTTCGCCGTCTCGCCCGTGTTGGCCGTGACCCTTGGAGGAACAGGGAGGGGCGGTGTTACCAGCGAACCGACCGGCATTAACTGCGGGCAAACATGCAGTGCGAGCTTTGATGCAGGAAGCCTGGTGACGCTGACTGCGAGTGCTGCTGCGAACTCATACTTTGCCGGATGGGCCGGAGGGTGTACGGGCAGCAATCCCAAGTGCATACTGGCGCTCAATACGAGTCAACAGGTAACTGCGACTTTCAATAGCACCCAAAACTTGCCCCTGTTAACTGTGAACCTAACTGGAACCGGCTCGGGGACGGTTTCGAGCAGTCCCACCGGCATCAACTGTCAGCCGACTTGCAACGCGACTTTCAAGAGCGGTACGCAGGTGACCCTCACCGAGATACCCGCGATAAATTCAGTTTTTGGAGGCTGGTCAGGAAGCTGCAGCGGTAGCGGCCCGACTTGTACGCTTACGCTCACGGCGAGCGAGCAAGTGACTGCAACGTTCAACGCCCCGCAGAACGTCAATGCTCTCAATCACATTATTTTCCTGGCGCAGGAGAATCGCTCGTTTGATCACTACTTTGGGGCGCTGCGAAGATATTGGTTAGCACACGGCTATCCCGATCAGTCGTTCGATGGCTTGCCGCAGTTTAATCCTACGTCGGGTCAGCCACCACTTTATGGCCCCCCTCCGGCCATCCCGGGGTGCGACCCAAGTGCGCCTCCGCCCAGCGATTGCGTCTTTGACCCGAACAATCCGGTTACTTCGTATCCTCTGATTACTCAGTGCGCAGAAAATCCGAGTCCTTCCTGGAACGAGAGTCATGTGGACTGGGATTATGCAGACCCAGTCGGGAAGTTGCCAGCCACGCTAGATGGGTTCGTATGGACCGCGGCGCACGATGCCAGGACCTTGGTCCCTCCCTTTAACGACATTGACGGCATTCGGGCTATCGGCTACTACGATGACAGCAGTCTCAACTATTACTATTTCATGGCTTCGAACTTCGCTACCTCTGACAGGTGGTTCAACCCGGCGATGACACGCACCCATCCGAACCGGGAGTATTTAATCGCGGGCACTTCTCAAGGATATGTGTATCCAGTCGGTACGGACAGTCATGACCAAGCCC
>Ga0207136_1089_pt1 | contig 18289 bp, 18 predicted proteins | sample Alteio_BWMinHeat_8_FD_153552 | JGI IMG/M metagenome (GOLD analysis project Ga0207136, IMG submission 153552) | Enriched cells from forest soil in Barre Woods Harvard Forest LTER site, Petersham, Massachusetts, United States -... | ecosystem: Environmental > Terrestrial > Soil > Temperate forest >...
GGTTTGCCGTGATACGCTGCGGCGGTACGGAGGGGTGGGTAAGATGCCAACTGTCGAAGGTAGGGAAGCTCGCGTCTGGATCGATGAATATGTAAAGAAGGCCGGAAAGTTGTCTGGAGTTGCCAAGACGGTGAGGGCACTTGTAAAGAAGGCCGTAGCCGGATGCGAGGAGTACGTGAATCCGTGGAAGATTCCCACATTCGATCTAAACGGGCCGCTGTGCTTTTACATGGTGGCGAAGGAACATGTGATTTTTGGATTTATGCGAGGAGCGATGCTCCGCGATCCGGGGAAGTTGCTGAAGGGAACGGGAAAGTACTTGCGGCACGTAAAGCTGCGAAACCAAGCGGATGTACGGCGATCGGAAGTGCGGGCTCTTCTGGAAGAGGCGGCGGAGCTAAACCGCAAGGAGCCGGTCACTGGCACCAAGGTTCAGATGAAGCAAAGCAGGACAGCCAGGACGCAGAAGAGCGGACGCCGCGCCACGACTCCTGATTAACGCGGTGGTCTTGGGTCGACGCAACACTAAGCTCGAAGTATAACTGCTGGAGCCTCAAAGGCTAAAATCGTCTGCGGGCCTTGCGACCGGTTGAGCTGGCAGCCGTTACCGGAAACTGACCCACTACCCGATTTTCCATGCATTTCTTGCGCGATCCGTTTTCCCTGAAACTGCGTTCCATCGAGCTTCCGGGGCGGATAGTGTCACAGGCTTTGTAGCGTAAGCCGCAACATTTACTGGTTCGGATAGTACCTCCTCATTTGCCCCTTGTCCCTTAAGAGAAGCCTTAGACTTGGGTGAAACGGGTCATCTCTCAGTCTCTCCAAGCGAAAGGAACGTGCATGTTCATACCCCTCCGCCACGAAAACAATGAAGGTCGTCGTTGGCCGGTCATCTCGCTGGCTCTGATTGTCATCAATTTGGCGGTTTTCCTTGGCACGCACTGGCAGATGGATGAGCAGAATTCGAAAGACTCCGATGTTCCCGCCCACATACTTTTGCTTGCGGCGATGCACCCCCAGCTGTCCATGCCGCCGGACGTGAATGAGTTCGTGACGTCTTTTCAGCAAAAACATCCCGATCTCTGGAAAGAGGCTACATCAGAGACGCGCAATCTGGCCGATGCATGGGACGCCAGGATTCGCCTTATTGACGATGAACGCGCACTGCAGCGGGAAATGGACGCACTCGCGGAAGAATTTTCCAAAATGAAGAACGACAGCATTCTGGGCCAGTATGCTTTTGTGCCCGCGCATCCGCGTGCGATTACCTATGTCACCGCGAATTTCCTTCACGCCGGTTGGCTGCATTTGATTGGCAACATGTGGTTTCTGTGGCTTGCGGGGGCCATCCTGGAAGACACCTGGGGCCGTCTGATCTATCCCGTTTTTTACTTTGCGGCCGGGGCCGCAGCGCTGCAGTTTCACGCTTGGATTAATCCCGGCAGCAATGTTCCGACTTTGGGTGCGTCCGGAGCGGTAGCGGCGCTCATGGGCGCCTTCTTAATGCGCTTCCCCACCACGAAGATCGAAGTAGCTCTGGTGCTGGGTTTGCGAAGCCTTACGAATCTAGCGCTGGGGAAAGGCATCCGATTCAAGGCGGCCGCGTATTGGCTCTTGCCGCTGTGGGTTTTGATGGAGATTCTGTCCGGCAGCATCTTTGGCGGGGCTTCTGGAGTAGCGCATTGGGCGCATGTCGGCGGCTTCGTGTTTGGATTGATGGCTGCGCTGGTGATTCGCTACAGCGGCGTGGAGCAGCAAGCGAGCGAGGCCATCGATAAGAAGGTGAGTTGGACTGCCGATCCTTTGATCGCCCAAGCGGGTGAGCTCATGGAGCACGGCAAGGTCGATGAGGCAATCGCGAAGCTAACCGAACACTTGAACACGAGACCCGACTCGGTTGATGCCCGCACTATGCTGCAGCAGCTCTATTGGCGTAAGGGCGATACGGCCAGCTATCAAAATGAGATCGTAAAGCTTTGTCAGGCGCATTTGAAGTCGCAAGATAAAGCGGCTGCCTGGCACGACTACGAGGAGTTCCAAAATAGCGGCGGCCAAAAACTGCCTGCAGCTACCTGGCTCGAACTTGGCCGCTATCTCGAAGAGCAGCAGAACTTTGACCGCGCCGTCAGTGAATACGAAAAGCTCGCCGCAGCTTGGCCAGCGGAGAAGCCATCCCTGCTTGCACTCATTTCCGCCGGGCGTCTTTCGCTAAAGAATCTAAACCGGCCCGCGGAGGCACTCCGCTTCTATCAGGCGGCAAGCGCGTCGCCCATTCCGCACCTCGATTGGGAAACGAACATCCAGACGGGAATTAAGGCCGCTACGGCGGCGACGACACAAACACCCGTTTCGGTCTGACCGGGCGTATTGAACCAACTCGTTAAATACAGAATGGCCCGAGGATGGACTTGGACGGATGGCCGCTGAACGAGCCCAACAAATAAACCAGTGGTTATATTTAACTGATTGGTAATATAATAATTTGGCTCTTGCGCACGTTATGGAGCCAAGTGGCTGAATTTAAAGCTTTGGACCGTCAGGCTTGCCCTGCTGCTCGGATAGGAATGGTTACACCAGAAGCGGCATCAGAGGAAGCCAGCATGTGGCACCGGCCGTCAAAGATTCCGCCTGGGTCAATCACCATGCACGGGGAGTGGACCTCGCCTGTAACGACGCCTTTAGCTTGAATCTCGACGCGTCCCTTCGCGAAAATCACTCCGTCGAAGCGTCCCGAGATCACCACGCGGTTTCCTTCAATCTGTCCTTCGACTTTGGCGCCTTCTCCCAGGACCACGGTCTGCTCGGAGATGATGTTCCCGCGCACATTACCATCAATACGAAACGTCCCTGTGAGCTGCAGCGTTCCTTCCAGGGTCACACCCTGGTCAATGAATCCGGTCCACTCTTCGCTCACGCCATTCTTTGAGGAACCGGGCCACTTCCATGCCATGACTTATCTCCTAGAGCGACTCTCCTACTCTAGCGTCCGGGGTGCACAAGTCAACGCATCGCGCATGCTGAGTTGTCCAAAGGATACGGTGGAGCAAATGGACAGGCCCGATTTTGGCAGGGATTGCGGCGCTACTTCATCAATCGATCGTAAATTCCCATCAACTGCGCGTCGTCGTAGTATTCCAGCACGAGCTGGCCTGGCCGTACCTTCGTCTTCTGCCGCAGCAAGACTTTGGTTCCGAGGTGCCGCTGCAGTTCATCGATCGCGGCTCGAATGTTGGCATCGACATGAATTTCTGCCGCGGGGCTAGCGCTGCGCGAACGTCGCGACGCCAGCCGTTCAATCTGCCGTACCGTCAAACCGCCGCGCGACGCCCGCTGCGCATAGCGCATCCTTAGTGGCGAATCCGCTACAGCCAGCAGCGCCCGTCCATGCCCAGCTGTCAACTTACCTTCTTCAATCCAGTCTTGAATGGTCGGCTCGAGTTTTAGCAGTCGAATCGAATTGGCGACGGTAGCGCGGTCCTTGCCGGTTCGCTCTGCCACGGATTCCTGCGTAAGCTGGAACTCGTCGATCAACCGCTCAAACGCCCGCGCCGCCTCGATAGCATTCAAATCCTCGCGCTGGATGTTTTCCACCAGCGTCATTTCCAAAGCCAACTCGTCCGGAACCTGCCGCACGATTGCCGAGACTTTCGTCAGCCCAGCCCGTTGTGCAGCCCTCCAGCGCCGCTCGCCGGCGATTAGTTGAAAACGGCTCCCAATAGGCCGAACTACCAAAGGCTGAATGATTCCGCTCGATTGAATGGACCTGGCCAATTCATCCAGCGCTTCTTCACGGAACCGCGTGCGTGGCTGGTAGGGGCTGGGCTCTATCAAATCGATGTCGATTTGCAGCGGCCCTGCATGTACCGTCTCTCGTGCCGGCGCAGCTGCGGCAGCAGCACTGCCGGTGGTAGCGTGTGGTTGCGCTGCTGGCGTCGTCGGCGCGGGAACCTGCGGTTCAGGCTCCCGAATCAGCGCTCCGAGCCCTCTTCCCAGTGCGTTTCTCGTCATTGGCAATGACCTCCTGGGCGAGTTGCGTGTAGCCCTCCGCCCCTTTGCTATGAATGTCGTAGAAAATGATTGGTTTCCCAAAGCTCGGCGCTTCGGCAAGCCTCACGTTGCGTGGGATCACGCTCTGAAACACCTGGGTCCCGAAGAAACTGCGCAAATCCGTGGCTACTTGCCTCGATAACGTAGTTCGCTCGTCGTACATCGTTAGGAGGATGCCCTCAATCTCGAGGCTAGGATTAAGAGTCCGCCGGATCCTCATCAAAGTATCCAACAATTCCGAAACGCCTTCCAAAGCCAAATACTCGCATTGAATCGGCACAAGTACCGCGCTAGCAGAAACTAGGGCATTCAAAGTCAACAAATCAAGTGCAGGAGGGCAATCCAAGACAATGAACTTGTAGCGGTCACGAATCTCGTTCAGAACAGCTTGCAGCTTATACTCGCGATTTTCCGCCACAACGAGCTCAACGGCAGCCCCGGCAAGATTTTTGTCGGCGGGGACGACATCTAACCCGTCCACCTGCGACTTTTGGACAATTTTATCGAAAGGCTCATTCAAAATCAGGCACTGGTAGAGGGTTCTGCGCGAGGGATCCTTGGGATATCCAATAGCGGCGGTGGCGTTGGCCTGCGAATCGCAATCCACAAGAAGTGTTGATTGTTCAGAGGCAGCTAGGCAAGCCGCCAAGTTTACTGCGGTGGTTGTCTTTCCAACCCCTCCCTTTTGATTTGCAACCGCGATAATGCGTGCCAACAAGCCCCCCAAGCGGCGGAAGTTAGCAGAATCGCGTCAAGGATGCAACTTGTTTCACGTGGAACGCCCTCCGTCCTGTGGAATTCACTCAAAACGTTCCACGTGGAACGGCCTTAAGCCCTTTGACTTCCGGTATTCTGTTCCACGTGAAACAAGTTTTAACCATCAGCCAATGGGCTCAATACACTGTCTGGTTCTCTCGATCGTTCTAGCAGTACGCCTCAAAACGTTCCACGTGGAACTATTCCGGCTCGAAATGTCAATGAACTTGTCTGAAGCAAGACCTAGCTGTCCGGGAGGCGACCGCTCAACTACAGTGTTCGACGTGGAACGTGCTCGGACTCTTCCCGCTCTCAGAATGGCCGCAGTGGTGTCATCGCGCCCTCGCCTTTGCTTGCGAATCGTTCCGAAAGTATCGAGGGAGCCAATTCGGACGGAGAATTTAGGAGTGAGGGAAATCCGGAATCCGGAAAATAAATGGACGTAAATGATGGAAGTCTTTATCTTTCAAGTCGTTGCGCCGACACTTCTAAGCTTTTCTCGACCCGACAAGCAGATACCGCCGCAATGACTGCGGCACCGGAATCGGCTCCCGCCACTCCCAGTTCGTCCCGCGCCGCGCCTGATCCAGATCGCGCCCGCCGATCCACAAGATAACTTGTTTAGCTGCAACACGTTCCGAGGCCGCCCAAGCTAAAAACGGCTCAAAATCCCCCACCGCCCTTGAGCACACGAAGTCCAACGGCATGATCTCCTCTCCCAGTTCCTCATACCGGCTCACGAGCACGCGCGTGTCCGGAAGTTCAATGTTTCTAAGTACTTCCGCAAGAAATGTGGCCTTCTTCATATTCGACTCGACCAGGAACATATTCACCTTCGGTCGCATGATTTTCAGCGGGATTCCTGGAAAACCTGCTCCCGAACCAACGTCGGCGAGCCGACCGTCTTTCACAGGCACAGCCACCGCCGCATACATACTCTCGCAAAAATGACGATATAGTATCTCTAGGGGGTCGCGAATCGCGGTGAGATTTATCTTTTCGTTCCAAGTCAGCAAAAGCGTCATATACTGTTGAATATAAACGATTTGCTGTTCACTCGCTTCCAACTGGAACTCGCCGAGTGCACGGCGAATCGTCTCCGCTGATAGCACCGCTGGGGTTGGTGTTGTCATAAGAGTAATAACAATTATAGCGTGTGAATTTCCGCTGCGGCCGCCGGCGGTGCTGCTCTAACCAGGTACTTCGGCCCCGCCAATCCCGCCACCGCATCCACCGCAAAATGCCAGACCATTACCGGAACTAACCCATCGTACGCGATTCGCGCCGTTCCGAACACTGTGCCGATGACCAGTGTGCTTAACAACCCACCGCGACCCTGGTAAAGGTGCGCTAAACCAAAGAGAACAGAGGATAGTAGCACCACGAGCCAAACGGGAAGGCCCCCCCTGGTCAAAGCCGCCATCGCAAATCCGCGGTATAGGAATTCCTCGCAAACCCCGGCCGTCACCGCCAAAGCCAGGAAGGGAACCAGCTCCAGCTGAGACTGCGGTAGAATCCGCCCGGCGAGCACACGCATGAACTCCCCAGCCTTCCCTGACGACCGTCCCATCCGCCTCAAATTGAGCCACTGCAAACCTCCCAAAGTCGCAGCGCCGACAATTACGGCAATCGTGATCCGCAAGCGCCCATGGACCACCAAACCCAATTCCTCGAGACCCAGTCCCCGGGCCCTCGCGCGCCAAGCAACAACCGCAGCAGCCACCCACTGAAAGCCGATAGTAGAAGCATAAAGCGAAAGCCGCTCGCGCGCCCCAATTTGCGGGAGGACCATCAGTTTTTGCAGACGCAGGCGGCCCCGCAACGGAAGCAGCACACCCAGCACTATAAAGATCAACCAGAAGTCCCAAGGCATCCGGCGATGAAACCACGTTCACAAGCTCGGCGCAACTTTTCGACACTACTCTTTCCCATCCTATTTGGTAAGGACGCGGGTGTTACCAGCGCAATTCCGCCTGCATCGTTATAATGGTCTGCGAATCAGCGAGGTGAACACTTGGCGGCACAAGTCAAACTCACATCCATGGCCAAAGCAGCCGGCTGCGCGGCAAAGCTCAACCCCGCGACGCTCGACGCCGTCCTGCGCAAACTCCCGCGCCAAACAGATCCAAATGTCCTTGTCGGCTTCGACACTAACGACGATGCGGGGATCTATCTGATTAGCGAAGGCCTCGCGCTCGTCCAGACTGTCGATTTTTTCACGCCCATCGTGGACGACCCATTTCTCTTCGGACAAATCGCAGCGGCGAATTCGCTCAGCGACGTCTACGCCATGGGCGGCCGTCCGATCTCGTCGCTCTCCATTGTTGGATTTCCAGAAAAGGGTGACCCGGAAATTCTTGAACAAATTATTCGCGGCGGCCTCGCCAAGATGAACGAAGCCAAGTGCAGCGTGATTGGCGGCCATTCGATTCGCAATGAAGACATGCTTTTCGGCTACGCGGTCACGGGAACCATCGATCCGCAACGCGTTTGGCGTAACGTGGGAGCTAAGTCCGGCGACGTTCTTCTCTTTACCAAGCCTCTCGGAACCGGCGTCATCACCACCGCGCTAAAAAAAGATCGCGCCTCAGCGGAATCTCTCGCCGCCGTTGTCGCCGCGATGGGCACTCTAAACGCCTCCGCCGCTGCGGCTCTCCAGGAAATCGACGAGAAGGAACAAGCCGCAAAACCGATTCATGCCGTCACCGACGTGACCGGCTTCAGTCTTCTCGGACACGCTCGCGAGATGGCGCTCGGCGATCCAAGTCACGGCCTCGACTCGGTGTCTTTCGAAATCGATCACGCCTCTTTCTCCTATTTTCCAGGCGCCGTCGAAGCTGCCCTCGAGGGCCATCTTTCCGGCGGCCTAAAAAATAATCGTGCCTTCGTCGGCGAGTGCGCGGAATTCGAAGCGAGCGTCCCCACCGAATATCAAGACCTCCTCTTCGATCCACAAACCTCCGGCGGTTTTCTCGTTGCCATCGCCCCAGACCACGCGGATTCCGCCCTCGCCGCTTTCGCGCGTCACGCCGTTAACGCCCGCCGGGTCGGCCGCGTCATTCCGAAATCAGCTCCATTGATCAGGGTTCTTTGAAATTGTGAATTTTCTCGACGTATCATCAGGCAGAATGCTGCCGCTCTGTGGAAAGGTATCGTCTAGAAAAACGAATGGACACAATCACTCACGGCATCGCCGGCGCACTGATCGGCAAAGCAGTCTTTCGCGGCGAAGACATGTTCGCGTCCAAGCCCATGAATCGCGCACGGGTCATCACCTGGTCGCTGATGCTCGGCGCCATCTTCCCAGATTCTGACATTCTTCGCGACTGGTTCTCAAATAATCCAATGCTGATTTTGACGTGGCATCGCAGCATTACGCATTCCCTGGTCTGCATGCCGATCTTCGCGCTTCTTCTTGCTGCGCTTACGCGGTGGTTAGCTCGTTGGCGCAAATGGGACGCGCCTTCGTTCGCAGCTTTGACGGGATTTTATGCCGTCGGCATTCTCAGCCACATTTTTCTGGATCTGGTCACGAGCTTCGGCACGATGATTTGGTCGCCGCTCCAATGGTCGCGCCCCGCTTGGGATCTAATCTTTATCATCGACTTCACGTTCAGCGCGCTTCTTCTATGCCCACAAATCCTCGCCTGGGTCTACCGCCAAGCCGCCGGCCTGAAGAATCGCGCCATCATTACGTGGTGCGTGCTCGCGCTCGCTTCGCTTGGCGTCGCGGCTCTGGCGAAAAATATCGGCGCGCCGATTTCTGAACAAACCGCCGTCGCCATTCTAGCTTTGCTGGCGGTATTGTTTCTTCTCCCAGCGCTTGGTGGAAAAGGACTCCGCGTCCGCTACGCCACATGGAACCGCGCAGGCCTCGCCGCGGCGATTCTCTACCTCGCGGCAGCGTTCTATGCTCATCACGCCGCTTTTGAACGCGTGCAAAAATTCGCTTCGCTCTTCCAGCTTCCAGCGGAATCGCTCGGCGCGCTGCCGCTTCCGCCGTCCGTTTGGCACTGGGACGGCCTCGTGAATACGCCGCATGGCGTCTATGAAGTCCGCCTCGATTTGAGCGAACGGCTGGACCTGGCATCCGTTGAGCATCGTTATTATCCCGATGCTCCGTCGAATCAATATATCGAGACAGCCAAGGGTTTGCCCGAAGTGCAAAAAGTTTTGTGGTTTTCGCGCTTTCCCGTGACCCGCTTTCACAAGGAAGGCACCGAAGCCGTTGTGGAAATTTTCGACGCGCGATTTTCATCGATCCGCAGGAATCGCCCTGCATCTTTTACTTACCGCGTAAAAATGGATGAAGCTGGTCAGGTCATTTCCAAAGGATGGGTGCGGGAATAGACGGGAATAAAGCGATCGAGCCGTTGCTCAACTGCCCGGAAGAACAGAACTACTTCGGTTTCGCTGGATGGATCACTACTTGGCGCTCTTCTCCCATGCCCACGCTTTCGGTGCGTACACCGGGGATTTCTTTGAGCGCCAAATGCACGATGCGCCTCTCGCGCGAGGACATGGGATTCAACCGGAACGGCTGATGCGAACTTTGCACGCGTTCCGCCGCCACGCGCGCCGTCATGCGCAACTCTTCAAATCGCAAAGCGCGATAACCGCCGCTATCCAGATGAATTTTTTCGTGGTAGGTAGGTTCCAGGCGCAAAGCGCGAAACGCCAGATGCTCAAACGCTTTTAGGACTTCTCCGTTGCGCTCCAGCAAAATTTCTTTGTCCCGCCCGTCGAGATCAGCATTCACTTCCGCCTCACCCGAAGCCTCCGTAGCGGGCGTATCGACCACGTGCACTTTCACCTTCAAGTCCAAGCCGGACACACGCACGATCTCTTCCAGAAACTTTCGCAGAGCTTCTGCGGCCGCTTGCCGGTCGAGCTTGCCTTCCCGGATAAGGTCCTGACCCATGGGCCTCCGTAGAACGTACAATCCTGCTCGCCTGTTTGCGGCATTCCTTCTCAGGCGATTTACTTACTTTTTGCCGCGCGAAATCTGTTTCGCCGCTGCCGGTGCGGGATGCGTTCGGTTCAAATACCACTGCTGTCCGATACCGACCAAGCTACTGGTGAGAATATACAACGCGAGTCCGCTCGAAAACGGGAAAATAATGAAGCTTCCCGCGAACATGATGGGCATAATCTTCATCATTTGTTGCTGCTGCGGATCGGCTGACGTCATCGGCGTCATTTTCGAAACAAGGTACATGGAAACGCCCACTACGACCGGCAAAATGTAATATGGATCTTTGGAAGCCAAGTCCGAGATCCACAGCCAGTGCGCATGACGCAATTCAATCGACCCGCGCAGCGCGCTATTCAATCCGAACCAGATCGGCATTTGCAGAAACATCTGGAAACAACCGCCGACGGGGTTAATCCCCTCGCGGCTGTAAATCGCCATCACTTCCTTGTTCATCTCCTGCTTCTTCGGATCGTTCATCTTGTACTTCTTGTAGCGCTCCTGAATCGCTTTGATTTCAGGAGCGACCCGCTGCATCTTCAGCGTCGTTTTGTAGCTCGAAATTCGCAACGGGAATAGCAGCATGTTGATGAATAGCGTCATAACGATGATGTCCCAACCCCAGTTGGGAATGTATTTGTGCAGCCACTTCAACCCGTGGAATAGCGGCTCCGCAATGAATTCCAGAAATCCAAAATTCACCAAAGATTGCAGCGGCGGCTTCATTGCCTTCAAGTCGTCGTAATCTTTCGGCCCAACATATACGCGCAACGCCGTCGGCTGCGATGATGTTGCCGCCGCCACCTCCGAAACCGGCTCCTGCTCCTCTTTCCCGTCCTTCTGAACGGTGCGGAACACTTTCCAGTAGCGCGTTTCTATCGAACCTGAAGCAACGCCGTTAACCGGCAGAAATGCCGCCGCAAAATAGCGGTCTTCGATTCCCGCGAAGTCCTTGCCGCCCATCCAAACGCCTGGGCCCCATTTCTCCGGTCCCTCAAGCTTTTTGTAGGGCAGGTCCGTCAGCTTGCCGCCTTCGTTGTAAAACGTAAAGGTGGTATCCACCGGCACAGGATTCTGCACCGTCGGATCGCCGAATCCTCCCAGCCACGCCAGTCCTGCTTTGATCGGTGTCCCGTTGAACTTGACGGCCGTCTCCACGCGCACCACGTAGGAATGATCAAATTGAAGAGTCTTTATGACTTCGAGATGCCCATCGCTCCAAGTCAGCTGCACTTCCGCCGGAGCCTGCAGCGGACCGTCCGGAACAGCCCCAACGTGTCCCGGGATGTCTACCTGAGGAGCTCCTGGGTGAGGGATCCCTGCGACGTACAAAGCGGAATTCGCTTGCGACTCCAGTTGCGGGTCGTCCAGCACCACTGCGAATGGCCATCCGCCTACCTGCGCCGCTGCTTCCGGATGTACGACATCTAGTACGCGCTGCGGTTTCGAATCGTCCATGTACTTCTTTAGCTGCCAGCTCTTTACGACTCCGCCGCGGTTCGAAATCTCCACGCGGTAGAGCGCATTTTCCACGACAATCGTGCGCTCTTGCGCGTCGGCCTTTGGCGGCATCGCTGCCGCATTCGAAGGTGCAATCCCCGTGGCGACTCCCGCGGGTGTCGCGGCGCCGGATTTGCTACCCGATGTCGAAGGAGAAGAAGTAGGCGAACTCGCTGTAGGATTTGTCGCCGCTGGGGATGTTATCGTCGGCCTGTTTGTTTGCGGCAAATTCGCGGGCGGCTTCGGCGCGAAAAACTTGGCCCACAACAAAATCACCGCCATCGAAAGTATCGAGGCGATCAGAATGCGCATCTCTGAAGAAAGTTCTTTTTTCTTTTGCGGCTCGCTCACGAATGAGCCTCTCTGGACGTAACACCGGATCGGCCAGCATCCTGCCCAATTTCACCGGCCCGTACTGCGGTCGCTTCTGTTTTTTCTGGCACCGGGTCGTAACCGAACTTCCGCGACAAAGGATGACACCGCAGCAACCGCCTCAACCCCATCCACGACCCCCGTATCACGCCAAACCGCTCAATCGCTCCATACGCATACATCGAGCACGTCGGCTCAAACCGGCAGCTCCCCGCAAACAAAACCGACAAGTACACCTTATAAATACGTAGGGCCGCCAGCGCCGCTTTCACTGCAGCGGACGGATTCTCCGCTGTCGCAGGTGAGACAGACTCCAGTCTGTCCTTTTCTCTCACGCTATTTTCGCCACTCATACTCATGGGTGTATTCACACGCTCTTCATCAACCGCACCAAATCTGCCGTCAACGCCGCAAACTCCGACCGCGCCACGCTGCTCTTAGGATGAATCACAATGTCCCATCCCGTGGGTATTTCCATGCGATGGCAACGCACAATCTCTCGAATTCGCCGCCGGATGCGATTGCGCACCACCGCCCCGCCCAGCGCCTTTTTAATGCTGAAACCGAAGCGGCTCACCGGCAATTGGTTGGCGCGAAAAAAAGCTGTGAAGTGGGAACTGGATCGGCGCTTCCCGGAGCGGTACACGGCATCAAAATCGCCGCGCCGCACCAGCCGCGCCTCGCGCGGAAAGTCCATGCGCCCGGAGCTACTAGGGCGTGAGGCGATGGCGTCCCTTCTTGCGGCGTGCCGCCAGAACTTTCCGGCCGCCTACTGTCTTCATGCGCGCGCGGAATCCGTGCGTCTTCGCGCGGCGTCGTTTCCGCGGTTGAAATGTGCGCTTTGGCAAAGCAATCCCCCTTTAGTTGCGCGGCCTCACACTCAAGTAGTTGCGGCCGGTTCTTCCCGCAGACACAAAGCGACCGTCAGGCCGTCTGAGCGACAGGTATCGAATTTATTAGTGTAGTCGACCGCTAAGCACAGGGTCAAGAAAACCACACGACGCAGAGAGTCCAGTTGCTCGTCCCGATCACTCGGCATAAGCTACACGCAAATGGCAACCTCCAACGATTGCGATGAGTGCCGCGCGCTCGCCCAAGATCTGAGAGAGGCATATGCGGATGCGTCTAGTGATCAAGCGGTCCGGGACGCTTGGCTCGCCACCCAGAAAATGATCGGAGGGACTGAAGAGGACGCCCAGCGGGCTGAGGAACTGTTAAAGGCCTTACCTCGGGCAGAAAGGTATGACACGCGTATTCCGAATGGGTTATCCCTGGTTAACCCAAAATTGCGCAAAGTTTTCCGAAATATGGCCCTGCACTTTGCCCGCACCGGGCATTCAGTGCGCCTCCCTGACTTCTAGCTCCAGCCTACTCTCTCGGATGGGGAGGCTGCGGGCTTTCCACGGAAACCTGCGCTTCGATTTTCAGTTTTTTTAATATCTGCCGCAAAATTTCCGGGATGGTTGAAGCCGGCGGCAAGTAACTCAAGTTCAGCGTCGCGAGCTTATCCGCGAAGATGAATAAATTTTTCCCCGGTATTTTCTTCCAATAGTCATCGGGGTTCACCGCGGCGCCCGAATCCTTGTCCTTTAGGTACGAACGACGGTCAAATCTTAGTGATTCGCTAATCAGTACTCCTCGAAGATTCCCATCTGTGTCCACTTCGTGCCCGACGACTTGGCCGCGGTATAAATGATCGTCGGACGTAAGAAGATCAGCCATGACCCTTCTTTCCGGCTCTGGCGGCCACATAAAGGGCGTGAGCAGGAAATACCACGGCGAAATATTCGGGAGGAGAAACTTGTTTGCGGCGAATTCGTAGGGTTTGAACTTGTGGAATCGTCCGAAATTCTTGCCCAGCCAGCCAAAGAGTAAAGCCTCCGAGGCCGTGAAGAAATACAACCACACAAGGATTCGAGCCTGACGGTATGCGATTCTGGAGGCCGCGCCCCAAAATTCTTGTTGGTGCTGCGAAAAAAAAGTCTCGCTATAAATCGAAGAAAAAGCGGCTTGATAGTCACTCGTTCTTTGAGCGGCCGAATCAGGAAAAAAGAAGGGATGATTCCCAAACCAGCCGGCGCTTAAGATCACAAGAAAAGTCAGGGCCAACGGAAGTAGCGAGGCAAACGCGCCAAAAGTGAGCTCTTCGCTTCGTGTCCGGTGAAACTTGTCCAGCGGAATGAACAACGAAAAGAGGCCCTTGAAAAGAATTCCGGGAACCAGCAGGTAGAAAACCAAACCCGCCGATGCGATGAGCGCTATCATCCCTTTGGGGCCGTGGGGGGTTTACTTGGTTGAGGCTCCGTGGCCGTTGTTTGACGTGATGTGATACTCGTTCCCGAATTCATCGCTCAGGACGTACTCGCCTGTCGTTGCCAGCGCCCGTTTAATCTCCGGGGCATTCTTCTGAATTTTGCTAGCCAGGAGGCCGTCCGGAGTCGCCTCAACGAAGGACTCCGCCAATTTCGAGAGGTTTTCAGTCATGCTTGCGCCCTCCTTTATTATCAATCATCTTCCCCTTTAGAATCGGCCAATTCCGGCGATTCGTCAAGTTTTACTCAATAGGGAATACACTTGGTCTAAACTCCACTCAGCGGCTGCCAATCCATGGTGAGGTCAAGCGGGTACCTTCAGCTTTCGATACTCGTCGTACGCCGCCAGGTACCGGTCCACATCCTTGCGCAGCAAATAATATGGCGTCGATAGCCGTATTTTGGAAGGCGCGCCGCCGCGAATCCGGATTTTCTTTTCCTTCCACATCCAGGCCTCCAGCTCTCCAATCTGAATCGGCGGCACATTCACCGTCGCAATCGCGCACCGCAGCGCCCGGTCCGGCGAAGTCCAGGACTCCGCCCCGCGCTTCACCATCTCCTTCAAAATGTAATCCGCCGACTGACGGTGCCGCTTCTCAATCCGCTCCATCCCAATCGAATTCGCGAGTTGCACTGCCGCGCGCAAACCGTATAGCGTGGGCACGTTCGAACTCCCGATCTGCTGGAATCGCGCCGCCTTCAGCTTAGGATCGTCCCACCCTCCCGTCACAATCGTGTTCCACAACCGGTCTTGCACCTCCTCGCGCACGAACAAAAATCCCGTGCCTTTTGTCGCCTGCAACCACTTGTGCGGGCTCGACGAGTACATATCGCAACCCAATTCCTTCACATTCAGCTTCATCATCCCAATCACGTGCGCGCCGTCCACTGCGCTCAATATCCCTTTCGAACGCGCCAGCGCGCAAGTCTCTTTCACCGGTAGCACCGCGCCCGTCACCGTCGTTATATGGCTGAAGAAAATCAATTTCGTGCGCGGAGTAATCGCATCATTGAAAAGATTCAACACTGCCGCCGCGTTCGGCACCGGCTTGGGCAGCGTCACTTTTTTCACCACGATGCCGTGCCGCTTCGCACGCAGCAAAAATCCCTGCTCGCCGCCTGGATGCTCTTGATCCGTCATCAGCACTTCGTCGCCCGCTTTGAAATCCAGCCCATTGCAAATGAAACTGTTCGCTTCCGTCGAATTACGCACCAGCGAAAGTTCGTCGCGCGTGCATCCCACAAACTCCGCAAGCGGGTCGCGGAACTCGTTCCAAATGCCGTAACCCCAGATCGGATAATCTTCCGGATCGCTCTGGTCCATCTTCTCCGTGGTGTTGTAACCCTCGAAAATCGCGCGCAGCACCGGCGCCGGCGAAGAACCTACCGTCCCGTTGTTCAAGTACACCTCGTCCGCCGGAATCAGAAATTGTTTCCGTATCTCGGTCCAGTACACTTCTTCGTTCGAATCAAACAACGCCTTATCGGGCAACTGCGCGGGAGCTTGCTCCAATAATTTCGGCCACGAAGGCGTCAGGCTGAACGCGCCTGCTATACCGACAGCTCCGCCAAGAGTCGAAAGAAATCCACGGCGATCCAGCATCATTGCCTCCAAGGTCAGTCTGCGCGGATTCTACTCGCGACTCCCCTGACCAACAACACCTCTTCTTGAAATCCTCCAATCAAAATCTTCGAACGAACGCTTGCGGCCCAGCGCCAAGCGCATTATGGTACTCGCACACATAAACCACAGTTCAGAAGAGGGCGTAACTATGATTCATCTTCGGCCATGCCTTGCGATCGCCGCGTCTTCACTACTTATTCTCTGCGCTTCGCACAGCTCCATCGCACAAGAAACTCCCCCGCAACAAACCAGCGGCACCAAACAATCCGCCGAAGCGCGCCTAAAGGCCGTCGCGAAGCCTAAAGCCTCCGGCCCTGCTCAAGACGTCATCAACACGCTCTCGACCACGCACCGCTTCGAACAAACCGCCATCTCCCCCGACGGCAAAAAGGTCGCCTGGGTCGAAGACATCATCACAAAACGAGGCGTCTCCACCGGTGACACAGTGATTTACGTCGCAGACATCGGCGGGAAAAATCCGCCGAAGCGCATCAGCGCAGCCGTCGCGGACGCCATCCACGCCGAAGGCAGCGTCGCCTGGTCGCCCGATAGCAAAAAACTCGCATTCCTCTCCGACGCCGCAAAAGCTGGCCAGCTTCAACTCTATGTGATGGACGTCACCGGCCCATCCGGCTCCGCGCGAAAACTCACGCAAGTAAAAGGTTTCCTCTCCACTCCTGGCTGGTCGCCCAGCGGCAAAACCATCGCCGTCCTCTTCACCGAAAACGCCACACGCGCCGCCGGCCCGCTCGTCGCCGAAACTCCTGAGACCGGCGAAATCAAAGACTCTTTCTTTGAACAGTGCCTCGCCCTCGTCGACGTCGCCACCGGCAAGATCGACCAGATCTCTCCCGCTGACACATATATCTACGAATACGATTGGTCGCCCGACGGCCTCCGCTTCGCCGTCACCGCCGCCCTCGGCAATGGCGACAACAACTGGTACATCGCCGAGCTTTTCACTCTCGACGCCGCCACCGGCCTCATGAAATCCATCTACAAACCGCCGCTGCAAATCGCCAACCCTGCCTGGTCCCCCGACGGCCAGCGCATCGCCTTCATCGGCGGCCTCATGAGCGACGAGCCCAGCGTCGGCGGCGACATCTTCACTATTGCCGCGACGGGCGGCGAAGCCACAAATGTCACTCCGGAAATGAAAGCCTCCGCCAGCTGGCTCGCGTGGACTCCTGACGCAAAGATTATTTTCGGCGAATATCTCGAAGGCGATTCCGGCCTCGCGACCATCAATCCCACCGATGGCAGCAAGACCGAACTCTTCCGCGACGCAGGGCAAATCACCGCCGGCGCATGGGGCATCAATCTTTCTCTCTCTCTCGACGCAAAAAATTCCGCCGTAATTCGCAGCTCGTTCAGTGCCCCGCCGGAAGTCTGGGCCGGCCCCACAGCCAACTGGACGCAAATCACGCAACGCAACAAATCCATCAAGCCCCTCTGGGGCGAAGCCAAAAGCCTTCACTGGAAAAATGGCGGTTTCGAAATCCAGGGATGGCTCCTTTACCCGCGCGATTTCGACCCCAACAAGAAATATCCGCTCATCGTCCGCGTTCACGGCGGACCGGGAGCAGCGGTCCTCTCCGAATGGCCGAGCTCGTCCGATTACTATTCACCGCTAGCTGGCGCCGGCTATTTCGTCCTGCAACCAAACCCACGCGGCAGCTTCGGCCAAGGCGAAGCGTTCACCCGCGCCAACGTCAAAGATTTCGGCAATGGAGATTTCAAAGACATCATGGCTGGAGTCGACGAAGCTATCAAAGTCGCGCCTATCGACCCCAATCGCCTCGGCATCTGCGGCTGGAGCTACGGCGGCTACATGACCATGTGGGCCGTCACGCAAACCAACCGTTTCAAAGCCGCCATGGCCGGAGCGGGCCTTTCCAACTGGCAAAGCTACTACGGCGAAAATCTAATCGACCAGTGGATGATCCCGTTCTTCGGCAAATCCGTTTATGACGACCCCGAAGTCTACGCCAAAAGCTCCCCCATCAATTTCATCAAGAAAGTAAAAACGCCAACGCTCATTCTGGTCGGCGACAGCGACGGCGAAGTCCCCGCCCCCCAATCCTACGAATTCTGGCACGCCCTCAAAACGCTCGGAGTCGAAACCCAATTCGTAGTCTACGAACACGAAGGTCACATGTTCGCCAACCCCAAGCACCGCCGCGACGTAGTCGAACGCACTTTGGCCTGGTTCGACGCTCACCTCCGCTGATCCTGTGTCGCGTTCTGGGGCTGGCTTCGTCTTTACCTGCGCGAGAGCGTACCTGCTTATTACACGCCCCCGTCCTATAGCGTGGATGAAATAAAACACAAGTCCGTCAAAAATAAATTGTCCGGGGGTATCGTGCAGAAAACTGTCAAAGCTCGAACTCTGTTTTTCGTCCTGCTGTCACCCTTTTGCCCGTCCTCGCAGCGCTGGCGCAAGTACCGTACGCTGTTTCTCCCGCTCCGACGCCCCCACAAATCGCTGCCGCTAAAAAGGTCTTCATTTCCAATGCCGGTGCCGACGGTACTTCCTACGCAGCACTTAAGCGCGGAGGTGATCCCCAACAGCCATATGATTCGCTATACGCGGCAATGAAGAGTTGGGCCGCTATGAGCTAGTTGATGTTCCCTCTGATGCCGATCTGGGTCTTTGCAATACGTTTTACCGCGCCACTCACCGATTGCGGAAAGTTAACCACCTAT
>Ga0207136_1088_pt2 | contig 18182 bp, 19 predicted proteins | sample Alteio_BWMinHeat_8_FD_153552 | JGI IMG/M metagenome (GOLD analysis project Ga0207136, IMG submission 153552) | Enriched cells from forest soil in Barre Woods Harvard Forest LTER site, Petersham, Massachusetts, United States -... | ecosystem: Environmental > Terrestrial > Soil > Temperate forest >...
AACAATTTCTGGAAGGCGATTGCGAACGATCCGGCAACCCTGAAACGGACCTGGGAGGACATCAAGCAGATCATGGGGCCGGGAGCGCTCGACCCGTTGACCAAAGAGATGGTCTACGTCGCGGTGAGTGTCAGCAACCAGTGTGACTATTGCATCGCGTCCCACACCGTGTCGGCCAAAAACAAAGGCATGACCGACGAGATGTTCAAAGAATTGATGGCGGTGGTGGGGATGGCGAATGAAACCAACCGCCTGAGCGCTGGATATCAGGTGGAAATCGACGAGCAGTTCAAGAGCGGTCGTTAGCCGCCGGTCATCAGCCGCTGGTCGTTCGTCGTTTGCGCGCAGGAGTCCGGCTGGTTCGCTTCTTCTTTCCTTTGGTTACAGTTTTCACTCTGGCGAATTTGAATTCGTGTTTCTTAATGTCTACGCGACGGCCTCGAAAGGCCACTCCCTCGGATTCCAGGCGCAGCCGCTGTTCGATTGCTGAATCCCCGCGCAGTTTAATTTCGCCTCCGGCTCCCAACACCCTCTGCCAAGGCAAGTCATACGAATGGCGCAATGTCCCAACTACCTGTCGGGCGGCTCCGGGATATCCGGCAGCCCGCGCGATTGCACCATAGGTCGAGATCTTGCCGCGGGGAATCTTGCGGATCGTGGAGAGGATACGGGCCTCCATCGTCATGTCAGATGGCTCTTCGCTGGCTGATTACATGCCTAGTTGAGATTAGAAATTGCGGGGCACGGACGCTGCGAGGGCGCCCGCGCCACATTGAAGCTTACGCCGCGGCGCCCTTGCGGAACGACTCGAGGGCTTTCTCTTCGCTGTCATAGACGTCGAAAATGGTGACCAGCTTGGTCACTTGCAGCAGGTCTCCCACTCGTTGGGTCAGGTTGGCCAGTTTGATCGAGCCGCCGTTATTCCGGGCGGTGGTATACAAAGCGACCAGTGTCCCCAACCCGCCGCTATCGATGTAGGTGACGCCAGACAGGTTAAGCACGACGCGCTTGCTTTGCGTGATGACCATTCTCACGGTGTCGCGCAGATCGGCGGACTCTTCGCCAAATACGATGCGGCCGGCGCAATCGACAACTACGATGTCTTCCACTGTCCTGACAGTCAGTTTCAGTTGCACGTAAACCCTCCTTAGGCCCGAAAGCCAACAAAGAAGCCTATCCTGTGGAGTATCTTTTCTGCAAGGACTTCGTTGGGGACGACCAAACAGAGACGCAGCGGACGTTTCACCGGGGCTGAAGCCGGGAACTTGTTCAGAACTTTGCGGCACGAGTGAACTCTTGCCCGGATGCGGCTCGCGCCTCGCTCTGCCCGGTTGCCCGGACGAGGCGTCCGGGCCTACGCGGGCATCGCTGGACCTCGCCTTTTTCACCAATGTGATCGGGCCCCGTGAGGTTGGGCATCACGTATAATCGAGCTTCCACATCATGAGCTACCAGGTTCTGGCGCGCAAATACCGTCCGCAAAACTTCTCCGAAGTCATCGGGCAGGAGCATGTTACCCGGACCCTGAAGAACGCCATTGAACAGGGACGCACGGCCCATGGCTATATCTTCAGCGGGCACCGGGGCATTGGGAAAACAACGGTGGCCCGTATTCTGGCGATGGCATTGAACTGCCGGTCTTCGATTGGGGCGGGGGATAAACCGGTGACGGAGCCGTGCGGCGTTTGCGAGTCCTGTACCGAGATTCGGGCGGGGAATTCGGTGGATGTAATCGAGATCGACGCCGCGACCAACCGAGGCATTGATGAGATCCGGGAATTGCGCGAGGCGGCGCGTTATCGTCCGGCGCGCGACCGCTTCAAGATCTACATCCTCGATGAAGCGCACCAGATCACTGATGCGGCTTTCAATGCTTTGCTGAAAACGCTGGAGGAGCCTCCCAGCCACGTGGTCTTCATGCTGGCTACGACGCAGCCGGAAGATATTCCTCAGACGATCCGCTCGCGCTGCCAGCACTTCAGTTTCCGGGCGGTTCGTTTTGAGGAGATTCTTGGCCAATTGAAGGATCTGGTCGGCCGGGAGAAGATCGAAGCTGACGATGATGCTCTGGCCCTTTTGGCGGAGGCTGGTGACGGATCGATTCGCGACGCGCTGTCCATCCTGGATCAAGCGATCGCCTCGTGCAACGGTCGACTTACTGCCGATGCGGTCCGGGAACTTGCGGGTGCCGCACCCTCTGCGGTGCTGGAAGAAGTGATGCAAGCCGTGTCGCGCAGTTCAAGTGAGCAAGTGTTGCGGCTGGTTGACCGGCTGATCGGCGAAGGCCACAGTCCAACTCACTTTGCGCGGCAGATGGTACGGTTTCTGCGCAACACGGTTGTAGCCAAAATCGCTGGTGGGGATTCTTCCCTGCTGCAGATTTCGGGCGACGAGCGGATGCGGGTGGCGCGAGTGGCGGAGCTGTTCAGCGAAGAGGATCTGGCGCGGCATCTGCAGATCATGTTGCGCACTCACGGCGAACTGGGATATCGGCAGGAACAACGGTTTCATCTGGAATTGGGTCTGCTGAAGATGTCGCATGCACAACGCTTGCTGCCGATCGAGGAGTTGTTGAGTGCGGTGGACGTTCCGAGTGGGGGTGGTCCAAGAACGACCGTCAGGCCAACGACTGTTCCCGAATCTCGGAAGACAGAATCGCTTTCGACGGCTCGATCGAATCCGGTTTCACCGTTCGCGGCTGATTCGGCGCGAAAAAGCGGCTCGAAGCCACAGCTCATGGCGGACGCTCCTGCAGCGGTCGGGCCCGTGTTTGTGACCGGCAAGGCGACGGCGAACGTAGTGATGGGGGCGGCTGCTCCGGCAGAGGTTGCGGAGGCGACACTGGAAGTATCTGGCAGACCCGAGTGGGTACCGGAAAGACGCACAGACGATCCGCCGCACGACATTTTGCGCGACCCGGTGCTCAATGCATTGGCGGCCGGGGGGCATCAAATGTTGGTTTCCATGCTGGAAGGTGGCGAATGGCGGATCGAAGCAAACGAGTTGGTGATCAAGGTGGCTTCGTCGGCGACTGTGATCGACATGACGCTTGGAGGCGATGCGAGGCGGTTGGCGATCGCGACGGCCAGCGGGGTTGCGGGGCGTGCGCTTAAGCTGAGAGTGATTCCCGGCAACGGGGCGCAGAGTACGGCAACGAGCCGTCCAGCATCCAACGGCGGGGGGCGCAGCCGGGCGGAGCAGGATCCGATTGTTCGCCGCATGAAGGAAAAGTTCGGGGCGGAGATCAGGACGATTATTGACTACAAGGATAAGCGGTGAGGCGCGTATCAGGCTTCAGGTGTATGAGTTTTCCTTGGGAAGGATGAAATGGGCGGATTCAACTTACAGGAATTGATGTCGCAGGCCAAGCGGCAGTATGAAGTGTTGCAGAAGAAGATGGAGGAGACGGTGGTAGAGGGCTCGTCCGGCGGCGGAACTGTCATGGTCAAGATGGATGGCCGCAAACAAGTGTTGAGCATGAAGATCGATCCCGAGGCGGTGAAGAGCGGGGATGTGGAAATGTTGCAGGATCTGGTGACCGCAGCCATCAACGGCGCGAGCCGGAAAGTGGATGAGGCGATGCAATCCACGATGGGCGGAATGCTGGGTGGGCTGGGGATTCCGGGAATGTAAGGACTGGGTACTTGAGCAATTTGGTAGTTGAGTAATTGTTCTCTGCAATAAACTGTCGTTTCTTTCAATTACACGATTACCAAATTACACAATTGCACAATCACTCTATGTCTAAATTTGCGGAGCCGATGACGCGGCTGATCGACGAACTCAAGAAGCTGCCGGGGATTGGCAGCAAGACCGCGCAGCGGCTCGGCTTTCACATCCTTCGTTCGACCGATGAGGACGCCGAGGCCCTGGCCGCGGCCGTGCGCGATGTGAAGGCCAAGCTGCGTCTGTGTTCGATTTGCAACAACATTACGGATATCGAGCCTTGCGTTTACTGCAGCAGCGCTACGCGCAACCAGCGAATGGTTTGCGTGGTCGAAGAACCGACCAACATCGGCGCCATCGAGAAGACCAAACATTTCAACGGGGTCTATCACGTGCTGCACGGGTCGATTTCACCACTGCATGGTGTCGGTCCGGAACAATTGCGTATTTCCAACCTGATGCGGCGGGTTGAGGACGGCCAGGTGGATGAGGTCATTATCGCTACCAATCCGACGGTCGAAGGCGAAGCGACGGCGACCTATCTTTCCGGTAAATTGCGCCGGGCTGGGCTCAGGGTGACGCGAATTGCCATGGGCATTCCAGTGGGCAGCGATATCGAATACGCCGACGAGATCACCATGCTGAAGTCCATGGAGGGCCGGCGGGAGTTGTGATGGTCGCTTTCCAAGATGTGCAAACTTTTGCATCTTGGTTCGAAGGCAGGCGTCGCCAATGTTTACGGTTTCCACCAGTACATAAATAAGCCGTTGTACATCATAGGCTTACATCCATCTCATCAACCGATCGTTAATCGACATCCTGGCCTTAGAGTTGCACTTACCCCGGCAATGTTTCCTTCGTCTTCTCCGATGGTGGATAGCAATTTTCGGCTGACCCGAAGTGCAAATTTGGCGTCAGCTTGCGCCGCGCTGTGATGTAACCGCATCTCAACTCGACGCCTCAAGAAGCCGGGCCAACCAGCCCGGTTTTCTTTTTGTGCCACCGGAAAAAGCGGCTACGGAATTGCACGGATCAGAGAAGTCAAGCATTTCTGACCGGCCCGCTCAATTGGAGACGGCTTCCGTTTCCAGAAAGAAGTTTGGTTCTTCCTCGGCGGGGACGATGCCTTCTGGCAATACGCCCTGGTTGTACTCGGCCAGGCGATTCTTCCACTTTAAGAAGTCGGTCAGGTTCTGCGGTTCGATACGGATTTCCACTCGGCGGAGACTAGCGAGCAACAAATTCATTTCATAGCGAAAGCCGGTTGCAGTTCGTAAGTTTGTTGTGGCGGGCTGCAGCAGCTTGATTTTCCGATTGTGGCATTCGAGCAGTCCCCAGCCGGTGGGCAGTTCGTCCGGACACACCATCTCCGCGGGCGTAAGGTAGAAGCGTTCGCAGCCGAGCCCAAGTTCCTGCTTCCGCCGGAAGGGCTTCTCGCGATCAGCAAGAAAGTCGGCGCGAGAAATCTTGCATTCCACAAGTACGGAGTGGCAGGCTCGCTTCCATCCGATGGCGTCGGGCATTTCTCCGCTGAAGCAAGCTTGTTCGGAAAGAACGACTCCACAACGATAGGAGCGCAGCCATGCGACCGCTTTCTGAACCAACTGGGCGTGAGTCATAAAGATGCTTAGGTTGTACTCGCTGGCGAGCGCAGATGGAAGTGACTTGAAAGCTTCTAGCTTCTGGCTGGTAGCTTGGGCTGCGAAGCCCTCAGCGGTTTCACCATTACCGGTCGATGATAAACGGTTTCGAGCAGGTGACGTGCGGCGGCAATGCTTTCGGCGATGCGATCGCGCGGAGCGTAGCCTTGGGCGGCGATCTGAAGGAACCCGTTTTGCTGGTGGACTTCGAGGCGCTGAATCCGGCCGTCGCGACCGGCATCAAAGGCGTTCGCCAGACGAAGAATCCCTGCCAATTGGAGCAGCCACTGACGCTGACCTTTGTTTATCCCCGCGAGCGTTTGTTGCCCGACTCCTGGCAGAGCACCTCGATGATAGCGGGCGACGATACCAACTAATCGCATCTTCTCTGCACTCCAGCCCAAGGGAGGCGTCAAACGCCGGATCAGATTGTAGGTGGTTTTGTGGTGTCCTTTTTCATCCTTGGAGCGACCGACGTCCTGCAGTAGAGCCGCGAGTTGCAAGATAGCGCGTTGATCAACAGGTTCGGACGTTGTAAACGGCAACCCGTCATACAGCTGAAGCGCTAAACGAGCGACGTGAGTGGAATGCCTGAAATCCGGGTCAAGAAGCGAAGCCCACAGTTTGAGGCGGCTCAGCGCGGCGGATTCGATCTGCTTCCCGGTCGGCAACTGGGCCCGCCAGACTTGCCATAGTGAAGACTTGCCGAGCATCTTGCCACGGTATTTGTCGATCCTGCGAGTGCGCTGTTCGATGATCCTGGAGTGCCACTTTGACCGCGATTCGGCGTCCGGAAAAGCGTTGACTTGGAGGGCGGTCGCCCAGAGAACATCGAGGTCGTGAACCTCACCCAGCAGATCCTGCAACTCCTTCAGGTCGCCGCTCCATGCGGCATGCTGCTCGGGCAAGAAGTTTTCCACAATGTAGCGGAAGCGTTTCAATCCGATGCGCAGGCGGTGAAACGCGATGTGTGAGCGATTGCGCAGCGCGCGATGATGCAATTCGTAGGCTTCTGTCCAACGCTCGAGTGCGAGGTGCTTGAATAAGAGGCTTCCGGACCGCATCCTGGCCGCACGGCGCGGCAGGGATGTGATCCATCGCCGCCATTGCTTGCGATCGAACTCCTGCAGGGCCACGGAAGCTTGTTGTTTGAGCTGGAGTTCACGGCCGGAGAGGAACTGCAGAAGTGCAATGGTCACGGGGTCGTCTGGATTGCCCAAGCGCCCCACCCACTCTTCCATCACCTGGACATCTCGCAGTTCTCCCAGCTCGCGGAAGAGCTGCCTGCCAGCCTTCTTCATTTCTTTCCATGTCGGATTCGGATCCATGACGCGAAGGCCATCGGCCAAGGAGCGGCAACGGCGCAGCGCCACGCGCAAATCGTGGACGGGGTCGCTGCCAAACTCGACACTAGCGCGGTCGCATTCTTCCAGCACGCGCTCCATCCACAGGGCGAGACCCGTTTTCTTCGGCGCGGTTCTTGTTTTTGCGAGGGCCACCGTCACAGGCATGAGAGTTCTTGCGGTTGTGAGATCACAATCATTCTCGCCCCTGGAGCGAATTAATTCCAGTGCGCGGCGCTGGCATTGTCGTTGGTTTCAGCCACAGTTTCAATCTCTTGCGAAACACGCCGCGAAGGGCACATCAACTCTAAGCCCTTAGGGAATGCACAAGTGACCCAGCTAGACGGGGTCCGGCCGTCCGGCTTGGGGCAATTACCTCCGTAACATGCGTCCTCTTACCTTGTGCATTACCCTTATGCAGGAGTTTCAGGAGCCACGTATTTCCACCGCCGCCACAACTAAGCGAGAAGACAGGAATGCGTCCGCTCGCGCTTTCATTCACAGCCTGAACATCCTGGTGAAATACGTGCGCCTTTATGGCTTCCAGCACAAGCGCACGGAAGGTCAATTCGAAGTCACGTGGAATGAGTTACAGCACGGCTTGCCTGATAGTGGTTTCCTGCTGGGAGTTTCCGACAGCCGTCTCCTCTTGGATGGTGTCGCCCTTGAATCGGGACAAGCGGAACGCAGCTTCGCGCAACTCTTGACGGCGGCAGGCCTCGCGAGCATTCACTTCTCAAAGGGTGTCACAGTCGACGACTTTGCGCGGCTGATCAAAGCCTTTGCTGCGGGTGGTTCCAAAGCCCAGGACGTGGTGCAGCAAATCAAGGACATATTCGGGGACAACAAGAAATCGACGATTCGGATCAATGAGGTCAAGTTCGTGGCGGCTGATCCGGGCACGGCCGATGTGACGGTCGCGGCGCAGATTGCTGCCCAGACTTTGGGCCCCGAATTCAAAGAGTGGCTCAACGATCCGCAGAAACTCCTGCAACTGATCGCTGCGGCCGAGGGTTCACGCGCCGGAGGTGGAGGTGGCAGCCTACCGGTTGGGAGCGTACCCAATGTCGTCAGCGGCGAAGCAGACAGCGGAAGCGGCAACGGCACCGGTAGCGGCGGAGGAACCTGGGCGGGTGGCGTCGTGCCTCTGCAGGAAGAAGAGGTTATTCAAGCCATCCGGTTGCTCACCAAATTCGGAGAAGTCGGTGCCGACCCCGGGGCCAAGACCGAGGCGTTGCAGACCGAACTGGGCAATGTGGATCCGAATACCAAGCTCAACCTGCAGCAACTGCTGGAGACCCTGGCTGCCAAGAATCCCGCGGAAAAGAACGATACGCCTCTTTTGATGAAGGCGGCGGAACACATGGCGATCCGCTTCGCCATGGAGCGCTTCCAAAAGGGCGACATCAAGGTTAATGCCGTACATCAGATGCTGGAGCACATGAGCCGGCAAATGGATACCCTGCGGCAGATCCTGCGGGTGCACGAAGACAAGATGAGCAAGGCGGGGATTCTAGTCGAGTCCCACGCCGACATTCTGGATCGAATGTTCTGGGCTGAAGTGCCGGAAGCCGGGAAGAGGAGCGTGCTGCTCTCGAGCGAAGCGCCCTGTGTGCCACCGCGAAATATCCGCCAGTTCATAGAAGTCCTGCTGGAGCGCGGCGACAAAGAGGGCGTCGCTGCTATCCTGCAGAATTACTCGAATTGCCTCACGGCCAAAGATGCCGAGCCTCGCCGCAAGGCGGCCATCGGCTTAAGTCAGTTGGCCGACCTGTTTGCCGCCCCCGGCATTGACTTGATCGGCCCCATCGTTCACAAGATCGGTGAGGCTCTGGTCCGGGATACCGATCCGGAAGTGCAAAGTCTGTTGAGCGCGGCCTTCGTGCGCCTGAGTTCGGAAGCCGGCAATCGTAAACAGTTTGCCGCCTTGAGCGAGGTTTGCGGCGCCATTGAAGGCGTGGCCAAACAGCGTCCCGCGCTGGCAAACGAGTTGCGCCCTCGCATCGGAGTCGAGAACCGACTGCCGGAGTTCATTGAAGAGGCGTTGCGACTGCCGCAAGTTCCCCCGGATCTGATTCTCGTGCTGCGGCGCACTTCACAGGCGGCGGTCGAACATCTTTCCGATCGATTCTTCCGCTGCATGCGGCGGGAAGAGTGTGATCGGATGGTCGAGATAGTAAAAGAACTCGGCCCGGTAGCGTTGCAACAAGCGCGAGAGATGCTGCGGATGGGGGCAGTACGGCAGGCAGCATCCGTGGTCGGGTTATTGAGTCGTCTGGATGTACCGACGTTGCTCGAGCTATTGCCCATTCGTCTGCCGGAATGGAACCGGTTCTATCACGATATTGTGGTTCGCCAGATCGCCTATGGCGCTGCCCCGGACCGTGGCCGCACTTTACTGGAAATTCTGGAGCATCTGGATGCAATGGTCCTGCCCCAGGCCATCGATGAGATTGGGATGAGCGGTGACCGGACAACGGTGCCGCCTCTGATGGTTATGGCTGAAGCCGGCGAAGCCCAGGGTCGTTCCGCGATCATCCAGATCAAAGCCGTAGAGTCATTAGGAAGGCTGCGCGAGCCGGAATCCATTCAGGTCCTGCGCAATTTGCTTGAGGCCAAGAAGATGTGGAAGTGGGCGAATCATCGCGAGTTGCGCATCGCGGCTGCGCAAGCCTTGGCCAAGATCGATCCGCGTTATGCGGCCCAGGTGATGTCGGACAGTGGCCTGGCGCCGGGCGAACTGGCGATTGCGCCGCTAGATGCGGCTCCGGCCTGCCCGTGGGTGCGGCAGCGGCGTTACGAACGAATCGTTTTACGCAAGACGTTGTCGGCCATCATCAGCAGTTCGTGGGGAAAATCGAGCATTTTGCTTCGCGAGCTGAGCTTAGGCGGTGGGATGGGCACGAAGGAGGACAACCTCCGCGTGGGCTCGGAGGCGAACATTGATATTTCGACGGGCGTTCGCCACATTCGCGGCCAGGTGTTGCTGCGGCGCGCCCGGGTGAACGAAGTCGGATTTGAAATCGTGAATACCGACCTGGAAAGCCGCCTTCGCTTGCGCGGCATCCTGATGGAGGCCGTCGAGCGCGCTCCAGAGATCAGGGGCACCGAGTGGCAGGGTGAACGCAAGCTCTAAATTTTTTCTTTTGAAATAACAAAAAGCCCCTGCTGCAATCGAGCAGGGGTTTTTGCATTCCCTGGAAGCCTTCTACTTCACCTTGGCGAAGATGATGACCAGGGTGTAAAGCGCCAACGACTCGATAAGAGCCAAGCCCAGAATCAAGGCCAGCTGAATACCAGGCCGGGCTGCAGGATTGCGAGCCAAGCCTTCAGCCGCCGCGGCCGTGGCTTTGCCCTGCGCCAGAGCGCAAATGCCGGAGGCAAACGCCATTGAAAATCCAGCGGCGATCGCGACCCAGTTGACTCCGCCAGCTGCCGCTTCCCCGCCCTGCGCGAACACAGGAACGGCGAAGCACAACAGCGACAACACCATGAACAGATTACTCAATTTACGCATCGTGTTTCTCCTCGTGGACTATGAATTACCGCCAGTAGGTGGTTGACGTCATACCTTGCAGACGCCCTCACGCTGAACGGTGGGACTGCTATACAGCAAAACTTGAAACGGACTCTTAGTGCTCTTCCGCCACCGCCCCAGCCAGATATACGGTCGTCAGCAAGACGAAAATATACGTTTGCAACAATGACACGCCGATGTGCAGTCCCAGAAATACGATTGGCACTCCGATCGGAACCAGCGAAAAGAAGACCAAAGTGACCATGTCGCCGGCGAACATATTGGCGTAAAGACGGATGGTCAGCGAAAGAACTCGGGCCATGTGGCTGATCAATTCAATCGGCACCATCAGGGGAGCAAGCGCGGGCATGGGCCCGGCGAAGTGTTTCAGGTAGGCAATTCCCGCGTGTTTGAATCCCTGCGTCTGGTAGTACACAAAGGCGCAGATGGCGCAGCCCAGCGGGACTACTGGGACCGCGGTAGGCGATTCAAATCCGGGGATTACGCCGATGAGGTTGCAGATCAAGATAAAGAAACCGAGCGCCATCAGAAATGGCGTGAAACCCTCGCTGTGATGACCGATGATTTCGTGGCTCTGGCCTTGAACAAATCCGTGGGCACCCTCGAAGATGTGCTGCAGTGCTCTCGGCTTGTCGACCGAAAGCTGGGACCGCACCATGGCAAATACGATCACGAGAAACATAAATACCAGAACCTCCATCGCCACCGAATTGGGGATGGGAGCGTCCGGGTACTTGGGTTCGATGTGGAGCATCCGCAGCAGCCCTGCGACGGGGCCGGCGAAAAGTTGATTTAAGAACGCTGTAAACCAAAGTTGTTCGTGCATAGTACAGCTTTTAGCTTCTTGCTCCTAGCTCTTGGTTTGGTTACGAAACTCTGTGCTTGGGGAACTCAGAATCCGCGCGCCAAAGCCATGTACAACTCATACGCCGCTTCGCACGCGATGCCCCCTACGGGCAGAAACAGGCCCGCGAAGAGCCCATAAAGACTCGCGGGAGAAACACTGAATATAGCATAGGCGGCCGCCGCCATCAAAAAGTACCGCACCAGAAATCGAAACACAATTCCACCGCTCGATTGTTTGTAAGCGGTCTGGGTGGCGCGGTCCGCCAGAGCGCTCACGACCCGTTCCAGCCAATGAAAATTGAGGTATGCGATCGCGCATCCGCAGGCGAACCCGAGGGCGACGCGCCAGCCAAAACGTAGCCCTCCCACTCCGCTGAGGAGCAGCGCCAGCGCTATCATGAACCGTGGAATACGCGTCAGAGCGCCAGAGTAGAACGCATCGGCCCGGCTCTCGCCGTCTCCGTTCATAGATTTTTCGAGTCGGACGAGGTGACGGTCCGGATCAATTCCACGAAGCCAGCAATGATCCCGAGAATCAGTCCGGCCAAATACAGCCACGTCGTGTGTAGCCAGTGATCCAGGGCCAGGCCGATTAGCCATCCGGCGACGGTTGCTGCGGGAAAAATGAATGCTAACTGGCTATAGTTCGCCAGTTGCACCAACATACTCTTCTTTGCAGGCGGGTCGTTTTCGCGGGGAGGCATAAATTGCAGACTTTCTAAACCTGGACATGGCCTGCCGCAAGAGACGCAGCAAGCTGGGTCTCTACAGCGACGGTAAAGACGTCGCTTGCAACGCCTCCGACCCTAACCCAGGTTCATCGACCAAGTGACGAGTCGTATGAACCGCTCGGGGAAAATGCCAATGACGACGGTAGCAAACGCGGTTATGCCCAGCGTCACTCGCATCGCGACGCTGATGGGGAGCCGGGTTTTGTCCATGGCTTCACTCATGAACATGGCATTCGCGATGCGCATGTAGTAATAAAGCCCGAAAACCGCATACAGCACGGCCAGGGATGCCAAAAGATAGTGGCCGCTCTCCATCAGGCTCAGAAAAATAAAATACTTCCCGTAGAAGCCTGCCAGGGGCGGAATCCCTGCGAGGGACAAAAGAAAAATCAGCATCAGGACAGCTTCGGTTGGAGCCCGCGAGAAGAGTCCGGCGATGTCATCGATTTCGTCGCCGATCACATTCCGTTGCCGCAGCGATGTGACTACGGCGAACGCGCCCAGATTCATGAAAGTGTAGACCAGCAGGTACAGCAAAATGCCTTTGAACCCGTCGAAGAACGCGGGAGCGGGATAATCCACCGAAGCCAGGGCAACCAAACCCAACAGCATGTAACCGACGTGAGCGATCGAGGAGTAAGCCAGCAGCCGTTTGAGATTGTTCTGAGTGAGTGCGGCCAAATTTGCGCCGGTCATGGTGAGGATCGAAACACAGATCAATAGCGGAACATACACTGTCCGCAATGGATACAAGCCCCACAGGAAGATGCGCAACAACATAGCCCAAGCCGCGGCCTTCACCGCCACGGACATGAATCCGGTAACGCTGGTCGGCGCGCCCTCGTAGGCGTCAGGCAGCCACTGATGAAACGGTATCGCGGCAATCTTGAAGAACAGTCCCGTCGCCGTGGTCAGCAGGGCAATCACCGCCACGGGACTAACGTGATTGGCGTTCTGAGCTATCTGGATTGCAAGAGCCTGCCTGATCGCGCCTAAGTCCGTAGACCCGGTGAGGCCGTACAGAAGAGACAAACCGTAAGCGAAGATTCCCGACGAAAACGCTCCGAGAAGGAGATACTTCAAAGCCGCTTCATTGGAGCGGCGATCGCGGCGCAGGAATCCAACCAGCACGTAGGTCGAGATCGCCATCAACTCCAGGCCAATGAAAATAAGTACGATATCGAAACCCGAGGCCATGCACATCATGCCCACGACGGAAAAACAGGATCAGCGCGTAAAACTCGCCGTGGTTTTCGTGTTCGATCTCGAGGTAGCGGATCGACATCAAGATCGACAGACCCGCTCCCGCGAGGAACAAGTAGTAGAAATAAATTGCGAAGTGGTCGAGCACCATGGCGTGCACGAAAGCAAATTCGAGCGAGCGGCCAACCTTTGCAGCTTCGAATTGAGCGTACTGGATTTTCAGCACTCCAGCCGCGGAAAAAAGCACTCCCATGAACGCGGTTACCGCATTCGTCCACTTCCACTCCGGCGGGATCATCAGGTCGATCAGCAGAATGCCCAGCGCGAACACGGTGAGCATGACGATGGGGAGGGACAGCAGATAGTCCGTGCCGGCGAAGTATTGTGATGGCATGCCAGGCACTTATTTCGTCCCCTTTGCGATGCCGGAAGCACCCGGGACTGCAACCGCCGCCGTAAGCGGCTCTCGCGGTTGAGCGGATGCATTCACTGGCCCCCCGATGCCAGGATAGTCGGGCCGGACAGTGAGCACGAGCTGGTTCACGGGTTGTTGCAGGATCTGAAAGAAGGGCTTAGGGTACAACCCGATCCAGAATGCCATGATGAGCAGCGGAGCGAAAGTGAGGACCTCGCGCGGCGTGAGGTCCTGCAATTTCTCGTTCTTCGGATTGGTCACGGTTCCGAAGAAGACTCGCTGGTACAACCAGAGTAAATAGGCCGCTGCCAGAATCACACCGGGCACAGCCCACGCCGCCCATTTCCAATTTTCCATGAACGTACCCTGCAGGATGGTGAACTCGCCCACGAAGCCGTTCAGCAAAGGCAAACCCATAGAAGAAAGAAACATGATCATCGTGATCGTGGCGTACAGCGGCATCACATTGGAGATGCCTCCGTATTCGGAAATCTCGCGGGTGTGCCGCCGTTCGTAGAGGATGCCGACGATCAAGAACAGTGCGCCGGTCGAAATTCCGTGGTTGATTTGTTGCAGCACCGACCCGCTCAATCCCGCAGGATTCAGGGCAAAGATGCCTAATGTGCAAAAACCCAAGTGGCTGACCGAGGAGTAGGCCACGAGTTTTTTCATGTCCTTCTGCATCAGCGAAACCAGAGCGCCATAGATGATTCCGATAATCGAAAGGAAAATCATCCAGAACCGTACCTTCGGGTGCATCACGACATCTGGGAAAAAGGGGAGAGCAAATCGGATAAAACCATAGGTCCCCATTTTCAACAAAACGCCGGCCAGGATGACCGAGCCCGCAGTCGGTGCTTCCACGTGAGCATCCGGCAGCCACGTGTGGAATGGGAACATCGGCACCTTGATGGCGAAGGCTGCAAAGAATGCCAGGAACAGCAGGATGGCAAACGTTGAACCGTATGCAGGGTCGTGGAAGATATGCGGCGCGGTTTTGTAGAGCGCTTCAATGCTGAACGTGTACTGGCCCGTCTGGCGGAAGTTGTAGAAATATAGAAACAGGACAGAAAGCAGCATCAGCACCGAACCAAGCAGCGTATATAGGAAAAATTTGATCGCGGCATAAAGTTTGCGCGGACCGCCCCAGATGCCGATCAGCAAGTACATCGGCACCAGCATCGCTTCCCAGAAAACGAAGAACAGAAAGAAGTCGAGCGCCATGAAGACGCCGAGCATTCCGGTTTGCAACACGAGAAACCAGATGTAGTATTCCTTGACCCGGTTCTCGATCGCGCTCCACGACGAGAGGATGGAGATCCATCCCAGCAGCGTCGTGAGCATGATCAGTAGGAAAGAAATGCCGTCGATTCCGAGGACGTACCCGGCGCCGATCGAGGGAATCCAGTTGTTGGGCACGCCCTCCATGAACTTGAATCCCGGCTCGAAGCGCTGCGCCCAGAACCACGGCACCAGCGGGATGGAGACCAGGAGGCCGGCCAACGAGAAGAGATTCGCGATCCAGCGAATGGCGTCCTTTTGCTCCTTTGGAACAAATATGAGCAAGAGAGCGCCGGCGAGCGGCGTGAATAAAATGATCGAGAGAATATGACTTTGCATTTTTGTCCATTACGCGAACGAGGGCGCCCGCGCCACACAATCACTAATCACACAATCAGTCATCGCCATGCATAGTAGGCTACAAATCCTACTAACCCTACAACCATCACCAGTGCGTACCATTGCACCAAGCCCCATTGGAGCAGCCGCAGGGGGTAGGACATCATTCGTGACAGGATCGCGGGACCATTGACGAGTAGGCCGTCAATAATCCACTTGTCGAACCAACTGGAAAGAGTGCCCATAGCCCGCGTGATCCATCCACCGCCATTGACCAGTCCGTCGACAACGTGGGAGTCGAACCATGAAGACACTTCGCCCAATCCCATTGCGCCCAGACGCACGTCTCCTACCTTGCGGCGACCGGTGAAGGCGTAGTCATAGCCTTCGTCAACGTAATACTTGTTATAGAGGACGTCGTACAGTGGCGGCGCCGCAACCGCGATGGGCTCCGCGTATCCCTTGTCAGCGTCACGATACGCGCGCCAAGCCATGCCCCAGCCGATCACAGCCGCGCCCACAGAAAGAAGCATCAGTCCATATTCAATTGGACTCGTGTGTTCCTCTTCCTTTTCCCCGGCGGCAAGCTGAGCGGTCTTCCCTTCCTCTTGAAAAACGACTGCCTCGTGGGCAAACACCGGATTCAGAAACGCCGCAAAATGGTCGGACCCGCCGATGCTATGCGGCCACCCGAGCCAGCCAGCGCCCACGGCACAGACTGCCAGAATTACCAACGGCACCGTCATCGATTTCGGGGATTCATGAATGTGGTGCTCGACCTCGTGACTCATCCGGGGGCGACCGTGGAAGGTCAGGAACATCAGCCGGAACATGTAGAAGGCGGTCATCAATGCAGTAATGAATCCAATAAACCAGAGCAGCCGATAGGCCCCGCCCTCGGAAGACCATGCCTGCCACAGAATCTCGTCCTTGGAAAAAAACCCTGCGAACGGCGGGATTCCGGCAATCGCGAAGGTCGCAATAAACATGGTCCAATGCGTGATGGGGATGCGCTTATGCAGATCTCCCATGTTGCGCATGTCCTGCTCACCGCTCATGGCATGGATTACCGACCCTGATCCCAGGAATAGCAGCGCCTTGAAAAAAGCGTGAGTAAATACGTGGAAGACGCCGGCAGTAAACGCGCCCACGCCCAGAGCGAGGAACATGTATCCCAGTTGCGACACCGTGGAATACGCCAACACACGCTTGATGTCGTTCTGCACCAAGCCAATAGACGCGGCGAAAATCGCGGTCAGCGCGCCGATGATCGCCACCGTCTTCATCGAAGTTGGCGCAAGCACGAACAACGCGTTTGACCGCGCCACCATGTAAACTCCCGCGGTCACCATGGTCGCAGCGTGGATCAGCGCGGAGACTGGCGTCGGACCTTCCATCGCGTCGGGAAGCCAAACGTAGAGCGGAATCTGAGCCGACTTTCCGCAGGCGCCAATGAATAAAAGCAGAGTCGCAGCGGTAATCACGGGATCGCCAATGGCAAAATGCCCGCTGCGCGCCAAGTGTGTAACCTCGGTGAAGCGCAGCGATCCGAAATACCAGGCGATGGTGAACATTCCCAGCAGAAAACCAGCATCGCCAATGCGGTTGACGATGAATGCTTTGTTGGCCGCCGTGCTGGCGGAATGGCGATGGAAATAGAATCCAATCAAAAGATACGAGCACAGGCCCACGCCCTCCCAGCCCACGAACATCAGCGCGTAATTGTTCCCGAGAATGAGCGTGAGCATGGAAAACATGAACAGGTTGAGGTATCCGAAGAAACGGTAATACCCGTGCTCGTGGGCCATGTAGCCGGTCGAGTAAATGTGAATGAGAGCTCCGACGCCGGTTACAAAAAGCAGCCAAATGCCGGAGAGCGGATCCAACAGGAAGCCCACATCAGCCTGAAACTGCGCTGGCTTGCCGTCGCGCATCACATAGTTCATTTGGCCGGTGTCGGTGCCCAACCAGGTGTAGACAATGGTTTGATACGGCTTGCCAGGGCTGTCGTGGGCGAAGTCTGTGTATTGCCAGACGGCGGCGCACGCAAATAAAAATGCCAGGACCACAACACCGACGCAGACAGCGTTGATGGTTGTCTTCTGCAACTTGCGGCCAAAGAAGAACATCGCCGCCGCGCCGAAAGCCGGCAGGAGAGGAATCAGCCAGATGTGGGTTAGGAAAAACATGTCGGGTCGTCAGTCGTTGGCCGTTGGCCTACTGCTCCTCGCCAGTAGGGCTTCTACCATTTCAATAGATCCACTTCGTCCACATTCACCGTTTCTTTATTGCGGAAGAAGGCGATCAAGATTCCCAAGCCCACTGCCGCTTCGGCTGCCGCGTCGGTGATTACAAAAATCGCAAACACCTGCCCATGCAATCCCCACAATCGGGAAAACGCTACCAGATTCAGGTTGACTGCGTTCAGTATCAATTCGATCGACATCAGAATGATGACCACGTTACGGCGGGTCAACACGCCGATTACGCCCAGGATAAACAGAGCCGCGGCCACCACGAGATAATGAAGAGTGCCAATTGGAGCCATAAGTCGCCAGCCGCGGAGACGTAGCTAGCTACGTCTCTACCAATCAAATTCTTTTCTTCGCCATCACCACTGCGCCAATAATCGCCACTAACAGCAAGAGCGACGCGATCTCGAACGCGAACATGTATTGCCCGTAAAGCATGAGGCCGATTTGCTGCGTGTTGTTGTTCTCGAGCGGCTGCGCGATACGGTATGGAAACAAGTTCTTGCCCTTCACGTACACCACCACGAACAGCGCACCCAGAGCGACCGCAGCCACAAGGCCAACTACCCATTGCTTATTGAACTGGTCTTCTTTCTGCGAGCGCTCGATGTTCACCAGCATGATCACAAACAGGAAGAGGACCATGATGCCGCCCGCATAAAGAATGATCTGTACGCCGGCGACGAACGGCGCATAGAGCATCAAGTAAAGTCCGGCTTGCGCCAGCAGGCCGAAAATCAGCGCCAGGGCGGAATGCACCGGGTTCTTGCGAGTGATAACGAAAACGCCGCTCAGCAGGGTAAGCCCGGACAAGAAATAAAAGAAGAACGTTGTGGCTACGGGCTGCATGCCGGGTTGAGCCACTTGCTGCATACTAGAGGACCACTCCCAAAATAGCCGTCAGAATGAGAACACCGATTCCAATGGG
>Ga0207136_1094_pt1 | contig 18132 bp, 12 predicted proteins | sample Alteio_BWMinHeat_8_FD_153552 | JGI IMG/M metagenome (GOLD analysis project Ga0207136, IMG submission 153552) | Enriched cells from forest soil in Barre Woods Harvard Forest LTER site, Petersham, Massachusetts, United States -... | ecosystem: Environmental > Terrestrial > Soil > Temperate forest >...
AAGTGCAGCCAGCCGCGAGAGCCGGCGCGAGTTTCCAGGCGGCCATCAATAAAGGATAGTTCCACGGAATAATTTGTCCGGCGACGCCGACGGGCTCGCGGAGAGTGAAGCTGAGTGCATTGGCGGGAACCGGATTTACAGTGCCAAGGACTTTGGTGGCGAGGCCGCCATAGTATTCGAAGCAGGTGGCCACGTCCGCGATGTCGTATTCGGCTTCGACGATGGGCTTGCCGGTGTTCCGGCATTCGATTTCGGCAAGCAGGGCGGTGTTCTGGCGAATTTTTTCAGCTAGCTTGAAAAGGATGCGGCCGCGGTCTTGCGCGCTGGTGGTGGCCCAAGGACCGGAGTCGAAGGCGGCGCGCGCGGCTTTTACAGCACGATCAACGTCGGTTGCGCCAGCGGCAGCAACTTGGGCGATGACTTCTTCGGTCGATGGGTCGTATACCGGGAAAGTTTCTCCCGAGGAGCTTCCAACCCATTCGCCATTGACGTAATTCTTGTACGTTCGAACTCCCGCTGTCGCACTACTAAACATCACAGCCTCCCAAAATCGTCATCGCGGGAACGCCCACAGGCCAGGGCGCGACGCGTTCAAACAGCCGGAACAGCCTCAGCAACTTTTCTCGCCGTCTTGCGCCGTCCGTAAACAAAAAAGAAAAACGCGGCAAGCCCTATGAAAAATAGCGTGCCACCAAACATCCAAATCTCGTAGGAAAGAATCGAGGTGACTTGCTGCGCCGGAAAAAAAGCTAACGCGATTCCCAGAATCGTGGTGACCAGCCCGCTGGCGCCGGAAAGAATCAATGTCGTCTTACTATAGACGCCTTTCACAAAAGAATTGTCAAAGGCAATTTTTAGCAGCGCGCCAAACATGTACAGAAAAGGAATCAACTGAAGAACCACCGCGAGCGAGAGCAGCTTCTGGAAGGTTTCCTGTACGCCGGTTTCGCTGGCCGTCAGATTAGCCACGACAAACCCGAACGACCGCAGGATGTACGCCACGAACGACAAGCCGATCAGTTTATTCCAGAGCCACCAGCCACTGAAGTTCAGCACGACGAGCACCATGGATACCGCTGCGTGCACGATCAGCGCGGCATATGGCGTGCGGTAGCGTGGATGAATTTTACCCAGCCAAGCAGGCATGTAGGAATCTAGTCCCGCGACAAAGGGAATTCGCGCGGAGCCGCCGAGCCAAGCCGACGCGATTCCCGCAATCGACAAGCTCAGCAGAAACGCAAAGGGTGCCACGATCCATACGACTCCGACGCGGCTGGCCATATGGCCCACCGCTTGAACAATTCCCTGCAGCACGTTGATGCCGCCTTTGTTGATCGCAATGAGCAGCGTCAGCGTCGAGCCGATGTAGAGCGCGCCGGATAGAACGCCGCCCCAGGCGACGGCGCCAGGCAGGGTCTTTTGCGGATTTTCGATTTCGTCTCCCATGACGGAAGCGAGCTCGAGGCCAACTAATCCGAAGCAGATTACGCCGAAAGAGTTTAGGACGAATTTTGGATTGGGTGGGATTCGGAAGTCAGCCCAGGTCACGCTGGTGCCGAATCGCAAACACACGACGACGCCCAGCCCGATCAAGACGGCGGCGGCAATTCCTGTGCCGATTGCGCCGAGGTTGTTGATCCATTTCCCGACGCCGAGCCCGACTATATTCAGCGCGACGAGGACTATCAGCAGCAAGAGCGAGGCGGTTAGCGCGAAAGTTTTGTTGTCGCCCAGCGCCTCGTGGCCGGAGCCCAGCGCAAACACGGAAACGCCAACGAAGTACAGCATGACCGTGGGCACGTACATCATGTTGTTGGTCCAGTAGCACCAGCCGGAGAGAAAACCATGGAAGTCTCCGAAGACTTCCTTGGCCCAGAGGTAAACGCCGCCTTCGCCGGGATACCTGTGAGCAAGTTCGATGACCGCGATTCCTTGCGGCCAAAAGAAAAGCAAAAGAGAAATAATCCATAGCCAAATAGTGACGCCGCCGTTAGCAGCGATCGAGGGGACGACGTTCAGGTTGAATACGGCAACGACAAAGAGCAGAACGAGGTCCATGCGCCCCAAAACGCGGCGCAGGTGCGGCGCGTCTTGTACTAAAGGCGCGATGGACGCGGCGGACGCAATGGCGGCCTCGTTCTGCAATGGAGCGGTCTCCTACAATCAGTGGCCAGCGGCGCCGACGAAGTGCGCGCCGCGCTCGAGTTGCGCTGCTGCTAGACCGGGCGCGACTTCATCGAACACGGCGACGTGCTTCTCGATGTCGGCTTCGGTGTGTTGGACAGAAATGGTCCACTGCTCATCCCACCAATAAGGCTGCGGCAGGACGCCACGGTTGACCATGGCGAACCAGTAGTGGCGCCAAAGATCGACGTCGATTTTCGTCCAGTCGCGATAATTGCGAATTTCCTGTGGGTAAAGCATCAGCGCGCCGTTAACTCCGGCGCTTATCACATAGGCTTGCAGACCAGTCTTCTTGACGATGGCGCGATAGCCTTCCGTGAGCTGCTTGCTCAGCTTATCGACGCGCGCGTAGTTTTCCCGCGAAAGAACATCGCGAAACGTGGCAAGCCCCGCCGCCATAGCCACGCGATTCGTGTTGTATGTTCCGCCGTGAAAAACCTTGTGCTGCGAAATCAGATCCATTACCGCGCGGCTTGCGCCAAACGCGGCGAGTGGCAGTCCCCCGCCGATGGATTTGGCCAGGCAAATCATGTCCGGCTTCACGCCGAAGTATTCGCTGGCACCACCCCAGGCCAGCTTCGCGCCGGTTTTTACTTCGTCGTAGATAAGCAGCGCACCGTTTTTTGTGGCGATATCGCGCAAACCCTGCAGAAACCCGGGCTGGGGCATGCACAGACCGACGTTCATCAGAATAGGCTCGAGGATAATCGCGGCGATCTGCCCGGGGTTTTCGCGGAAGCGGCGTTCGACACTGGGAAGATTATTGAACGCAGCGACAACCACATTCGCAAGGGACGCCTTAGGCACGCCGCCTCCGCCGGGAACGGAGTTGGGCGCGTCGGGGTCGCCGTAGTCTTCGGCCTTGGGCTTGACGCTGACGAGTGCGGTGTCATGCAAGCCGTGGTAAGCGCCTTCAAACTTTAGGATTTTTTCGTGGTTCGTGGCGGCGCGGGCGATGCGGCAAGCGTGCATTGTGACTTCCGTGCCGCTCGAGCCGAAGCGCACCATTTCAACGGGATAGCGCTTGCAGATTTCTTCCGCAAGCTCCCATTCCATATCGTGTGGCATACCGAACGTCGTGCCCTCATGCAGTTTTTGCTCGACGGCCTTCACCACGGCAGAATGACAGTGCCCGGCCATCAATGCGCCAAAGCACAGGTTGTGATCGATGTATTCGTTTCCGTCGATGTCGTGAATCCTGCTTCCCTTTCCGTCCCTCACAAACAGCGGATAAGGCTCGTAGTGGCGATAGTTGCTGGCAACGCCGAGTGGGATGCGCTGCAATGCGCGTTTGTATGCGTCCGCGGATTTTGGCGTGCGCTTTTCGTAGGTTGCGATTTCCTTCTTCAGTGCGTCGTGCATTTTGATACTCCGTGATGGGTGGCCGCCTTGCGGTTTCCCGTGGCAGGTCTATTCCCTGCGGTCAGTCTCAGATGGAAAAGCTCTGGAAATGCGTGGAACTGGCTCCTAGATTATCGCACGTACGAAGGCGCGACCCTTGCGAGCCGCGCCTCTTTGTTACAAGGAAGCTCCTTCGATCGCTAGAACAGCAGTTTTAGCGCGAACTGTATCAGACGCGGGTCGCGCACCTTCTGCGGCTGGCCAAAAGTTGTGCCCGCGTTTCCGGAGTTGCCGTCGATGCTATAGAACTGCGCGTGATTGAACGCGTTATAGATTTCCGTCCGGAATTCCACACGCAGCTTTTCGCCGACCTGGGTGTCCTTGAAGATGCCGAGGTCCCAATTGTTAATGGGAGAATTGCAGCAGACCGTGCGCGGTGCATTTCCAAATTGGCCAAGCGTGATTGCCGTGGGATCCGTAGAAGGCCCGGTACTCGGATCATAAATTGTATTGTCGAATTGATTTGGATCGAATCCAAAACCAGAAACCGGCTGACATGGAATACCTGTCCCGGAAAGCTGGCCGGTCCCGAAAGCGCAGACAGTACCGCGCGGATTTGAAGGCTTGAAAGCAGTGACGAGATTGGGTTTCCCAGGGCATTCGAATCCCTGGATGCTGCCTTCCAACTCACTGTCATTACAGTTGTTGATTAAGATGGGAAAGCCGCTTTGGAAAGTGTAGATCCCGGATACTTGCCAGCCGTTCAGGGCTTTGCCTGCAAAGCCCTGCTTCTTCGGAATCGGCAAATCCCAGACATAGTTGAAAACAAAGCGATGCCGTGCGTCGTAGAGAGAGGGCCCGTAGGTCGCATTAAAGTTGGTCGGATTTAAGATTTCCTCGAAGCTCGAGGCGTTGTCCAGCGACTTGCTGTACGTGTAGGAAGCCTGAAATTGGACCCCATGCGAGAACTGCTTTTGGAAGAGCGTCTGCAGCGAATTGTAGTTAGAATGCGCTGCCGTATCTTCATTAAAGATGCTTCCGAAGGTCGGAGTTCCGTCAGCGGGGCAACCGTTTGTCAAAGGATCCGGATTCAGAGGCTGGCAATTGGGCGACGAGTAGGGGCGCAAACCGACGAGTGTAACTGGATTGGTCAACGCGGTTCCGCCGGGTATAACTGTGCCTCCCGACCCCGCGTTGTAAGGCAAATGGAACCCGCCCTGAGGAATGACCGTTCCCGCAGGAATGGTGTAAGCGCTGTCCTCACCAAAAGTGCTGCAGGTACCCGTTCCGAGTGTCGAATTCAGATCCAGGCATGTTTGCCCGTTCCCCGCGTTCTGATCGTGAATGGCGAGAAGCCGGTGGCCCTGCGAGCCAACGTAGCCGATTTGGAAAAGAATATCGCCGGGCAATTCGCGCTTGATCGTGAGGTTGTACTGCGCCGAGTACTGTGTCCGCAGCGTCGTCGGAAATTGTCCGAACAACAAAATAGAACGATACAGCGACCAGTCCACCGCCTGCCCACGCGGAGGAGTGAGGAAGCCATTAGAAACGTTGGGCTTGGTCGTCCCGTCTTGCCCCACAAAGGGAGTGCTGAAGAGCGGGTTCGAAACGGAGTTGCTTATGCCGAAGGGCGGTTCGGCGACAAACTGCTCTAGAACTAACTGTTCGATTGGGTTGTAGAAGAGTCCCCACCCCATGCTGACAGTGGTCTTGTTTGGACCGCCGGTCAGTTTGGAGAGCATTCCGTCTTTCCAGCCAGGACTCCAATTTAGGCCGAGGCGCGGTGCAAATGCTTTGGTGTAAGTGTTGATCAAACCGCCTGGGACGCCCTTGTCACCCGGGACTACCAACCCCGTTGGCAGAGTACCCGTGTTGGCGCAGTTTGGCGTGGGAGCTCCGGGTGTTTGAAACTGGGGAAGCTGCGAAAAAGTCGCAATGCTTACCGCGGAAAGCTGGCAGGGATAAATCGTTGAATTCTGCCCCGGATTAAATCGTTGCACTTTCTGACCGATGTCTGTGAGCGGTGTATTCATCTCCCACCGCAAACCATAGTTGAGTGTGACGTTGGACTTAATCTTCCAACTGTCTTGTGCGAAGAGATACACCGAAGTGCTCCGAACCAGTTCCTTGTTGCCGGAGCCTTGCGAATATGAGGTAGGCAAGCCCAGAAGGAAATTTGCATAGGGATCGGCGGAGCCCGTATCATTCGAACCGCCCGTTCCCAAAATGTACTCTCCGTTTACGTTGAAGTAGACCGTCTGGTCGAACTTCTGATAGCGGGTGTCAGCGCCGAACTTGAAGCTGTGACTGCCAATGATCTTGCTGTAGTTGTCGCTGAACTGAAACGTATTCCCCGTTTGCGGCAATTGTCCTTCGAAGTTGTTCCCAAATAGGCCGGTGGTGCCATTCAGAGTGACGAAAGGCACGCCTTCAAACTTCGAGCCGAGCCCTGGGTGGATTCCGCATCCGAACTGGCCGGGGCACACCGGCGTATTGGGGGCTGCAGCCGTACCCAGAGGATTCCCGTTCGCATCGACCAGTGGTGTGTCCGACGTTCCGCCGAAACACTGTGCGGCGGGGATGGCGCTGCCGCAGGAGGCGGTTACGAGATTCGTCGTCGTCGGCGTGTAAAATTGTGGTTCGGCTTCACGGAACAGTGTGAAACGGAATTCGTTCACCGCCGTTGAGCCAATCGTCCACGTATGGCTCGCATTGACCTGCTGGACGTGCGAAATAATCCGGCCCCCGAAATTGCCCAGCGAGGCGCCCGCCAACTGAAAGATAGCAAAGGGATCTAGAGTGTTGTCGTTGTTGTAGTAATAATAGACGGAGAGTTTCTGATCCTTGTTCAGGATTTCGTCGTAATGAACTGAGAACTGATCGCCACTGTCCGTGGACTTGGATACGTTTTGAGCGAGCGAGCTGGTGCCTCCCGAGCCCGGGAGATACTGCAACATACTCTGCGCGACTGGATCAAAACACGACGTAGGTATTTTGTTATTCGGGAAAATAGCGCTGTACGCCGCTCCCGCAACGGGAGCAGAACCACCCTCCATCGTAATGGCGTTGGCGCAACCGGGCCGATTCTGCAAGATCGTGGCCACCGTATTATCCGTAAGAGTCCCGCTGAATGGGGCGGCAGTACCTCCAGCGGAAAAATCCCCGGTCTCGTCCGCGCCTGTAGGGACGGGTACTTGCTGTGAAACGATGCCGCGCACGATACGCCGTCCTTCATACGACCCGAAAAAGAAGATTTTGTCTTTTATGATCGGGCCGCCAATCGTTCCACCAAACTGGTTCTGATTGAAAGGAGGTTTTGGGGTCGGCTGAAACGAAAATCCATGAGCGTTGAGAACTGTGTTGCGGAAGAATTCGTAAGCGCTGCCATGGAAGTCGTTCGTGCCGGACTTGGTCACCACGTTGACGACAGCGCCGGAATTGCGGCCGTATTCGGCGTCAAAAGAATTGCTGATCACGCGGAATTCTTCGATGCTGTCCGGCGAAGGTTGCACTGCCGGCAGGTTGGCGAAGAGGTCGTTTCCATCCCCGCCGTTCACGGAATAATTGTTCGAGCGGCCACGGCCGCCATTCACGGTCACAACCCCAGGCTTGTCCGAGCCATAAAACAAATTGTTGCCGATCTGGGACTGGACTCCGGGCTGTAATTGCAGCAACTGATAAACGTCGCGTTCGTTCAACGGCAGTTGTGTCGAGGAGCGCTCGTTGACGACAGCACCGAGTTGTGTCGACGTCGTGTCTATGACCGGCGGAGCGCCAGTAACCTCTACTCTTTCCGCCGAGGAACCCAGTTGCAGTGTGACGTCGACGCTGATGACTTCGTTCAAGTCCAGCGCAACTCCTTTGTGGATATATTTCTTAAACCCCGCCTGAGTGACGTCTATTTCATAGGTGCCAACGGGCACTTCGATGAAGATGTACTCTCCGGTCGCACCGCTCTGCACGTCGCGGGTCGCATGCGTCGCCTCATTGACGAGTGAAACCGTGGCGGCGGCCACGGAGGCGCCACTGGGATCGCTGACCGTTCCGCGAATCCGGCCGCCGGTGCTCTGCGCTCCGGCAAACGGTGCAACGAGAAGAATAGCCGGCGCGAGAAATATCAGAGAAGCAATGTTGCAGTCGCGGAGCGCATTGCTCCGCCAAAATCCAGCAGCCAGTTTCATGAACTCACCCCTTGTCTCGAAGAATTCTCTTGGCGGCGAATTCTTCGAGGTTGCTGTGCCCCCGAAACCTTACTATAATCCCGCAAACTTAGAGAAAGCCGGGAGCCGTGTCAAGCGGAAAGAATTTCTCCAAGCCATCAGCAAATCGAACGATGCGCCGGCTGCTGCGCATCAGCGAAGTGGCGCGACGCGTGGGGATTTCCTCTTCTGCGCTGCGCGCCTGGGAAGCGCTAGGCCTTGTTTCGCCGCATCGGACGGAAAGCCGCTACCGGCTCTATGCCGAGGCTGACGTGCGTCTGCTGCAGCGCGCCGTTTTTCTGCGCCGCGCACGCGGACTGAATCCCGCAGCCATCGTTCACGTGTTAAAACGCCAGGGCGTCGTCCCTGCGCCTCCGGGGAGCGCTGCTCTTCCCGGGCAGCGCTTCCGTCGGCTGCGCACGCGCCGTGGTCTGTCTCTCGCTCAGGTGGCGCGGGCCACGAAAGTTTCGGTGGGCTTTCTCAGCGCGCTCGAACGCGGACAGATGCGCTCTTCCATTTCCACGCTGCGCCGCATCGCGCGTTTCTACCGTACGAACATTCTCTCGCTTTTCGAAACTGCTGCGGAAAATCCGCGCCTGGTGCGTCCGAGTCAGCGGAAAATTCTGGAGACCACTCCCGGAGTGCGCATGGAGCTTTTGGCCTGGGGCCAAACAGCGATGGAGCCGCATCTTTTTCGCATCAAACCCAGCGGCGGCAGCGGCGAATCTTATTCGCACGAAGGCGAAGAGTTCTTGCACGTCCTTCGCGGTGAATTTGAGATTTGGCTGAACAGCAAAGAACATTACCGGCTCAAGCCCGGTGACAGTCTCTATTTTGAAAGCTCGACGCCGCACCGGTGGAGAAATCCTGGGCGCTCCGAGACTTGGCTACTATGGGTAAACACGCCGCCGACTTTCTAAAAGGATGTGACTCGTGAGTGGTGACTCGTGGACGCCGCAAGAAATTCAAACTTGGAGCTGTGAATGACTGCATCGCGCAAAGCGGCGATCGTGCTGGCGTTTGCCATTGTGGTTGCTTTGGGGTTCTCTGCGACAATCAGCGCCCAGAATGTGCGGGAGACGAAGGCCCAGCCCGCGGACACAATCCTCCTCCACGGCAAGGTCTATACCGTAAACTCCAAACAACCCTGGGCGCAGGCCGTAGCCATCCGAGAAGGAAAAATCGTCTATGTGGGTGACGATGCCGAAATCGAAAAACTACGTGGGCCACAAACTAACGTAATTGACGCGAGCGAAAGACTGGTTTTACCCGGTCTCGTGGATTGCCACATTCATTTCCTGGAGGGTTCCATCAGACTCCGTCAAGCCAATCTCGAAGGCGCCAAAAATCCTGCCGACATTCAACACATCTTGCGCGACTACGCGGAGAAACACCCCGGCGACGGATGGATTCTCGGCGGCGGCTGGAACTACGCGATGTTCGGCGACGAAAATCTGCCTGACAAAAAATATCTCGACGAGCTTTTCCCAAATCGCCCCGTTTTTCTTTCAGGCTATGATGGACATACTTCCTGGGCCAATTCGAAAGCGCTGGCGCTTGCAAAAATCGACAAGGACACGCCGAATCCCGCCAACGGCGCTATCGTGCGCGATTCGAAGACCGGCGAGGCCACCGGAGCCCTAAAAGAATCCGCGGGTAGGCTCGTCGGCAAACTGGTGCCCAAGCCGACGCCAGCGGAAAAACTCGCTGCCCTCCGCACCGGTATCCATTGGGCCAACGAAAACGGCTTGACCCGTGTGCACAGTGCAGGCGGCGATTTCGAGGAGTTTGCTCTTTACGACGAACTGCGCCGCCGCGGTGATTTGACTCTTCGCATGTACATCGCTTATTTTCTGAATCCGCCGGAGTTACGCCCCAAGGATATCGCCGCGATCGAAGAAGCGCGCAAGAAATACACCGGCGACTTGCTCTCCGGCGGCGTGGTCAAGATGATGATCGACGGCGTCATCGAATCACACACCGCCGCCATGCTCGAACCCTACACCGATGACCCATCCATGAAGGGCAAATTGTTTTGGGAGCCGGACAACTACAAAGCGGCCGTCGCGGAATTGGATAAACGCGGGTTGCAGCTCTTCACCCATGCCATTGGCGACTATGCTGTGCGCACCGCTCTGGACGCGTATGAAAACGCCGAAAACGTGAACCACACGCAGGACCGGCGTCCGCGCATCGAGCACATTGAAACCATCACCACCGAGGATATCCCTCGCTTCGGAAAGCTGGGAGTAATCGCCAGCATGCAACCCCTGCATGCTTACCCGGACGAAGATACCTTGCGAGTCTGGGCCGGCAATGTTGGACCGGACCGCGCCTCTCGCGCATGGGTCTGGAATAGCATCGCGAAAGCTGGCGGGCATCTGGCCTTCGGCAGCGACTGGAGCGTGGTGACGCTGAATCCGTGGGAAGGCCTGCAGATGGCCGTCACGCGCCAGACCACTGAGGGCAAGCCCGACGGCGGTTGGATGCCGGAGCAGCGAGTTACGCTTGCGCAGGCGGTCAAAGGCTATACGCTCGGAGCTGCCTACGCAGGACGCCGCGAAAAAACGGAGGGCTCGATCGAGCCGGGCAAGCTCGCTGACTTAATTATTGTTTCGCAAAATATCTTCGAGATCGACCCGCATGCGATTGCTCAAACGAAAGTCGTCAAGACAATCGTTGGCGGAAGAGTCGTCTATCAGGCGGGCGCGAAATAAAAAAGCTTCGCCGCGCTGGACGGATGGGACCGACAACAATATATGAGCAGGAGGATGCAGATGCTGGGGAATTGGTGGAAAGTATGAACCGGCGTGCAATCGTCCTGGGCATCCTGACGCTCACAGTGATTTGCGGCGCTTGTAAGCAAAAAGATGAAACCCTCAGCTTGCTAGTCTGGGAAGGTTACGCGGATCCCTCGTTTGTGCGGCCCTTTGAAGAAGCGCATCACTGCAAAATCTCCGCATCGTACATGGGTTCGAGCGATGAGCTCATGGCCAAGCTGCGCGGCGGAAGCGCTTCCAACTACGACGTGATCTCGCCGTCGAGCGACGTCGCTCACTCGATCACAACTGCCGGCTTGGCCGCACCTTTGGATCTCTCTAAGTTCCCTTCCTATAGTCAACTCTCAGCCAAACTCCGCGATCTCCCCCTTGTGAAAGCGCACGAACAAGTTTACGGCGTTCCTTTCATGTGGGGGCCAAATCCTCTGCTGTACGACGCGAAAGCCATTCCTCAGCCGCCGAACTCATGGGCGGTACTCTGGGATCCCAAGTACAAAGAAAAAATCTCCGTGTGGGATGACCTTTCCACCGTCTACATGGCCGCGCAAGTTCTCGGCTACGACAAGCCTGATCCCTCGCAACTCTACAATCTGACCGATGAACAGCTCGAAGCCGTGAAGAAGAAACTGATTGCACTGAAGCCCAACATTCGAAAGATTTGGTCCACAGGCGGCGAGCTGACCAACCTCTTTCAAAATCATGAGGTCGTTCTGGCGATGGGCTGGCCGCTCAACACCAACGACCTTCGCAAACTTAATTTCCCAATCGGCGAAACGATCCCCAAGGAAAATACGACTGGCTGGATTGACCACTTGACGGTCACGGCCGCGAGCAGCAACAAAGATCTTGCATTCGCCTTCCTCGAATACATGATTGAAGCAAAGACGCAAAAATTGGTGACCGATCGAACGCACTACACGCCCGCGAACCCCGGCGCTGCGCAATTTCTCAGTCCCGAAGAGATAAAGGGCCTGCACCTCGACGATCCCGATGCCTATATGCAGCGAATTTATTTTTGGCAGGATGTGCCGCGCCGCGGGAAGTACAACGAAATCTGGAACGAGGTAAAAGCCGCGCAATGAGCACTGCCGCAATTCCGCAGCCTGCTTCCTTGGACGCCAACGCTCCGCTGCTTGAAGTGCGCGCTGTGGCCAAACGCTTCGGCACACGCGAAGTGTTGAAAAATATTTCGTTGAACATCGCCGCAGGAGAATTTCTCACGTTGCTCGGCGAAAGCGGCTCGGGAAAAACCACTCTTTTGCGCCTGATCGCCGGTTTCGAACCACCGACGGCCGGCGAAATCTGGATGACCGGCGAGCGTTTGGACACGCTGCCGCCCTACAAACGCTGCGTTAACACTGTTTTTCAGAATTACGCGCTGTTCCCGCACCTGAACGTGCACGATAACGTTGCGTATGGCTTGCGTGTGCAAGGCGCTTCGAAAAACGAAATTCCAAAGCGCGTCAGCGAGGCCTTGAACATGGTGAAAATGGCGGAATTCGCTGGCTCGCGCCCGTCCCGCTTGAGTGGAGGCCAACAGCAGCGCGTGGCTCTGGCCCGCGCCCTGGTGAATCGCCCGCAACTCTTGCTTCTCGATGAGCCGCTCTCGGCGCTGGATGCCAACCTGCGCAAGCAAATGCAAAGTGAGTTGAAATCGCTGCAGCGCGAAATCGGCATCACCTTCCTTTTCGTCACGCATGATCAGGAAGAAGCTATGGCGCTCTCGGACCGCATCGCGCTGCTTCGCGATGGCGCGCTCGAGCAAGTCGCTTCCCCTCGCGAAATCTACGCGCACCCTGCCACCGCTTACACGGCGCAGTTCATCGGCCAAACCAATTTGCTGCGCGGTGAAACTCGCCGCAGCATCGCCACGTGCGGCGTCCTGCGCTGGCCCTTGGAGCAAGAGGATGGCCCAGTGGTCTTTTCTCTACGGCCAGAAACGATTCGCCTCTGCCTGGATGGCAAACGCCAAGTCAACGAAGTAAAATTTCGCGCCACTGTCCGTCAACAAATTTACGGCGGCGCCAGCGAACTGCTCGAAGTGGATTGCGGCGCTGATCAACTCCTGCGCGTGCGCCTGCCCGCATGCGGTCCGCTTACCGGTGAACATGATTTTGTCTTTTCGATCGCGGACGCTATTCGCGTCGCTAACTGACTTCGCCATGTACTCGCGCGCCTACAAAACGATCGTCTCCGCCCCGCCGCTTCTCTGGGTGGGACTCTTCCTCCTTCTGCCCTATGCGCTGATGTTTGTGCACAGTTTCTGGGCCGTGCAAGACGGTGCCATCGTTCATCACTGGAATCTCGACAACTATCAAAAACTGCTCACGAATCACCTTTACGCCGAAGTTCTGTTTCGCACGATGCGCATTGCCGGATCGGTGATGTTCTGTTCCCTGCTCCTTGGCTATCCGCTCGCTTACTACCTCTCGTTTCATACCGGCGCGCGGAAGGAATTGCTCTATCAACTTGTCATCGTGCCGCTCTGGGTCAGCTATTTGGTGCGCGGTTACGCCTGGAAAACGATTCTCGGCAGCGAAGGTGTCCTCAACGGCTTTCTCCAATATCTCCATATCACTCACGAACCCATCAGCTTTCTCCTCTACAGCCCCTTCGCCGTCGTTCTCATGCTCACGCACATTTACACGCCGTTCGTTTTTCTTCCCATTTATGCTTCCCTTGAACACATTCCGCGCCCGCTCGTCGAAGCCTCGCAAGATCTGGGCGCTAGCTCCTTCTCTACCTTTTTTCGCGTGATTCTCCCGCTCTCGATGCCCGGCCTGCTCGCTGGAGCCACCTTCGCGTTCGTCCTCTCGCTAGGCGATTTTCTAGCGCCGCTCCTGGTCGGTGGTTCTTCCGGTACCATGATCGCCAACATCGTGCAAACTCTTTTCGGCGCAGTCTATGACTGGCCGCTCGGCGCCGCGATTTCCGTGTGCATCCTGCTCCTCACTCTTTCGTTGCTCTTCTTCACCCAACACCTCGAAAAACGCTGGTCCTTCAAATGAGCCGCAAATCCTCAACTCGCCGTTCTTCCATGCTCGCTACTTACGCCGCGCTCGTCTTTGCCTTCATCTATCTGCCTCTCGTTGTGCTCATTCTCTATTCCTTCAATCGCGACGGTGTCGGCGGCTTTCCGCCGCAGCATCTCACGCTATATTGGTATCGCCAGCTTTTTGCCGACGGCCCCATTTGGGACTCCGTGCTCAATAGCCTCATCGTCGCCGGCGGCGCAGTCGCGCTTTCGCTCACGCTAGGTCTGTTTGCCGCCCTCGCTCTCGATCGCGCCAGCTTTCCCGGCAAAGCTCTCTTCCGCCGCCTCGTTCTTCTCCCGCTCATTCTCCCCGGTATCATCACCGGTCTCTCGTTGCTAATGTTCGCAGTACTTGCTGGATTTCAGCTCAGCCTGCTGACTGTTTTTCTCGGTCACGGCACGGCCCTAATCTCCGTAGCCACTACCGAACTCTTCGCCGACCTCCAAAAAACGGACCGCGCACAGGAAGAAGCCTCGCTCGATCTCGGCGCCACACCCTGGCAAACTTTCTGGCGCATCACGCTCCCGAACCTCAAGCTCTCGATGATTGCCGCCGGGCTGCTCATCTTCACGCTTTCGATGGACGAAATCGCCGTAACCTTCTTTCTCATAGGCCGCTACAACACCCTCCCACTCGAAATTTGGGGACGCTTGCGCCGCGGCATCACGCCGGAGATTAACGCCGTCTCCACACTGATTTTTGCCGTTTCCGTTGCGCTTATCATTATCTGGTATCGCATACGTATGCGCAGCGTCGGCTCGGAAGCACAACAAGTACTTGAAAGGCCTTAGCGCCCATGGGAGGGCAAATGCCGCACTCGCGCCGTGAATTTATCAGATACGTCGTTGCAGGCTCGGTCGCATCCGGCTGCCCGGTAGACGCCGCACTCCTGCCTGCACCGGATTCCGCGCCGTCAACTTCGAAGCCGAACGGCGCGCCCCTCGTCGATGGCGAACATTTCGAAATCTGCCACCAGGTCCGCGACGGTCACCACTTCGATCTGCCCGCCGCCACAGCGAAAGCCGACATCGTGATCGTCGGTGGCGGCGTTGCCGGTCTTTCCGCCGCGTATTTTCTTCGCGGCAAAGATTGGCTTCTGCTGGAAAAGGAAGACCACTTCGGCGGCAACGCGTACGAAGAGGAATACGACGGCCAGCCCTTCGCCACTGGCTCCGCCTACGCCTATCACGGCGACGAAGGCGACCAGCTCGCATCTGAGATCGGCCTTAAACTCCCGATGGTCAACATGCCCGATCCCACGCTCGTCAACAAAACGTACGTCCCCGACACCTGGAAAACGGGAATCATGCAGCTTCCTTATCCCAAAGCTGTCGTCGCTAGTTTCGTGAAATTCCGCGAAGACGTATTGAAAATGAAAATCAACGAGCGCATGGCCGAGCTTGATGCACTCCCTTTCTCGAAATTCACCGCCGGCTACGCTCCGGAAGTCCAACAGTGGTGGGACATTTACGGCCCCTCCAACTGGGGCGCCACCACGCCGGACACTTCCGCCTACGTCGGCCTTTACAACGCCAACGATCTCTTCACCGGCGGTGACGGCAAACGTGCGATTTTGCCGGGAGGTCTCGGTTGTATCACACACAAACTCGTCGAAGTCCTCCGGCCGAAATACCAAGACCGCATGTATGGCGAGGCCACGGTCGTCGCCATAGTCCAGGAGAAAGACTTGGCAAACGTAACCTATTTCCGCGAAGGAAAACTCACGACGGTTGCCGCGAGAGTCGTGCTGATGTGCGCCCCCAAACACATCACTTCGCGCATCGTCCAGGGCTTGCCCGCGGAACAGAGGACCGCCATGCGCCGCACGCGCTTTGCTCCCTATCCGGTCGTCAACCTTATCTTCGACAAACCCGTCTACAATCGCGGTTACGACAATTGGTGTCCCGGCAATTCCTTCACCGACTTTATCGTCGCCGATTGGACCGTCCGCAACGATCCCGGCTACAAACAAAAAAACAACATCCTCACCTTCTATACCCCGCTACGCGAACAATTCCGTTCCACTCTCCTCGACGAGACAGACTGCAAGACCCTCGCCGCGCGCGTTCTCACGGATTTTCAAAAGGTTCTGCCGGAATTCAACGTCGATCCCATCGAAGTTCGCATTTATCGCCGCGGCCATCCCATGTTTATATCCGTGCCCGGGCAATACACAAAAAATCGAATCGCAGCCGCTCACCCGATGGACCGAATCTATTTTGGCGGCAACGATTCCGGCGGTCCGGAATCGCTAACCAGCGAGGCTGTGCGCTTGTCGCATATTGGCGCCGAGTGGGCAAATCTAATTTTGGCCAGCAAGCCCGGCGCAAAAGAATTGGCGGAGAAGGCTCTCGCCGCAACCACCGAATGACGTGTTCGACAGTCTTCCCCCTTCCCTCCGTGCTCCTCGTTGTTATATAGGTGAGGCATGAAACGCTACGCCCTGATGTTTTTTCGAGGAAGACCGATGTTTCGCATTGCCAGGCACTTGGGCATCCTTTTCTTTTTCGCCCTGGCTCTCGTCTGTGGACTTGCTCGCTCGCAAGATAAATCATCCTCGACCGTCATCATCAACGCCCAGGTCGCCGATGGCACCGGCGCCGCTCTGCGCGAGCTCAGTGTCCGCATCTCCGGCGACCGTATCGTCAACGTCGGAAACTTCAAGCCGATGAAAGGCGAGCCTGTCGTTGACGCTAAGGGTCTCGTCCTCGCCCCCGGTTTCATTGATATTCACAACCATTCCACCGAAGGCCTCGAGAAAGATCCACTCGCGGAAAGTCAGATCGCCCAAGGTATCACCACGGTAATTCTCGGCCCCGACGGCGACTCGCCCTGGCCCATCGCGCCCTGGCTTGACACGCGGCGCAAAAACCCAGCATCCCTCAATCTGGCCGTTCTCGTCGGCCATGCCACCGTTCGCGAACAAGTCCTCGGCAAGGATTACCAGCGCGCCTCAACACCGGCCGAAATTAACAAAATGATCCAGCTCGTGGATCAAGGTATGCGCGAGGGCGCCATTGGCCTTTCCAGCGGACTCGAATATGACATGGGCACCTACAGCACTACGGACGAAGTCGTCGCACTCGCAACCGCTGCCGCAAAGCTCCACGGTTTTTACATGACGCACATTCGCGATGAGGCGGACCTTTCCTTCCAGGCTTTGGACGAGGAGATCGCCATCGGCGAGCGCGCGCACATTCCCGTCGAACACTCCCACATCAAGCTCGGCACCGTGGGCGTCTGGGGCAAAGCTCCGCAATATATCAGCGTGATTGAAGCAGCCCGCAGGCGCGGCCTCGATTTTCTCGCTGACTGCTATCCCTACGACGCGTGGCATTCGAACATCAAAGTCCTTGTGCCGGACAAACAATATGTAGACCCGAAGAGCGTCGCAAAGGCCCTTTCAGATGTTGGCGGACCGCCGCACGTCACCATCGTCGAATTCCCCCCAAACGCTGCGTATGAAAACCACACCATCGAGGACCTCGCTGTGCAGCGCGGCATTTCTCCCGTCGAGATGTACATCCGTATCATCCGCGAAGGCGACGCCGCCAACACCGAGGCCGAGGTCATCGGCCAATCCATGATCGAGCGCGACATTCAGGCGTTCTACCAGCAGCCCTGGGTGATGGTCGCCAGCGACGGCGGCGTCGGCTCGCGGCATCCGCGCGGCGCTGGGACATTTCCACGGGTGCTTGGCCTTTACGTCCGCGAGAAGAAATGGCTCACGCTGCCGGAAGCCGTTCGCAAAATGACTGCCCTCCCCGCGCAGCGCCTCGGCTGGAAAGATCGCGGCGTGCTTCGCGAAGGCGCTTTCGCCGACCTCGTCCTCTTCAATCCCGCCACGATCATTGACCGGTCCACGTTTCAGAATCCCTTCGAGCTCCCAACCGGCATCGAAAAAGTCTTCGTGAATGGCGCGCTGGTTTGGGACGCAGGCAAAGCCACTGGCGCGCGCCCCGGCCGCGTCCTGCCGAACTAATCTGATTTAGTCCATAATAATCGCTCCACTTTCGGAGGAACCATGGCAGACCGCCTTGAAGATTTTCAGAGCTCTCGCGCCGACTTGAACGAAGAAATTCTCAATTGCGGCCACCTCGGCATGAAGCGGTTCTTCGCTCTCGATCATCAGGCGTATGAGCCCGGCGCCCTCGGCACGAAAACGAAAGAACTCCTGGGACTCGTCGCCTCAGCCGTCTTGCGCTGCGACGACTGCATCACCTATCACCTCGTTCGCTGCGGTGAAGAGGGCTGGAAGCGCGATGAAGTGATTGACGCTTTGAACGTCGCCTTGATCGTCGGCGGCTCCATCACCATTCCCCACGTGCGCCGAGCGTTTGCCCGCATGCGCGAGATAGATTCGTTGAAACCTTGAGCCGCGCCGCATACTCTAAGTAAGCAGATAGGACAAGGAAGCAAGATGAGCACGGCCCCAGCCACTGCGGCATCTCAGCACGAAGGAACAGGTGCGCGTCTACGCAATTTGATGATCGGCGCCATGTTTGCCGTCGTGCTTCTTATTCCAAAGCTTCTCCACATACGCCGCAACGCTCAATCCTGGATGGCCTTCCGCGTTTTTCTTGGATTCGCAGG
>Ga0207136_1080_pt2 | contig 17885 bp, 21 predicted proteins | sample Alteio_BWMinHeat_8_FD_153552 | JGI IMG/M metagenome (GOLD analysis project Ga0207136, IMG submission 153552) | Enriched cells from forest soil in Barre Woods Harvard Forest LTER site, Petersham, Massachusetts, United States -... | ecosystem: Environmental > Terrestrial > Soil > Temperate forest >...
TAAGCGAGTGGAACAAAACTTCTCCGCGGAACAAATGGTGGATGGAATGATTCGCGTTTATGAGGAAGTCTTGCGTAGCAGAGGCAGAGCTTAGCCTGTATACGCCGTACGGCGCGCCAGTCGGTGATTTGATGGCCGCTACGTCCAATCGCGCCGAAAAAGATGAAGCGCCGGGCGGCTCCTTCTCGATCCGCACGGCGCTTCAAATGTTTTTAATTTTGCGCAAGTTTTCTGACTTCTCTTGTTCCAGGTATTCCCTCCTATCCGCTTGCCGATCTACGTCAAGCTATCTTGGGGATTAAACAACCCATCGCCCTTTCGGCTCGAGAAACTCCACGCCAATCGCAAAGCCGTCGCCTTGCAATGGTTCGCAGTATGCTACCCGGGCCGAGGAGCGAAACTCTCCGGTGCGCGATACGAACGTCAGCCGTTCGCCGTGTTCCCAGCGGCGGGTGCTCACCACCCGCGCGCCACGCGCACTCACATTTTCCGTAAAAGTCGATTCCGTGCCGGGCATCCGGCGATGGCCGTCCAGAAGGACGGGAATCTCCATGGGAATCCGTCGTTCGACGCGGTTGAAGGGGAAAGCGTGCCTGTTGGATTTGACTGGCATTCATCCTCATAGGCACGCGGCAATCCGCGTGAGATTTTTTACATTGCTGCTGCCGCGGTGCTTCATGCCATAGAGCGCACGGTCGGCAGCGCCCAGAAGCTTTTCCGGCGTATCGCCGTCTTCAGGAAACGCGGCAACCCCGGCACTGACGGAAAGCGTAGGCGGCTCGGCTTCGGCAGAAAGGCGCTCGCGGATGCGGGAAACAACGCGCCCGGCGATGTCGGGACCGGCTTCAGGAAGCACGAGAGCAAATTCGTCGCCACCATAGCGCGCCGCGGTATCAATGGCGCGAGAATGGCTGCGAAGAATCTTCGAAAGACGAACGATGGCGCGGCTTCCTGTGAGATGGCCGTAATGATCGTTGATGGTTTTGAGACCATCCATATCGAGCAGCACGACACTGAAAGGGCGTTGTGTGCGGCGCGAACGGTCGAGCTCGGCTTCCAGCACGCTGATGAGACGGCGATAGTTGGCGAGGCCGGTGAGCGAATCGCTGACCGCCATGGAACGCACCTGATCAAAGAGGCGCGCTTGATCCAGCAGCGCTCCGGAAAGCATGACGACGTAACTGGAGGTCTTGCTCAACTCCGCTAGGAAGAAGGGGCCATCGAAGAGATGGCGAGAAAAGGCCGCGGAGACGTGGCAAACGACGTTGAGCGACGCCACGGCAAAGAGCGAGTAGTCGTACAGGCTTGCGGCAGTCTTATTGTTCTTGCTGCTCTGGAGACGCTGTCCGAAACAAATGGCGGCAAAAAGGAACAGAGCGCCGGGGAGCAAGTCCCAGGGTCGGGAGATGAAGCTGGCAGCATGAGCGAGAGGCGCCGATGGCGCGGCGAGAAACGCTGCACTCGTAAGATAGGTAGCGATGGCAACCACCAGCAATGCACCTGCGGTTTCTTTGCTGGGTTGCCGGGCATTGGGAATGTAACGTTCAACGGCGATGGCGGAGAGTAGGAAAACGGCGAGAATGGTGCGGCCGACCATCCAACCCATGGGGATTCTCGTCAGAGCGGCCGGGCCGGCCTGGAGAACATCGTTCAGGCCGAAATAACCGACTGTCTCAATGATTCCCGAGAGGACAAAGCCAAATGCCAGGATGAGCGCGGTGCGGTCGTGCGTGCCGCGGAACCTGACCAGCGCGTTGGCTGCATAGCAAAAGCTGAGAAGTGTGCCACCGACTTCGAGATATAGGTAAACCTCAGGGGAGCCAGAAATGGCAGCCTGGCGCAAGTAAAAGATGGCGCCAAAAAACAGGAAGGCCAGGCCCACGGTGGAAGCGATTAGGACACGAGAACGCTCCTTCCGAAGAAACCCGACGATTTGGCCCCAACCACCCACGAAACCCCCCAAATACCGAAGAAACAACTACAACACCATGAGATTGCAAGTTTGTGCCCTTTCTTGAGGGAAAATCTCAGTCCGTAAGTAATTGATTTTTAGCTAGTTACAGGAGCATTGCGAGGAGGGTTGGCAGGGAGTGTACCAGCGAGACACAACGATGGACTGAGAAACAGGAGCCTAAGGAATCTATCATCTTTGTTCCGTTAGAGTTACCGACAATTGGGACAGTATCAGCGAGAATACGAGCAGCGTCTCAGTGTGAGACAGTCTCACAGGTCAAGCGTCTCGCTCCTTTCCCTTCTTATGGGTTACAGCTTGGGTTTGGGAGGAGGGAGTTCGCGAGCAACAACGGGGTCGCTAAAGCCGGAGGTCTTGTGCGAGCCATCGCAGAATGGCTTGTTGGCAGAGTGGCCGCAGCGACAAAGGCCAATGGCAGTGCGTCCAGCAAGGCCGAAAGCGCGGCCTTCGGGATCGACAATTTCGAAATCGCCCTCCACTCGGATCGATCCATTACTGTTAATAGTGATCTTGCTGGCAGCCATTCGGGCCTCCGAAAAGGGTGAGAGCGGGTTCGACGCTTACGGCCTAACCCGCTCTCTAGACTACGCAGAGTTTGCAAGGAACTCAAGGAAGCGGGTCAATACCCTCAATATTTGGGCACGCTGGGATCAACCTCTTCCGACCATGCCAGAATGCCGCCCTTGAGATTGAGGATTTTGCGGAAGCCGGCCTTGCGCAAGAAATCGACGGCTTCCGCCGAGCGCTTTCCACTGCGGCAATGCGCGACGATTTCGCGCGAAGAATCCAGTTCGTGGACGCGACGCGGCAATTCGCCGAGCGGGATCAAGTGGCCTTTGAGGTTACAAATCTGAAATTCGTGTGGCTCACGCACGTCGAGGACGAAGAGATCGTCTCCGCGATCGAGGCGCGATTTCAGTTCGCGCGGAGTAATCTCCGGGACTTGCACATCGGGGCCAGGGGCTTCTTCGCCGCGCACGCCGCAGAATTCGTAGTAGTCGATAAGTTTGTTGATGGTGCGATGCTCGCCGCACATGGGGCAGGTGGGGTTTTTGCGCAGCTTGAGTTCGCGGAATTTCATTGCGAGTGCATCGAAGAGCAGCAAGCGGCCGACAAGATTCTCACCGGCGCCCAAAATCAATTTAATTGTTTCCATTGCCTGGATGGAGCCAACGATACCGGGAAGCACTCCCAGCACGCCGCCTTCGGCGCAGGACGGCACGAGCCCCGGGGGAGGCGGCTCAGGATATAAGCAGCGGTAGCAGGGTCCTTCCGGCATGCCAAAGACCGTGGCTTGTCCCTCAAAGCGAAAGATTGAGCCATAGACGTTTGGTTTGCCAAGCAGAATGCACGCGTCGTTCACTAGATAGCGCGTCGGAAAATTGTCGGTGCCGTCGACAATGATGTCGAAATCCTTAAATAGCTCAAGCGCGTTCTCGCTGGTGAGCTTTGTTTCGAAGGCCTCGATTTGAATGTTGGGGTTGAGGTTAGACAGCCGCTCGCGCGCCGCTTCGCTCTTAAATTTGCCGACATCGCTTGTGCCAAAAGTGACTTGCCGCTGAAGATTCGTGAAGTCCACAACATCGAAATCAACGAGTCCCAAACGCCCGACACCGGCGGCAGCGAGATAAAGTCCCAGCGGTGCGCCCAACCCACCGGTGCCAATCAGCAGGACTTTCGCGTTTTTGAGTTTGAGCTGACCCTCCATGCCCACTTCGGGCATGATCAGGTGGCGGCTGTAGCGAAGAATCTCTTCGTTGGAAAGCGTGGCTGCATTAGCGGTCTCGCGGGCGGGCGTCTGAACTTTGGTTACCATTCCGATGTCCTTTGGTCCTTCAATTTACTTCGTATCAGATGAAAAAGAATGCGAATGGATGCTCGGGTGAAGATGGAGGCTAATTGGGCAGCCGAACTTCGCCGAACCGCCAGTTCTTAATCTCCCCTTGCGCTAGCAAACGACCTTCGCTCACAAGAGACTCAATACGTCGCGCAACGATTTCGTAGCCCGCGTCTCCGTGCGGCCAACCATCACCCATTGCGCTCGCCACCTTACCGACCACCATTGCAGCCTTTCTCCAGTGCCCAGGAATCTCCGAGAGCACCGCGAGAATTGCTTCGTCAATCGCCTCATCCTTCACAACAACCGCCGGCGATGGAAGGAATAATGCTGATCGTGTCGCCATCTTTAGTCGGTGTATTTTCCTGCTTCAAATAACGGATATCCTCGTCGTTTAGGTAAACGTTCACGAACGCACGAAGTTTGCCGTCTTCCGTATAAAGATGCTTGCGCAGCTCAGCGAATCGGCTCGTGAGCCCGCTGAGCGCTTCGCCGACCGTCGCGGCGCTGAATTCGGCGGAATCGCGTTTGCCGGCGTAAACTCGCAGCGGCGTCGGAATCATCACTTTGACAGACATCTCTCGTTCTCCCGTTCTTGGACCCGCGCTAGTTTGCGGCGCTTACTTTCATCGGCGAAATCTTCTCTGGCAAAAATCCGGATCGGTCGTCTTTCAACCGCCAGGAAGTCATATCCTGGGGCACGCCAGTATGCACACTAACAATGATGTAGCTGTACCACGGCCAGGCGTGATCGCGGTCGAAGTCGCTGGGCTTCGCCGGATGGTCCGGATGCGAATGATACCAGCCAATGACCTCAAGACCTTGCGCGTTTGCGGCTTTTTCGGCTTCGCGCACGTCGTCCGCCGTAACAGAAAAACGATTTCGCGGCGAATCATCGCGGCGATTTACAAGCGGAAAAAGAGATAGAACCTCGCGGGAAATCTTTCGAGAGTTCTCATGCGGATCGAATGCGAGGATATCGAGATCTGTTCCGAGCAGCCCTCCGCAGCACTCGTACGGATACGTTTCGACGCCATGCGCGCGAATCTTTTCGGCAAGTTCAGCGGTGATCCAGAGTTCGAATGTTTCGCTCATTGTGAAATCACTCTTCATCCCAAAACCGTTCGGTCAGGTACTTTGACGCGGAATCAGCAAAAACGGTGACAATTACGGCGCGCTCGCTGGGAGGTATGCCTTTCGCGACATGGAAGCAGCCGAGCAACGCGGCAGCTGCACTGGGGCTGACCAGCAGGCCTTCTTCGCGCGCGATGCGCTTCACAAGCCGATAGGCTTCTTCGGTGGCAACCTCTAGATTTTCGTCTGCGAGGGTGTCGTTATAAATTGCAGGGCGCAGCGCGGTCTGCATGTGTTTCCAGCCCTCAAGGCCATGAAACGCCGCGTCCGGCTGAAGGCTTATGCACCGAATCGACGAATTGAGCTCCTTCAACCGGCGCGCCGTGCCGACAAACGTGCCACTCGTGCCTAGCGCCGCCACGAAATGCGTGATGCTCCCGCTGGTCTGCTCCCAAATCTCCTTCGCGGTCGTGCGATAGTGTGCCTGCCAGTTCGCCGGATTGCTGTACTGATCAGGGTAGAAATACTTTTCCGGGTCGGACGCGACGATCTCATGGACGCGACGAATCGCGCCGTCCGTGCCCTCATCGCCAGACGTAATAACGAGCTCGGCGCCAAGCGCACTAAGGATACGTTTGCGCTCATGAGAGGCGCTGTCCGGCAGGCAGAGCTTCACGCCATAGCCGAGCGCCGCGCCGATCATGGCGTAGGCAATTCCCGTATTACCGCTGGTGGCATCGATGATGGTCTTGCCGGGGCGAAGATCGCCGCTGGCTAGACCCGCTTGAATCATGCTCAAAGCTGGCCGATCCTTGACCGACCCGCCGGGATTGCACCACTCCGCCTTGGCGCAGAATTCCACATTGGGGAACTCGCTGCCGATTCGCGCCAGTCGCAGGAGCGGCGTGTTGCCAATCAGGTCAATGACGGATTGGCCCGCCCCACCATGACGCTTTTCCGCTCGCACGGAGGACGCGTCAACTGGAGCGGTGATGGGCTTGATCGTGGCCATGCTCAGTAATCGCCTAGCAGTATCAAAGATATGCGACCAGTTTACTCCGAATTGGATGCGGCACGCCAGTTTGATGGTATAGCCTGATATTAGCGCTACTTAGAGGGAATCACCCTAAGAAGAGTAGAGAATAGATCGTGCCGATAGCAGACAGGCAAAACCCAAGTCCACGGCGGTCCGTTGTTAACGCTGAGACAGACTATCGCGTCTTGCACACCAGGATGATATCGGGAGTCGGCATATCCAACCCTGGAACCACAGTTGACTCGCGCCTCACAATCAGGGACTGTCGAGCGGTGACCACCGCGCCTGCCCCCGAATCCACGGGAGATGCTTCGTTGGTACTGGCTGCACGCGAAGGCGACCGCGCCGCTTTTGGCGGTTTGTACGCGCGGTACGCGCGCATGGTTCACGGCATCTTGCTGGCGAGAGTACCTGCGAGCGACGTGGATGACCTTGTTCAGGACGTTTTTCTGCGCGCATTGCCCCGGCTGTGCGACCTGCGCGACGCCGCGCGGTTCGGACCGTGGCTGGCAGCCATCACGCGCAACCGTGCCAACGATTACTACCGTCAGACGCGAGCAATTGCCGCAATAACAGAGAGTCTTCCGGATGATGAAGCGGAATTGCCCGCATCGAACACCGCGCCCGATGCGGAAGCAACCATGATTCTGGCATTCGTTCGCAGCCTCCCGGATGCCTATCGCGAAACGCTGATCCTCCGTTTGGTGGAGGGCATGACGGGGCCGGAGATCGCGGCGCGCACCGGCCTGACTCCCGGCTCTGTTCGAGTAAATTTGCATCGAGGTATGCAGCAGCTTCGAGAAAAATTGTGTCAGGCCTCGCTGGGCGGTGCGATGCAGCCTAATTCCTGCGACAGTAGGAATTCGGCGGCGCAGGAAAAGAATGCGTTGCGCAGAAGGAATGAGCCATGAATGACGATTACCTCTGGGATGGTTCCGGCGAACCGGACCCCGAAATTCAAAAACTGGAGAGCACGCTCGCCAAATTCCGCCAACAAGGTCTGGCACCGGAATTTCCTGCGAGCGCGGCAGCGCCGCGCCTGCGATTTTGGCAGCGGATTATGCCCTCGCACTGGTCGTTCGGACTCGTAGCCGCCACCGCAACGATTCTCTTTATCGCCGCGTTCGGGATTCTGCAATGGACCCAGAAGCCGAATGCAGTTTCCGGACCAGGGTGGGACGTCGTGAGTGTCGCAGGCACTCCGCATGTGGAATCGGATGCCTTCGAAAGAATAGTAGGTACTTCGAAGCTTAGTGCTGGCCAAACGCTTGTCACTGACGGCCATTCCAAGGCCAACATTTCCATCGCCGATATTGGCACGGTGAACGTCGAGCCAAACACACGTTTGCGTTCAGTCGCCGGGGGCAACGGACACAATCGACTGGCTCTCGATCGCGGAACGATTCACGCTTACATCTGGGCCTTGCCGGGTGAGTTTACGGTGGATACGCCATCCGCCATCGCCGTGGACCTCGGCTGTTCCTATACGTTGCAGGTAGACGATTCGGGCGCCGGTCTTCTCCGCACCAAACTTGGCTGGGTTGGTTTTAAGCTGGATGGACGGGAAGCGTTCATCCCCGCGGGCGCGGTTTGTGCAACGAGGCCGAAAGTGGGGCCAGGCACTCCGTATTTTGACGATGCTTCCGCATCGTTTCGCGAGGCATTGTCCAAGTTTGACTTTGCATCGAGCACGCAGGAAGAGCGGAGCGCCGAGCTCAGCAAAATACTTGCTGAGGCTCGCCAGCGCGACGCGCTTACCATTTGGCATCTTCTCTCTCGCGTTGAAAAATCGGAGCGCGGTCTTGTCTACGACAGGCTGGCGACACTTCTTCCACCTCCGTCGGGAGTCACGCGCGACGGCATTCTGCGCCTCGATCAAGAGATGCTGGATTTGTGGTGGAACAAGCTGGGCCTCGGCGACGTCTCTTTGTGGCGCATTTGGGAGCGCTCCTGGTCTCCAGCCAAAACCTGAGTGCTCTCTCGCTTGCATTCGAACCATCACTGGGAAACCGCTTCTCAACTATGACTAACGGTAGTCCGCTTTACAGAACTCCCGGCATTTACTAGGCTAAGAGCCCTATGTGGAATGTCGAACAGCGGTTCACAGGCAAGCAAATCGAAAGCCTGGCGGCGCTTGGCTTTGCCGTCGGCAGCACACGGGGCGTCGTGCGCGTGGAAAAATACGGCAGCGGCGCGGAGTTCCGCAAGGGCACGGACGACCTCTACCAGATGACCGTGCCGCCGACGATCATGCTGAAAGGCCGCTTCACCCGGCTTTGGGATGCAGGCTACCAGAAATTTCTGCTGACCGACGATGGATTGAAGCTGCCGGCGCTGGCATCGCATCTCGAGAACTTGCGAAAGTTTAACGAAGAGCTGCGGACGGCGCTGGGCGTCCCCACTTTCTACAACGAAGCGCTCGGCTCGGTGAGCCAAATCAGCGTCTACGATCGCGTCAAAGGCCGCGCGGGCGACGTGCCTGACAAAACCGTTGGCGCGCATGAGCCGGCCAACGGACACTAAGAGGACAGCTCTTCGCTCCGATGCGTCTTAGTTTGTCTTGCTCTCCTGAAGCTGACGGCGAAACTGCAGTAGATCAACGCGATGCTTGGCCGCTTTGCGCGCGCCGATGAAGATTACTGGAATATCCAGCCCGTAACGCTCTTTGAGAACCGCGTCTTTATCGATATTTACCTCACGCAGCGCGCCGGCGAATTCGCGCAGCAGGGGCGCGATGGCTGTTTTGGCTTCTTCGCAAAGATGGCAACCCGGCCGGGTGTAAAGCGTCACTTCACGCGGACCAGCGGCGGCCAAACGCGCGTCCTCCGGATGTTCCTTCACGGTTTCAGATTGGAATACTTTTGGAACGGACCGGCATAGGGGTGAAACGCGCGCGCGCGGTATAGCTCCGCGATTTGCCGGAGATGCCCAAGGTCGTGCGAAGCCCACTCGCTTAGCATCTGATGGAGCGTGATGGTGCCGAGTTCGGAGTGCGTCGCCTCGCGTTCGGCGGAATCGGCAGGGATGCTTCTCAAGAGAATTACGGTCGAGCGCCGCGTCCTCATGAAAAACGCGAGGTTTTCGGTAGCTGAACCGCGTACGTAATCACCTATGAAAACGGTCTGCGTGGGATCGTACTTCTGCAGAGTTGGCGTGTCTTCCGTAACGATGCGGCGCGTCCGGTCAGCATAGATCAGTTCAATATCAGCAAGATGCCCGATCACTTCCGCAATCGACCAGCGCTCTGGCGTAGGTTTCCAGCGGAGGAGATCTTCGGGCAAATCACGAAGCATCGTTTCGAGCAGAAAGGGCGTCTTTTCAAGGAGCAACAGAGCAGGCTGAATCGATCCGGTGACCGCCGGCTCGGTGGTTCGGGCTACACCTTGCTGCATGGGGGGACCTCCCAAGCGATGCATGCATCTTACTCGAAAAGGCCGCGAAAAGTTGAAGTGGCGCATAATGAGTAACAGGCGCGGAGGAGTCGCTGGCATGGGAAGAATCGTGGCACTGATGGACGACTTGTTTTTTCAAATGAAAGTCGCGGAGACGGCGAAGCATCTGGGCCTGGAGTTAAAAGTGGCCACAAATGGTGACGCGCTGCTCGGTTTGCTGGAACCTGCGCCAAAGCTGGTCATCGTGGATTTGAATTCGCGCAGCCAGCCGCTAGTGGCCATCGAGCGCGTGCGCGCAGCACAAAAAGATTTGAGGGTCATTGGGTTTCTTTCTCATGTGCAACACGATCTAGCGGCGCAGGCGCAAACAGCAGGTTGCAACGAAGTGATGCCTCGATCCGCATTTACGCAAAACCTAGCCGCCATTCTGAGCGCCGCAAAGGACTGATGTGAATATCCCCAAAAATATCGTGACTGTGCCGGCGCTTGTTCTGGCTGCGGCGTTTCTGTTGCTGACGATTGTAACCTCCGCACAAGAGTCGACCTCAAGTTCCGTTGCCGCCTCGGCGAACGGGCCATCCGCCGCGCTTCGCGATCTCTTGATGGCGGCCTGTTCGCAGAGCCAGAACGACTTTGAGCGTTACCTCACCGCGCGCAACAAAGAATCGTTTTCCCGCATGGCGCCGGCAGCCCGCGTAGCATTTATGAAACGATTTGTGCTGCTCAACGAAGCGGGCAAACCCTCCGCGACCAGCAATCCCTCCGGCCGCCCCATCGTTCGCTGCGACACTCCTGCGGGTGCCGCGGAAATCCAAATCGGCGGCGCCGACACTCGCGACAATGTGGCGTTTATGCCAGTGAACTTGCGCGACGCAACGGATTCCACGGACGCCAGCGCCATCCAGGTCACCATGGGCCTGGTGCGGGAAAACGGCGAGTGGAAGATCCTCTCGCTCGGCGTGGTTCTTCTCGATTTGCCTTCTCTGGAATTGGAATGGGACTCCGCGGAAGCGGACAAAAACGAGCAAACGGCCATCGAATCTCTCAAGGATATCGCCGAAGCCGTCGAAGCCTTTCGCCTAAAGTACGCGCGGCTGCCTAACTCTCTATCGAGTCTCGGGCCACCGCTGCATGGTCCCGCTAACGCGGAAGCCGCTGGACTCCTTGAATCTGATCTGGCCGTGGGAATGAGAAATGGATATTCGTTCCGCTACGTCATTGTCGGCGCCAGCGGTTTGGGCGCGCCGGGGAAGTTTGAGATCGCCGCAACGCCGCTAACCTACGGCCGCACAGGGCACCGCTCCTTTTTCCGCGATGCAGGTGGGACGCTTCGCGCCGCGGACCACCAAGGCGCAGTAGGGTCCGCGTCTGATCCAAGATTGCCAGAGCACTGACACCAGCTGCATCCACGCATAAAAAACTATGGATTACTCTTTACCGTTGGATATTGAATGCCCAGTTGTTCGAGATAAGTCTTATAGCGTGCGGGATCGTAATAATATTTTTTCAATTGCGGCGCGAACTTCTCCATTTTTTCTTTATTCATCTCGATGGCTGGCTTGTCATCAGGACTGAGAAACGTCTCGTAGCGAATGTCCTTAGTTTGGACGTTCCGAAAATAATCCCACGCTTGCTGCACAAGTTGCGGCTGAAGAAAAAAGTCGAGAGCGGTCATGGCTTGTACCTTGGCGCCAGCGGTCGAGCCTTTGTGAGCGATAGGCGTGGCCATGGCCACACCGTTCGCCCAGCTATGCCCCGGCAGATTTGGAATGTTCGCAGGGTACATCAGGTACACCATCGGCACATTCCAGGAGATATCGCCAATGTCGTCGGACCCTCCGCCTGTGGGTTTTTTCACTGGCTCCGACAACGACTCGACTTTTTCCTTGAGGCCTTCCACTTTCGCGCCGATGTCCTTTTGAAGAGCCTTCGCCAGCGCCTGATCTGCATCGCTCCATTTCGGCATTCCCACGGCTTCGATATTTTTCTGCTGCGTCTCCGCGATGACCTTGTTCAAATACGGCGGCCACGCGGATCCTACCAACTTGTGATCGACAGTGGTCCCGGTCATTTTCGTCGCGGAATCCGCAATCGTATTTCCCAAATCGTAGAGATCCTTGATGTGCGGATAGTCCAACTCTCGGAAGTAGTACCAAACCGCCGCTTCCGATGGAACAACGTTTGGCTGATCTCCGCCATTGATAATGACGCGATGCGAGCGCTGCGCGGGGCGCAGGTGCTCCCGGCGAAAATCCCAGCCAGTGTCCATGAGCTCCACGGCGTCCAATGCGCTGCGGCCTTCCCATGGCGCCGCGGCGGCGTGTGCAGCCTTGCCATGGAAAAAATATTGCACGGAGACGAGTCCGCTCCACTCCCCGTTCCCCGTACCGTACGAGGTGGAAAATTCCGACTCCACATGCGCTCCCAATACAATGTCCACGTCCTTGAACAATCCTGCGCGAACATAAAACGCTTTTGTGCCAAGCAATTCTTCCGCAACCCCGGGGACAAGCTTGATCGTCCCGGCGAGGTGGTACTCGTTCATGAGTTTTTTCAGGACCAGCGCCGCGGTAACGTTGACGGCCATCCCGGAGTTATGTCCTTCTCCGTGGCCCGGCGCGCCTTCGACGATCGGATCGTGATACGCCACTCCGGGCTTCTGCGAAGCGCGAGGGATACAGTCGATGTCCGTAATAAACGCGATGACCGGTTTGCCGCTACCATAAGTGGCCACCCACGCGGTGGGAACGTCCGCCACACCGTGCTCGACGTGAAACCCGTTTTTCTCAAGAATTCCCGTGACGTAGCGCGATGTCTCATACTCCTGGAACCCCAATTCGCTAAAGCTGAAAATTTCGTCCACCATCTGCTGCGTTAGTGTTTGGAGTTTATCGACTTCCGCCGCAGCCTCCTGTTTCAAGGCTGGGAGTTGCGGCGACTGCTGCGCGAACAGTCCGCATGGCGCCAACAAAACCGCCGCGATACAACTCACTACACAAAATCTCGTCATCCCACTCTCCAGTCAGCAATCGTCGGCAAATGAGCGGGAATATTACATCGGGTATTGCAAAATAGGGGAAAGAAAGAATCCCGGGTTTGTGTGGCGAAGGAGTTGGCGCTACTATCGTGCGATTCCACATGCGCCCAGCATCCACTCGGTATCTCTGCCTGCTTCTAACCCTCGCTCTTCTGACTCCGCTGGCCGCCATGGCGCAACAATCCAGCTCCGCTTACGGACCTCTCCCCGTCTTCGAATTTCACAGCGGATTCTGGATCAACCTGCACCACGCGCTCTACTACGAGGCCAAGCTGCGCCAATCTCCGCCTGCGGCCGCTCAAAAGAGCAATGCAAACCCCTTCATAAAACTCAAAACTATGAAAGATGCTGCTACTCCGCTCAGCCCCGCCGAGCGGCAAGCTTGGGACAGCTCTGTCCAGTATTACGCGGCAAACTACGCGAACAAAGACTTGCTCTTCAATAACGACTTAATCTTGCTAAAAAATCAGCTAGGAGACTTCGAGGATTGCGACGAACTCTCCGGCATGCGGAAGAAAACGTGCGACGCCGGATTGCCTCCCAAGCTGACCCAAGTGCTGGAAGCCGCCGCGTCTGTCTATCGCGCTCACCTGTGGGCCGACCAGGACCGCGCCAACCGCCGTTGGGTCGCGCGCGTCGCGCCTCTCATCGAAGAACAGGGTGTTGGAATTTCCGAGCGGCTAGCGGACATCTATCAGACCAAATGGCCGAAGGCGAAAATCCGCGTGGACGTGTGCGCCTATGCAAATCCGTCAGGCGCCTACACCACGCTCGACCCGCTGCGCGTAACCATCTCCAGTACCGATCCGCGCAACCAGGATGACGCGGCGTTTGAAGTGCTCTTTCACGAAGCTTCGCACGGAATCGCGGAGCCGGTGGAATCGGCGATTGTTCGCGAATGCCGTCAGCGCGATAAAGCCATTCCCCGGGACCTCTGGCATGCACTTATCTTTTACACGACGGGCGAAGTGATCAAACCTCTGTTGATGACGGCTAGCAAGGAACCGCAGGACATCGTGAGTCCCAACCTGAACGGCGGTCATCCCGCTCCCCGTGAGACTTACACGCCCTACGCCATTCGCGAAGGCCTCTACCAGCGCGGGTGGAACGATTACTTTCAACTTCTCATCCGCTTCTGGCAGCCTTATCTCGACAACAAATCCACGTTTGACGACGCCATCGCCCGCATGGTCTCCGCGCTTTAACGCCTTTGATCACGTTCACGTGCAGAATGAGCTTGATTTATTTCTTACGGCTCTAAAACTTTCCGTTGGTCAACCATTCCCGCACTTCCGCCTCGACCGAAAATACATCGTCAGGATCTTTGGTGTAGCGAGCGTCCAGTTGGTAAGCTTGCTCCTCGTAGGGCACGACCATCCAGAGGCCAGAGTCGTTCAAGGCTCGGAAGTATCCTTCCATGACCTTCTCCAAGCCAACGATTGAGAATTGCGTCACGTGAACCAGCGTGTGAAATACCGTTCGCAGCGTCGGCTGCCGATTGAAGAGCGCGACATCGATGAACGGGATCGCCGTCATGTGCGCAGCATCCGGCACAACGCGCGCGCCTCCGGCGCGAACACGCTCATAAAAAGGCGGGTATGGAATCGTCTCGCCGGTCTTGGAAAGATCTTTTAATCGCAGGTTATCGAGGGTTTCTGCAGGGAAAAATGGCCTTAGTTTTACTTTCACGGCCTCGGACAGCGCATTGCAAACAGGACGGTAAATGTCGCGCTGCTGCTGCATCCATGCAACCGTTTCAGCAATTAATCCCGCCATCTCCGCTTGCGTGAACTTCGGGGGTTCCACGAACCTTATCTTTCCGGGGCGGATTTCCAGTTCTTTTCGACAGATGGCCCAAGCAATGCGAAATGACGGCTCTATTTATCCTAGCATGGACTTGAAGTGGCAGCGGCTGTAGCATTCTCCCATGAGAAAAGTGAAGTCTGGCAAACGTAGTTCTGCGGCGAAAAGCAATGCCGTTCCGAAAGACGTCGAGGAATACGTTGCCAGTGTCCCGGTGCCTGTCCGCAGCACCTTCAACAAACTCCGCGCGGCGATTCGTTTCGCTGTACCCGCGGAGGCTACAGAGGTTATCAGCTATCGGATTCCTGCTTTCAAGCACAAACGAGTGTTGGTCTGGTTCGCCGCGTTTTCGAACCACTGTAGTTTGTTCCCTACCGCCGCGGTAATCGAAGCCTTCAAAGACGAGCTGAAAGGCCTCTCCCCCTCTAAAGGGACCATCCACTTTCCCACGGACAAGCCACTGCCGACTGCGCTGATAAAAAGACTGGTAAAGGCGAGAGTCGCTCTGGACCAAGGCAAGAAGCCGCGCTGACCGGGTTGTGATCTGCAACTTCGACTGGTCGCATTCGTGCTCGCTGCTACGCGCCTTCCTTCGGCGGTAACGATTGTGGCTGAACCACGGTTATGCTAGTCTTTGCGGTGCGGAAATAAGCTTGGCCACCGCGCTACGCAAGCCCCAGCGTCGCAAACGTTCTCTCCTTACCGTTCCTCAACAGAGCTTTCCCGAGGGGGAAGAGTCTCTTCGGAGAAACCGAACGAACGGCTCGGGCTATTCGATAACCGGCTCCCTCGGAGCTCGGACGTCAAAAGGAACTGGATAAGCCCATGTCCGGTACACAAACAGCCTCGAAGACCGAAAAAGAGACCGTCGAGATCAAACTCGCACATTCCCCCGATTCTGACGATGCCTTCATGTTTTATGCGCTGGCAACCCACAAGCTTCTGACGCCCGGTTACAAGTACACACACGTCCTTTCTGACATTCAAACTCTCAACGAAGCAGCCCTTACGGAAACCTACGATGTTACCGCTGTGAGCTTTGCGGCCTACCCCAGCTTGCGCGATAAGTACGTCCTGCTAGATTGCGGCGCCAGCTTCGGAGAAAATTACGGACCTATCGTCGTTTCTTCTAAATCCTTGAAAAAAGAGGATTTAGTCGGAAAGCGCATCGGCGTCCCGGGCCTCAAGACGACTGCCTATCTCACCTTGAAGCTCTTTGAACCAAACTTTGAACCGGTTGTCCTGGCGTTCGACAAAATCCTGGACGCCGTCAAGAACGAAGTTATCGAAGCGGGGCTACTTATTCACGAGGGGCAGCTTCTCTTCCCCCAGTTCGGCATGCATCGCGTTATCGACCTGGGCGTCTGGTGGCACGAGCAGACCGGTCTTCCGCTACCGCTCGGCGGAAACGCTGTACGCCGGGCCTTAGGCCCCGCCTTGGGCTTGCAAATTGCTAAAACCATTAAAGATAGCGTCGAATACGGCCTCGAACACCGCGAGGAAGCTCTGAACTACGCCATGCAGTTTGCCCGCGACATGGAAACCGAAGTTGCCGACAAGTTCGTTGGCATGTACGTGAACCGCTGGACGCTCGGATATGGCGAACGCGGCAAGCAAGCCGTCAAGACCCTCATCGAACGGGGCACTGCGGCGGGTCTACTCCCCGGACCGCCGGACGTCGAATTCCTCAGCGAACAGTAGGAAAACAAAAGACTTAACCGCTTTCGCGATCCTCTCCGAAGCGTTTCGATATCCCTGGCCTTCCGCAAACCCTTCGTCTGGGAAAATGATCAAAGAAATCACCGCATTCAACCAATCGGTTGAATACGGTGTCAGTGTGCATGTTGCCGCTCCGGCGTGAACCAGAGGTCCTGATAGTCGAAGCTGAAATCGGCGAGCGGCGAAACCGCAGCCATTGTGAAGTGGTCAATGCTTCCATCGGGATTCAGCGTGAACGTCACAAACGCATCTTCGATGGTTCGGTCGCGCCAATGCGCCTTGAACGTGTCGTACTGCCAGTGCTGCAAATCGGCTATGGCTTTCGGTGTGTGATCCATGCTGAAGACGAGCCCTGAGCTTTCCTGCTTAATCGTAATCGGCCCGTACCATGCATCGTTGTAGATTCCCGCGTACTTTTCGAGTGGCAGCGACGGTTTGGAATTCACTGCTCGGCCCTTGTCGCTCTCCGCCATGGCCTGCTTGGCCGCTTTCTCGTACTGGTCGCCAGCGTCCTTGAAGTTCGGGATCCAGTCCGTTGACGGCAACCCAAAATAAGAGTCCAGCACGTGGTACATAATCGAGTCGAACGCGCCGCCTTGCTCTGCATTGGTCAGAATCACCATTCCCAGGCTCTCCTCCGGAACGAGTATCACGCGCGAAACGAATCCAGAGACACCGCCAGTGTGTCCAACCAACCTTCGCCCATGATAATCACGTATCCCCCAGCCGAGCGCGTAGGCCGCAAATTGTGGCCGCAAAACGCCTATCGGCGAAGGTTCAGCGCTGATTGGTGTGAGAGTCTGGGCCGTCCACATCTCGCGGGATTGTGCCTCGCTGAAGAGCCGCTCTTCGCGCCCCGGAAATTTTCCGTGATTGAGCTGCAGGGTGATCCACTTGGACATTTCCGCCACGGAAGAGTTGATCGCTCCCGCCGGTCCGGCATTATCCAAGTCCTGAAACGGAATAGTTTGCAGCTTTCCATCGACCTTCGAGTGCGGCGACGCATAGTTATCCCCAGGCTTGAAAGTCGCTATGCTCAAATTCGTAGTTTTCATCCCCAGCGGCTGAAGAATCTTCTCGCGAATGTAGTCTTCCCAGGATTTTCCCGTGACGGCAGGGATAATTTGTCCTGCGGCGATGTACATCAGATTGTCGTAAGCATAGTGGCTGCGGAAGCTCGAGGCCGGCTTCATAAAACGCAATCGATAAATGATGTCCTCGCGCGTAAACGTCGTGTGGGGCCAGAAAAGCAGGTCGCCTTCGCCAAGACCCATTCCACTGCGATGTGTCAGCAGATCGCGAATGGTCATTTCGTGCGAAACGTACGGGTCGTACATCTGGAAGCCCTTCAGACGCTCGTGCACCTTGTCGTCCCACGAAATTTTCCCTTCGTCCACGAGCGATGCCAGCGCCGCGGAAGTAAATGCCTTCGTGTTCGATCCGATCCCAAACAGAGTGTTCTCGTCGACCGGCGTGGCGTCTCCCAGCTTCCGCACGCCATATCCTTTCGCGAACACGACTTTGCCATCCTTAACGATGGCTATCGCAATCCCAGGCACATCGAAAGTCTTCATGTCCCGCGCAATATAGGCGTCCAGGTCCGCCGGCGGCCCAATCTGCGCGGATACAGCCGCAGCCCAGAGCAAGCCTAACGCCAGGGCAATACAGTGTGATCTTTTCGATTTTTTCATGGTTGTCTGTGTCCTTCTCTCGGTTGCGGAAGGATTAAACCACAGTTACCGCCGAAAGCACTGCGCGAAGGAATTTCCGATCGTCTTGACGCTAGTCCTCGAATCACTTAGTGTCTTTTGCTTGCGATGGAGTCTCCGATGAAACCATCTGTCCGTGCCTTTAGCCTCGCGGCAGGAGCGCTGATGCTTCTAGCTCCCTTGTCGCGTGGACAAGCTGCCGCGGAGTATCGCGACCACACACAGGCGGCGGGGTCTTGGCCCCAGCAAGCTGTCCGCGCGGCGCACGGCATGGTCGCATCCGACGAAGAATTGGGCTCCCAGGCA
>Ga0207136_1087_pt1 | contig 17782 bp, 21 predicted proteins | sample Alteio_BWMinHeat_8_FD_153552 | JGI IMG/M metagenome (GOLD analysis project Ga0207136, IMG submission 153552) | Enriched cells from forest soil in Barre Woods Harvard Forest LTER site, Petersham, Massachusetts, United States -... | ecosystem: Environmental > Terrestrial > Soil > Temperate forest >...
CCTCGTCCCGATCACAATACCGCCGCGAACTCTTGCGCCATCTATCGATTACAGACAATATATCTTGTAGCTATTGCACGAAATGTTCCATGTGGAACACAACCTGGATCAGCGGCTCTTCACTGATGCTTCTGCAGAATCTTTCGCCGCTGCGCCAGATGATTATTGGCGTTGGGGTTGAGGTCATCGTACTTCAGGCAGCTGATCGAGCCATCCACCTCCAGCACCGCGAGAGCGACGTCGTGACAGCTGGCAACGCCATGCTCGCGCAGGGCACGCTGCAACTCGTCCATGCTGACGTGTTCTTTCGCCATGTGAGCGGCAATGACTTCGCCATCGTGCACCAGCAGGCTGGGCTGGCCCTGCACAAACTTCCGGAAGCGGCGATTGCCTCCGGAAACTTCGGCGACAAAATAATTCATGACCAGTAGTGTGGCCGCCGCGACCACGCCGCCCAGGAGCGATGTGTCTGGCCCGGTCATCGCATTCTGCACCGCGTTGCTGAGCAGCAGCAGGAGGGTGAGATCGAAGGGCGTCATCTGCCCCACTTCGCGCTTGCCACTAAGACGAACTCCGGCGAGGACGACGGCGTAGATCACCGCCGTCCGCACGAAAATTACAAGGAGAACGTGCGCGCCCGGAAACATCGCGGGTTACTGGCCGGCCGTCACCGGCACGGGCGCGTTCTTGGGCGTGCTCAAGTATCCCACCGCCTGTTTCTTGTCGACGGACCAGATCACCATTTCGTAGAGCAGGTGATCGCGCCCGGTGTAGAACTGGATGGGCTCGGCGACGTTACGGTCTTTCTTTTCGATGGTCTTGTCGTCAGCCGTGACGTTGATGGTGAACTTGCCTTTTTTGGCATCGGTTTTCTTGAGCTGCAGGCTGACAGTCGAAACCGGCTGAGGCGATGCGCCCTTGACCAGAGTGAATTCGTAATAATTGCGATCGCCTTTGTGCTTGAGCACTTCGAGGTCGCCGCGCGTGGTCGCGATCAAGCCGCTCTGTACTCCCAAGTCTCCGATAGTGCTCTGCAATTTCGCCTGGGTGGCGGCCAAGTCTGCTTTGGTCGAGGCAACGTCGGTCTTGACGCCGCCGACGTCGGTTTTTACGTTGGCGACTTCGCCGTTCACCTGGCTGATCTGCTGCTTCTGCTCCTCGGCTAGACGTTGCTGGGAGGCGCGCTGCGCGACCTGCTCGCGCTGCAACTCGGCGGAGCGGGTTGCGAGTTCCTTCTTGGTCATGCCCAGCTGAGTGGCGAGCGTTTCAGAGTCAGCCTCGGCGGACTGCATGCGTTTGCTGAGCTCGGCGATCTGGGCATTGCTCGCGGTTTGCGCCTTGCCCATCTGGTCGATGCGTTCGCGCAAGTTGAACAGAAAGTAAAGTGAGCCCGCAACGTAGAGGACTGCAAGCAGCAATAGTATCCACTTTCCGGCGGTTCCCTCGGACCCGGTGTGGACTTCGGCTAGTTGTTCGCCTTCATCGGCCATGAATGTTCTCCGCTAATTGTGATTGGGTGATGCTCTTATTGTTGTGCAGGGCGGCGATAGTGTCAATTGTTTACGGAAGCGCAGGGGTTGCAGGACTGTGTTTCTGGTTCCATGCAGCGCGAGAGGGTTGGTGCTGCAGGCAGAATGCATAGATCCTTCGCTTCGCTCAGGATGACAGCGTATACTAGCATGATGCTAGACTATTACTAGGAGATACCAATGGCTACACTTTATGTTGAAAACGTGCCCGAGGATCTTTACGAGGCGCTTCGAGACCGGGCGCGTCAGCACCGCAAGTCGATCACCGCGGAAGTTCTATCGTTGTTGGCGGAAAACGTGGTCACGGCGGCGGAGCGAAAGGCGAGACAGCAGTTTCTCAAACAGGCGCAGAGGTTGCGTTCGCATCGGCCACGTTCGACGGCTGCTTTTCCTTCGAGCGAAGAACTGCAGCGCGAGGATCGCGGGCGGTGACCACTTATGTGATCGACGCCAGCGTCGCGGCCAAGTGGATCCTTCCGGCCAGCGGCGAAACGCTTACGCGGGAATCAATCGAATTGCTGAAACGCTACACGGCCGGGGAACTGCGCTTCATGGTACCGGACTCGTTCTGGGCCGAGCTTGCCAATATTTTGTGGAAGGCGGTGCGCCGCGACAGACTTGGGGTGGCTTCGGCGGAGAGCGCGCTGCAGGCGGTGCGGGACCGCGGTTTTCCCACTATTTCTTCTCATGCTTTGCTGGTGGAGGCATTTGCGATCGCAACCGCCTTTGATCGGACGGTGTACGACGCGGTTTATGTCGCTCTCGCAGTCAATTCCAAGTCACAACTGGTTACCGCTGACCAACGGCTGGCGAACGCGCTGGCTGCGCATCTTCCGGTGAAGTGGCTGGGATCGCTGTAGGGAGTGTCGGAACGAATCGCCCTGGTTGGAGTCGAGTTTAGGAAAGAGCGACCCGCAGCGGCTGAAAGCCGCATATCCACCAGCGCGAGCGGCACGGCTAAGCCGTGCCCTTCCACAGGCGGACCGGAACCAACTTGATGAGAGTTTCCCTGGAAGATCAAAGGCATTTAACCACCAAGGACACGAAGGTTCACAAGGAGAGCCAAAGAATGGTAAATGGTATGGTAAAATACCATTATGGTTACCACACTTACGATCGATAAAGCTGGGCGGATTGTGCTGCCTAAGCCGGTGCGGGACGAGTTGCAGTTGAGTCCGGGAGACTCCCTGGAACTGGAGAGTTCCGAGGAGCGCATCACGTTGCGTCCGGCGCGGGGAAACGGGCGGATTTACAAGAAGCAGGGAGTCTGGGTTATGCATGCGGGAGCACCGCTTTCCGAAGAGGTGGTTGAGAAAACCATCCGACAGATACGCCGCGAGCGTGAGGATGGGTTTCTTGGGAAACGGAAATGAAGCTTTTTTTTGACACGTCGGTTCTGGTTCCTGTCTTCGTTGACGAACACCCTCATCATGAATCCAGTCTCGCCGTATTTTCGCAAGCCGACAAGAAGCACTCCGGTTGCGCCGCCCACAGCCTGGCCGAGGTTTATGCCACTCTCACTCGTCTTCCCGGCAAGCATCGAGCGAGCGCCTCAGAGGCGATGCTATTCCTGGAGAGCATGAAAGAGCGGTTGGCTTTCATCTCACTCGATGCCGAAGAATGCTGGAAGGCAGTCATGCACTCGGCGGAGACGGGAATCATCGGAGGAACAATCTACGACGCGCTGCTGGCGCACTGCGCACTGAAAGCCAGGGCAGAAATCATCTTTACCTGGAACGTTGATCATTTCCGACGAGTGGGGCCGGAAGTGGCGAAGCGGGTGCGGACGCCGTAGGGGAGGATGGGAACGGGACCAGGCGAATTGCGGGCTTCGCGCCCTCCGTCGCCGCAAACTCTTTCACATTCGTTCCAATATTCGTCCAGGAAGTGTCGTGAGGACAGTTCTTTCGCCCCGCTGGGGCTTGGTCCCGTGCGACCTTCACCCACGGCTTGCGCCGTGGGCTGCATTCTTACGCCGCTCCGCGGCTGTGGCGGGCGATTACATATTTTTCGTGGGCGTTTGCGGCGCAATTTTTGGAAGTCGCGGATACGAGGCTGCCGCGCTTTGCGTGGCTCCCCGGACGGAGCGTCCGGGGCTACGTGTGTATCGAGAGGGATTGCTTGGAGGGGCGAGGAGACCCGTCCTCCATCGAATCGTTCAACTAGCTACGCGGCGGGCCTCGGCTTCTTTTTGCGAGACGTAGCGGAGCAGGATGTCGCGCAGCGAGACCAGGCCCTTTAGCTGCTTGCCATCCGTGATGGGGAGATGGCGGAAGCCGAACTCGCGCATCAGGAAGAGGCAGTTCTCGATGGTTTCGTCCACGTTGATCGCTTTGGGATTGGCGGTCATGACCTCGGAAACCTTGGTGGTTCCGGGCATACGTCCGGCAGCGACTACGCGGTTCATTACATCGCGCTCGGAGAAGATGCCGACGATCTCTCCGTTGCGCAACACCGGCAAGGCTCCGATGTTGTGTTCCATCATGAAGCGGGCGGCCTCGAGCACCGAACTGTCAGCCTCAATGGAGTAGACTCGGCGGTCTTTTACGATATCGTAAACCTGCCCCATAAATAGCTCCTTCGGAGCGGCTTTTGATTGGGTCAGTTTCATGTCCCTGAGCCCTTACCCAGCCGCGAGACTGACCACTTTATCACGGAGCGGGGGGTTGGGGAAAAGCGTCTCTCTACCACAGAGGCACAGAGTCACAGAGAACTTCTTTTCCTAGGATTCTCTGTGGCTCTGTGGTATATGGGTGGCTTCCCACGAGCGCGGACGCTCGCGTCTACACTTAGCCGTGCGAAGTTTGATGGCATCTGCTATCTTCTTGGCTTCATACTGGTCAACAGAAATTGTTTGCCCTGGTGTAAGGAGAGTGGATGTCCGAGTCGGTGCGACCTGAGCCTTCCCGATTCTATCGCTGGATGGTGCTGATCTTTGTCAGCCTGGCGATGTTCGGAAACTACTACGTTTACGACGCGTTGAGCCCACTGGCGGACGTGCTCAAACAACAGCTTGGCTTTTCGGATTCGAATATCGGACTGCTGCAGGCGATCTACAGTTTCCCCAACATATTTACAGTGGTGATTGGCGGGGTCCTGATTGACCGGATTGGACTTAGAAAGTCGCTGATGATTTTCGGAATCCTTTGCCTGATTGGGCCAGCGATCACGGTGGCGTCGGGACACCTTTGGCTAATGGCGACCGGCCGGCTCATTTTTGGCATGGGTGCGGAATCGCTGATCGTCGCCGTGACGGCGGCTCTGGCGAGATGGTTCAAGGGTAAGGAGTTGAGCTTTGCCTTCGGCATCAACCTGACGATCTGCCGGCTGGGTTCGTTCGCCGCTTTGAACTCCCCCACCTGGGCCCGGTGGGCTTACGCTTACTGGCGCTGGCCGTTTCTGATCGCGCTCGGAGTCTCGACTCTATGTGTGATCGGGGCGGTTATTTATTGGATCCTGGAAGTGCATGCAGAGAAGGTTTACAGCCTCGGCGAAGTCTCGACCGACAAAGTGGTTTTCGCCGACTTGTTCAAGTTCGGGGTGAGCTATTGGTTTATAGTCGCCCTCTGCGTCACATTCTATTCGGCCATCTTCCCTTTCCAGACTTTCGCGGTGAAGTTCTTTATGGAGGCGCATGGGACTTCGCGGGAGTTTGGGGGATTCCTGTCCAGTACGCTCACGCTTTTTGCCATGGTCGCCACGCCGTTGTTTGGCCTGATGGTGGACCGGGTGGGCAGGCGGGCGATTCTGATGATGCTCGGTTCCCTGCTGCTGATTCCGGTCTACTTAATGATGGGTTATACCCAAGTCAACCTTTACGTGCCCATGGCGATGATGGGGGTGGCGTTTTCGCTGATTCCGGCGGTGATGTGGCCGTCGGTCGCCTATATCGTGGACCAGTCGAAGCTTGGCACGGCGTATGGGTTGATGACGATGATTCAGAATATTGGGCTGTTCGGCTTCAACCTGGTGATCGGATGGGCTAACGATTTCGGTCATGCCAGCGCGGAGAATCCGGGAGGGTATCACCTGGGGATGTGGATTTTCTCAATTCTGGGTTTTCTGGGGGTGTTCTTCGCCTTCCTGCTGCACGAACGGGAAACCGGGCCTCATGGGCATGGATTGGAGACGATCACGACCAAGTCGGCGAGTTGAAGCGCGTCCATTGGCATAGTGAATATGCTCCGAGCGGGGTCTGGCGGCTCCGGACACCCACATCTCGAAAATCGCGAGATGCGGGGCGCCCGGTTGGGGCTGGCTCCGGCGGTTCTTTGGGTCGTTTCCGGCAACCACTGAATCTAAAGGGTAATTGAGCCCGATGTGAATGGGCAGACGAGCGGACCCAGGTGACATAGGTAACCAGCCTTACGTGCCTCGAACCGTGGGACGAAGTACCTGCAAGCAGTACAACGAAAAGACAGTTACGCCGCATCTGACAGAGTGCGGCCGGAAAAGACGACTTGACGGACGCGAAACGACAACAGGGCGGCAAGCTTTCGGAAGCAGAGGCAATCGAGCGGGCGAAGCAGGGAGATGCACAAGCCTTTGAGGCGTTGTATAACCTGCATAAGCGGCGAGTCTACTCGCTGTGCCTTCGCATGACGGCCAACACGGCGGCAGCCGAGGACCTGACCCAGGAAGCTTTCCTGCAGTTGTTTCGCAAGATTGGAACGTTTCGCGGCGAGTCAGCTTTTTCGACCTGGTTGCACCGGATGGCGGTAAACGTCGTCCTGATGCAATTGCGCAAGAAGGGTCTGCCGGTGGTCCCGCTCGAGGAGACCATGGAGACCGAGGAAGAGTCGCCCAGAAAAGAACCGGGCGCGGACGACCCGAGGTTGGCCGGATCGGTCGACCGGATGCAATTGCAGAAGTCGATTGCGGCCCTGCCTCCGGGGTACCGAATGATTTTTTTGCTGCACGATGTTGAAGGTTACGAGCACAATGAGATTGCCGAGATGGTGGGATGTTCGATCGGCAACAGCAAGTCGCAATTACACAAAGCGCGGATGAAGTTAAGAGAGTTCCTCAAGACGAGCAGAGCTGAAAAAGCCGGGAAGCCGTGAGGAGCGATCATGCAGAGGGATCGGGGAGAGGTAGTATGACCTGTAAAGAGTTCGAACGGGTCCTGCCAGAGCTTGGGAGCGGCCGCAGTATGGAGCAGGAAGAGCATTTGAAGTCCTGCTCCGCATGTTCGGATCTGGTAGCGGATCTGAACGCCATTTCACAACAGGCGCGGTTCTTGAAGGGTTCCGAGGAGCCCAGTGCGTGGGTATGGAACTCGATTGAAGTCGCGTTACGTCAAGAGGGGCTGATTCGTCAGCCCCAACCAGAGGCTTCCCGAGCGCCCGTACCGTTGCTGGGCTGGAAGTTGCGGTGGCTGGTACCGCTGGCGGCCGCATTCCTGGTCGCCTTCGGAGTGCTGATGCACCAACGGGGCACGCAACTGGACGCCTCTAAGCAACCGCCCCCGCCCGTTGGTACGGTTCCGATCGACCCGATGGATCAGCAATTGTTGAAGACCGTTGCCGCGCGTACGCCCTCCATGCAGGAGGCATACGCGGCGAATCTGCAGATGGTGAACGCTTACATCCGGGATGCGGAGCAATCGGCGCACAGCGATCCGAACGACGAGGTCGCACAGCAATATCTTAGAAACGCGTACGAGCAGAAGGCCATGGTCTACGAGATGGCTCTGGATCGTTCTCTGCCGTAGTAGAATAGCCGGGTGTCGGGGCCAGCGCGGACAAGCCCGCGGGCAATGGGGAGATGTTGATTATGTGCCGGAAGCAGAGCGCCGCAACGTTTGCTGTCGTGATCCTGGTCCTGGTCGCTTTTGCCGCGGCTGAGACCACCCGCAAGGAACTGCATTTCAAAGTCGGTCACCGGGCCAGTGTTTCCATCGTCAATCCGTACGGGGCAATTTCCGTCAAACCGGGTCCAGGCAAGCGGGTTGTGGTAACCGCAATCTTGTACTCTAGCAAGGTCGAGGTCGACCAGAGCAAGAGCAGAAATCGGGTTACTGTTTTTTCTCATCTCCTTGAGGGAGCAGGCCCGGATACGGGACGCGTCGATTACGAAGTCCTTGTACCAGCCGATGCGAACGTGACGTTGCATTCCACAACCGGCCCTCTGCATGTCGAAAAGCTCCACAGCGATGTGATCGTCGAAGGTAGTACTGCACTCGTGGATGTGCGCGACGTAACTTCCGGGCATGTTCACATAAAGACACTGAACGGCCCCGTGACGTTGACCAATGTCAGCGATGGACACGTGGAGATCACCTCGGTCAGCGGAGATGTAGCACTGATTGCGGTGAACGGTTCGTTGGTTCATGTGAACTCCAGCAGCGGCAAGATCCACTACGACGGAGACTTCGGAGACGCGGGGGATTACTCCTTAACCAGTCACAGTGGCGACATCGAAGCGATTGCTCCGGCTTATGCTTCGATCGAAGTTGTCGCTCGCTCGGTCCAGGGACGAGTGGAGAACGACTTTCCTTTGCAGCCCGAGCACACCACATTCGCACCAAAAGCCGGGAGTTCCTTCGTAGGTACGATGGGCGAGGCCGCATCTTCGGTTAAGTTGCTTTCCTTCAGTGGTAAAATTCACCTCAAGAAACGCGAACAATAAAAACGCTGAGCCATCGGACTGGGCGGGTGCAGAACCGTTTCGGTAAATCGGGACCCATGAGAACCGGACCCGGTTCGCGAACTGCGGCCAATCCGCTGGCGCGAGACCGCGTACGCGAAGCACGGGCAGTGTTTCTCGTGGGCTTCATGGGAGCCGGCAAAACCAGCGTGGGCCGTGCCCTGAGCCGCCGGTTAGGTTTTCCGTTCGAAGATCTGGACGATTGGATTCAGCGGCGAGAAGGAAAGAGCATCGAGCAGATTTTTCGAGAATCCGGAGAAACCGAATTTCGTAAAGCCGAAACCGCGGCTTTGCGCGAGTTGCTCGAAGAAATGGGATCGTCGTTTCGCGTCGTGGCGTTAGGGGGCGGTGCTTTCGTGCAATCCGGCAACGCCGCTCTGCTTGAAGAAGCCGAAGTACATTCGGTTTTCCTCGACGCACCAGTCCAAGAACTGCTGCGACGGTGCGAGGAAGAGCAGAAGGAGCGTCCGTTGCGGCGAGACCCAAAACAGTTTCGTGAACTGTATGAGAAGCGGCGGCTTTCCTATATGAGAGCAACTGTCCGCGTCGAAACCCAAGGCAAAGATGTGGACACAGTGGCAGCGGAGGTGGCATGCAGTCTCGGGCTGGAATGAGTATGTGGACGGCAAAGATGTCGAAATCAAAACGATCAGGCTTGATGGTCGGAGCCATTCTGGCGCTGGGAGCGCTCTGCCTGGTGACGGGATCAAAGGCTACAGCTGCGTCGGGCAAGGATGATAAGGCAGCGCCTCAGATGGTAGACTCCGGATCGTTTGGCGTCTTCATGCATGGACACCGCGTAGCCACTGAAACTTTCTCGATCCATCAAAGCAGCAGTGGCAGCACCATTGTCTCGGAATTTAAGAGCGAGGCAGGAACCGACAAGGCTGTGCAAACGTCCGAGTGGCAAATGAGCGCCGGCGGCGAGTTGCGAAAGTACGAATGGAAAGAAGTCAGCCCGGGACAATCGCAGGCCGTGGTCCTGCCCAACCAGGATTTCCTGATCGAGCGCTTTAAGAGCGGACCACAAGACAAAGAACTGGAACAACCGTTTATGCTGCCCGCATCCACCAGCGTGCTGGATGATTATTTCTTCGTGCAAAGAGAAGTCCTGGCCTGGAAATACCTGGCCAGCAGCTGTAAGCAGGACAAGGGCGCGCTGCAGTGTCCGCTGAAGCAGCATGTACCCTTTGGTGCGCTGAATCCGCATGCGCGCGCTTCGACGTCAGTGACGGTCGAATTTGCCGGCCGAGAAAAGGTGACCATCCGCGGTACGGAAGTCGAACTGAATCGCCTGGACTTGAAGGGCGACTCGGGCAGCTGGGCGCTTTGGCTCGACGATCAGTTCAAGCTGCAACGGATTCTGATCGCAGGCGATAATACGGAAATAGTGCGAGACTAGGTCGGCATTGGCCCTAATTGACTCACGCACGGTACGGGTGCTGGTGACAACGCTGTTTTTTGCGTTGGGACTGGGTTTCTTGTACATCGCGCGCCGCACCCTGATTGCTTTTCTGTTTGCGATTTTCTTTGCATATCTGGTGGATCCCGCAGTGTCCCGCCTGGAGAAATGGACGCGCCGGCGGGGACTCGCAATCGCGGCGATCTATTTGCTGTTTGTCATTCTGCTGGGTACACTCTTCTTCTTCGTGGGGCCGCGGACAGCGCGCGAAGCCCGACGGCTGGGCGAGTCATGGCCGAGTCTGACGGACCGGGTCGCGTCCGGTAATCTGGCCAAGGACATCGCCAAGGAACGCGGATGGAGCGGCGAAACCACGCAGCTGTTGCAGAGGGTTTTGTCCGATCCCCGTCTTGCGGACATGGCGCAACAGGTAGGGTTGCGCGTGGCCGCAGTGGCACAGCAGGCCTGGCTTCTGATCGTAGTGCCAATCCTTGCCATATTTTTTCTGAAGGATGGACGCGGATTCAGCGAAGTCGGGTTGTCTTTTGTACAGAGCCGGCCGCAACGCGAGTTCCTCCAGGATGTGCTCGCCGACCTGAATCAGATGCTGGCGCAATTCATTCGTGCTCAACTTGAACTCGCCGCCCTGTCCCTGGTGATTTACATCTCTTTTATGGAAGCAACGCGGGTTCCCTACGCGCTGGTGCTGGGGACCGCCGGCGGCATGATGGAGTTCATTCCTGTGGTTGGACCGCTGGTAGCCGGGATTGTGATTTTGGGCGTCGCGTTGCTGATGAGTTACAAGCACTGGTTGCTGCTGCTGGCGTTCCTCATCGCATGGCGGTTGGTTCAGGACTATGTCGTCTCGCCTCGAATCATGGGCAACAGCATGGAACTGCATCCCCTGGGGGCGATCTTTGGCGTATTGGCGGGGGGTGAGATCGCCGGAGTGCTGGGTGTGTATCTTTCGATTCCGGTGATGGCGAGCCTGCGCATCGTGTGGCGGCGCTGGCGCTTATACGCCGAGAAGAGACGCTTTGGCCCGCTCAATGAGTACTCGTTCGGAACCGAGATCAGCCCCAGGCCGTGATCCTTTCCCTTCGAATCTCCCACCAGCTTTAACGAAGCTCTTCCATCACCTGCTCGAGCACTTCCCTTCCCGGGCGCGTCACCGATTCTGGCAAAGTAGCCAGCGGTTCGTCGGTCACGTTGAGCATGTCGATAAAACTCGGCGCCTCGGGGTTTACATAAAAAAGTCCAGTCAGCACTTCCCCTTTTTCGTGGGCTTCGTGCAGGCGGCTGATGGCTTTGATCCGATTCGTGGCATCGTAATCTTCCTCGAGCTTGCTGAGGCGCAGTCGGGATCCATCATGCATGGTGACTTCAACGGTAGTGCCGGGATCGTACTCCACGTTGATTTCCTGGAACGCAGGAACGAAGCTGATGTCCTGCAGCGGCTCTTCGTGGTCTTTCATGTACTTGTACGATTTCGTTGAACCCTCGTGATCGTTGAAAGTCACGCAGGGGGAAACTACGTCGAGCATGACCGTGCCCTTGTGGGCGATGGCGGCTTTCAGCAGGCTGTGCAGTTGCTTTTTGTCGCCGGAAAACGATCGCCCCACCAGCGTCGCGCCAAGAGTAATGGCCATGGCGCAGGTATCGATTGGTGGAAGGTCATTAACTACGCCGGTCTTCAGCTTGGATCCGAGATCCGCCGTGGCCGAGAACTGCCCTTTGGTCAAGCCATACACGCCGTTGTCTTCGATGATGTAAATGATCGGCAGGTTGCGCCGCATCAGGTGGACGAACTGTCCGATGCCGATGGAGGCGGTATCTCCGTCGCCGCTGACCCCGAGCGCAATCAGCTTGTGGTTGGCAAGCATGGCGCCAGTTGCGACCGAAGGCATGCGGCCGTGCACGGCGTTGAAGCTGTGGGAGCGGCTCATGAAATACGCCGGACTTTTCGAGGAGCAGCCAATGCCGCTGGGCTTGATGACGCGCTCGGGCTGTACACCCATTTCGTACATGGCGTCGATAATGCGCTCGGAAATCGCGTTGTGGCCGCAGCCGGCACACAGGGTGGTCTTGCCCCCGCGATAGTCGAGAACGGTCAGGCCGATACGATTAATTTTGGGTGCGGGCGTCGGTGTGGGAGTGCTCGTCGTGGTGGCCATGTTATTTGCCCTCCATACTCGTGAGTTCGTCGGTTACTGAGCGCGCGTCCAACGGCAGCCCATGAATGTGTGCAATGCTGCGGAGCCGCGTCACCAGCTCCGGCTTGATGTCCAGCTTGATCATGCTGAGCATCTGGGCATCGCGGTTTTGTTCGACCACGTAAACCCGGTCATGCTGTTCGATGAATTCGTGCACCTCGCGCGAGAACGGATAAGCTTTCAGGCGCAGATAGTCGGTTTCGATATTGTATTCATCGCGCAACTGATCGCGCGATTCGATGATGGCCCAGTGCGAAGTACCGTAGGCGATAACGCCAATCTTCGATTTGGATTTGCTGCTGATTAACTCGGGCCGCGGAACGAAGGAGCGCGCCGTCTCAAACTTCTTGTTAATGCGTTCCATGTTCTTTTCGAAGTCGTCTGGACGCTCGCTGTAGCCTGACTTTTCGTTGTGTCCGGTGCCGCGAGTGAAGTAGGCGGCTGCCGCATGCTCGGTGCCGGGCAGGGTGCGATAGCCAACGCCGTCGCCGTCCACGTCTTTGTAACGGGCGAAGCCGCCCAGCCGGTCCAGATCTTCTTTCGTGAGCACCTTGCCACGGTTGATTGGCTGCTTGGGATATTCGAACGGGTCGGACATCCAGTTATTCATTCCCAGGTCCAGATCCGACATCACGAAGACCAGAGTCTGGAACTGCTCGGCTAGATCGAAAGCCTCCTGTGCCATGCTGAAACACTCGGCCACCGAACACGGAAGAAGCAGGATGTTCTTAGTGTCGCCGTGCGAAAGGAAAGCAGTCGAGAGAATATCGCCTTGCGAAGTGCGCGTGGGCAGACCCGTGGAAGGACCGACGCGCTGAATGTCCCAGATGACCCCGGGAACCTCCGCATAATAGGCAAGACCGGCAAACTCGGCCATCAGTGAGATGCCAGGGCCGGCGGTGGCGGTCATCGAGCGCGCACCCGCCCAGCCTGCCCCGAGGACCATTCCGATCGCCGCGAGCTCATCTTCGGCCTGCACGATGGCGAATGTAGCCTTGCCATCAGCCGTGAGCCGATGCTCTTTCATGTAGTCAATCAGGGTTTCGACCAAGGACGACGACGGCGTGATGGGATACCAGGTAACGACGGTGACTCCGGCAAACATGCACCCCAGCGCAGCCGCCGAGTTGCCGTCGATAATGATCATCCCCTGGTTCTTATCCATTCGCTGGATGAAGTAGGGATCTTGCTTAGTGAGATTGGCGGTCGCATAGTCGAACCCGGCGCGGACCGCTGCGAGATTCAAATTGGCCGCTTTCACTTTCGTAGCAAACTGCTTGCGCAATGCCTTTTCCACTTCGGCCATGTCAATGCCGAGCAACTGAGCGGCCACGCCCACATAAATCATGTTCTTCACCAGCTTGCGCAGCTTGGCTTCGGGACATACCGGCGCGACCAGCTTGTCATAAGGCACAGGATAAAAGATCAAATCAGTCCGGAGCTTATTCAGATTCAGCGGCTCGTCGTAAAGCACGGCCGCGCCAGGCGCCAACGACATTACATCTTCCTGCGCCGTCTCCGCGTTCATGGCAATGACGAAGTCGATCTCTTTCTTGCGCGCAATGTATCCATCCTTGTTGGCGCGGATGGTGTACCAGGTCGGCAGGCCGGCGATGTTCGAGGGGAACAGGTTCTTGCCTGAAACCGGGACGCCCATCTGAAAGATACTGCGCAGGAGCACTGTGTTCGAGCTCTGCGAACCCGACCCGTTCACGGTCGCAACCTGAATGCTCATATTGTTGACGACGCGCTTCGGCTCCCGTTGCCCAAAGGCTTCATGGAGCGCTACATCCGTGGTGGCCATTCCTTAATCCTTCCTTTGACTGGAGCGAGTTTCGCCCGCTCGGGTTACTTTTGGAGTAGTGAGGCGGACCTTTGATTATACGGCACCAGAGTGGTTGCGAACAGGCGCGGACGGCGGAATTCAGGCACCAAGGTACCTGCCCAGCAAATACGGATTTCGCTTATTCCACGCGCAGGAATTGCGCCATGCTGCGAAACTTATTATATCGTGAGACGACCAATTCTCGGGTAGGCACTTTGATCAATTCGTTGAAATGCTTCTGCAGCGCCGCATCCAGCAGAGCCGCTGCCGCTTCGTGATCGGTGTGGGCGCCCCCTTGGGGTTCGGGCACGATGGCGTCAATACAGCCGAATTCAGCGAGGTCCGAGGCCGTGATGCGCAGAGCTTGCGCCGCCAGTTCTTTCTTGGTGGCGTCGCGCCACATAATCGCAGCACAAGACTCGGGAGAGATTACCGAATAGATGGCGTTCTCCATCATCAACACACGATCAGCCACCGCGATCGCCAGCGCGCCACCACTGCCGCCTTCCCCCGTAATCGTTGTGATAATGGGAACCTGCAGCCGCGCCATTTCCCGTAAATTCCTGGCGATGGCTTCTGCCTGGCCATGCTCTTCCGCGCTCAGCCCCGGATATGCGCCGACCGTATCCACGAAAGTGAAGACCGGCCGTCGAAACTTCTCCGCGATCTTCATAACCCGCAGAGCTTTTCGATAGCCCTCGGGATTGGTCATTCCCCAGTTGCGATAAACATTCTGCTTGGTATCCCGCGCCTTCTGGTGGCCGATCACCACAACTTCGTGGCCGTGAAAACGGGCGATGCCACAAACCATGGCATGATCGTCCGCAAAACCGCGATCGCCGTGAATCTCGCTCCAGTTGGTGAAAATGCGCTCCACGTACTCGAGCATGAGCGGACGCTGCGGATTCCTCGCTAACTCCGCCTTCTGCCAAGCGCTGAAATGCGCGGACACCTGCGCATGCAAAGCGTGAATACGATCGTGAAGCTGCTGGATCTGGCCGCGTATGTCGTCATCCTGGCCCGGCAACGCCTGCAACCTCTCCAGTTGCTGCTCAATCTTGCCCAACTCCTGCTGCGCCTTCAGTTGCGACTCCATCTTCCTGCCATCACCGTTCTTGGTGGCCCAGCGGGCCTCCACCATCGAAAGGAGAAACTCCGTGCCCGTAACCACCAGCATTGCATTTACGGCCGCCGGAGTTGTTGCCGATTGCAAACCTGCACTCCTGTGAATCGAAGCTTTCATCCGCCGCACGTCTTAATCCGTTCATAGAGACATAGCTATGGTATGTCTCTTCAAAGACGCCTCAGTCAATGACCCTTACTGCACCACGGCCACACAACTCTTCGACCCGGGCCACAAAATTGCGGTCTGGATGGACATTATAGCCCTCCGCCTCCATCACCACCATGAAATCGCCCTGGCGTTCCACGTCAAACAGCACTTTCGCCTCGCCTTTGCGTTGGGCACAAAGCGCGTGCAGTTCATCCACCACGGACTCGTTCGCGGTCTCCACTGGAATGCGGATGCGGAGCGAACGCGGCAACGGAACCCTCGCATCCTCGAGCGGAATAATATCGTTTGCCGTCAGCTTGGGATTCACGCCTTCTTCAATCCGCAAGCCACCGCGGACCAACACCGGGACTTCGAGCTTCACTTTGTCCTGCAGCTTCCGGTAGGCCTCCGGAAACACAATCATTTCTACCGAGCCTGACATATCTTCGAGCGCGCCCTGAGCGTAGAAATCTCCCTTCTTCGACTTCAGCACACGGAGATTGGTAATGATGCCGGCGGTGCAGATGTTTTCATCTTTCCCCGTAGAAGCCTTAATGCCGGAGATATCGGCGGTGCTCAGCGCGCGCAAGTCTTCCAGCTTGTCTTTGTATTTTTCCAGCGGATGCCCAGTGATAAAGAAACCGAGAATTTCTTTTTCGGCGGCCAAGCGCGTGTGCTCATCCCAATCCGGTATGTCGGGTAACTTATCGTTGTTGACCGGAGCTTCATCTTGCGGGAACACGCCGAACAAGCCGTGTTGGCCGAACTCGGCGTCACGTTGGGCTTTTTCCGCGCGCTCCACGGCCTTATCCAGCACGAACATTAACTGCGCGCGATGTCCCAGCGAATCCATAGCGCCGCTTTTGATCAAAGACTCGAGAACGCGTTTGTTCAGCAGCCGCAAATCCACCTTCTCACAGAACTCATAGATGGAGCGATAATGACCGAGTTCTTTTCGTCCAGCCACGATCGACTGGATGGCGTTGTGGCCAACGTTCTTCACGGCCGCCAGGCCAAAGCGAATCGCACTGCCATGCGGCGTGAAGTTCGCGTCGCTCACGTTGATGTCGGGAGGTTCGACGGCGATCCCCATTTCGCGGCATTCGTTGATGTATTTCACGACGTCATCGGTATTGCCAGTTACCGAGGTCAACAGCGCAGCCATGAACTCGACCGAGTAATGAGTCTTGAGATATGCAGTGTGATAGGCCAGTAAGGCATAGGCCGCTGAATGCGCCTTGGGAAATCCGTATTCGGCAAACTTGGCCAGCAGGTCGAAAATCTTTTCAATCTTCTTGGGCGGGTAACCGCGCTGCACAGCGCCCTCGACGAACCGCTCTCGCTGCTTCGCCATTTCTTCCGGCTTCTTCTTACCCATGGCACGCCGAAGCAGGTCGGCCTCACCGAGCGAATACCCAGCAAGCCGATTGGCGATTTGCATCACCTGTTCCTGGTAGACGATCACGCCCCAGGTTTCCTCCAGCATTTCCTTCAGCTCTGGCAGTTCGTACTCGATGCTCTTGCGTCCATGTTTGCGATCAATGAAGTGGTCAATCATGCCGCCCTGGATCGGACCCGGACGGTAGAGCGCGTTCAAAGCTGTGAGGTCTTCGATCGAGTTGGGCTGGTAGCGGCGGAGCACGTCGCGCATGCCGTGCGATTCAAATTGGAACACGCCCGAAGTCAAGCCTTTGTAAAAGACGCTCTCGTAGGTCTCTTTATCCTCCAGCGGTATTTCGTGCAGCGCGATTTTCTGGCTGCGCGTTTGCTCGATCAGCTTCAGCGTGTCATCAAGAATCGTGAGCGTAGTCAGGCCGAGGAAATCCATCTTCAACAGGCCCATTTTTTCGATCGCGACCATGTCGAAGGCAGTGACGATTTCATCGTTTTTCGTCTTAAAGAGTGGGACCAACTCGGTGAGCGGCCGAGGCGAGATCACCACGCCAGCGGCGTGGACCCCGGCGTTGCGCACCAAGCCTTCCAGCTTGCGCGCGGTATCGAGCAACTGGCGCACTTGCGGTTCACTCTCATAGGCCTGCTGCAGCGCAGGCGAATCCTTGATCGCCTGCTCCAGCTTAATGTTGAGCGTGGTCGGAACCATCTTCGCGATACGATCCACGTCGGCGTAGGGAATATCCATCGCGCGGCCCACGTCTTTGATCGCCGCCTTGGCCGCCATAGTTCCAAAAGTAATAATCTGGGCCACGTTCTCGCGCCCGTATTTGCGGGTCACGTAGTCGATCACCTCGTCGCGGCGGTTCATGCAGAAATCGATGTCGATGTCGGGCATCGCAATACGCTCGGGGTTCAGGAAGTCCAGATCGGTGATGTTCATTGAATAGGAGACGAGCGATCCCGCCGCGGACCCACGACCCGGTCCCACCGGAATATTGTTTTCTTTCGCGTAGCGGATGAAGTCCCAGACAATCAGGAAATACCCCGAAAACTGCATCTGCTGGATGATGGCGAGTTCCCGCGTCAAACGTTGCTCGTATTCCGCAATGCCGTGCTTCACCCGTCCCTGCGCCTGCAAGTTTCGCAGCACGTCCAGCCGCCGCGCGAAGCCTTCCCGCGTGACGTGTTCGAAGTAGCTGTCGAGCGTATAACCGGCGGGCACATCGAAGTGCGGAAATGGATTGCTGACCTTTTCCAATCGCGTACTGCAGCGCTCGGCGATTGCCAGGGTCCGTGAGAGCACATCGGGCGCGTCTTTGAACACGCGAAACATTTCATCGTGGCTCTTGACATAGAAGTCCGTGCCCTGGAACTTCATGCGGTTGGTGTCCTGGATGGACTTCCCGGTCTGAATGCAGAGCATCACATCCTGGGCGTGAGCATCGTCTTCGCAAAGGTAGTGGCTGTCGTTCGTGGCCACCATGGGCAAGCCCAACT
>Ga0207136_1090_pt2 | contig 17556 bp, 13 predicted proteins | sample Alteio_BWMinHeat_8_FD_153552 | JGI IMG/M metagenome (GOLD analysis project Ga0207136, IMG submission 153552) | Enriched cells from forest soil in Barre Woods Harvard Forest LTER site, Petersham, Massachusetts, United States -... | ecosystem: Environmental > Terrestrial > Soil > Temperate forest >...
CCAGAAGTCCGGACGCTACGAAATCGTGACCACTCCAGCGCCAGATGTACTGCCAACACTGATCCTCGGAACTAACATGCCGACGCCGGGTACAGTCGCAACAGAAGCAGCGGTCGCGGCTGCCTTCACAGCTGCATTCTTCTTACCACCCGTGGGCTCCACTTTCGTAATTGCGACATTCAACTCAAGTACATCTGGCGCTGGAGTGGTCACGATTTCGTAGCGTCCGGACTTCTGGAATTCATCAGTGACAGCGTCATGGAAATACTTGGCCAGTCGCTCCATGTCATCGGGGTCGAAACCGTCGGCTTGAGCTTCGGGAAGCAGATAGATGGTAATCGGATCAAAAATAAACTTATGGTACTTCTTCAGAAGGTTCGAGTCCTTCTCATAGAGGAGCAAGTCGCCGTTCTTCGGATCGGGAGCAAGTTTCGAATAGTCACCCAAAAACCCGGATACTTCCCTCGAATCTGGCGCTTGCTGTTTTGCCAAGTCCTGCGACTGTTGATGGTTAGAGGAATCTTGCGCTTGCACGGTGAAGCCGATAACAAGCACACAAATAGTCAGCAGGCTCAGAAAAGCAGAATGTGAAAGTGACGTCGCACGAGTCACCTGGCAGTTCTGGGCTTGAGGGGCGACACGCTTGTTGTTTGTGAGCATTCTAGGGCGTTGAGTGTGCATAGCAGGCTCCACGTGCAAATTTTGGTCCCGATGGTATAAGCCGTCCTACTCGAAGGTGGACTATTCCTCGTCGTCCGTGCGATGCCACGTCTTATCCGGGTTGTAGCGCTCCATCGCCGAGGCGATCTTGGTGGTATCCGGTCCCAAGTCCTTCTGGTAAACGAGGCCGTCGTAACTAACGATAAAAGTCTGTACCCCCGTAACGCGATATTCCGCCGGCCAGGCGACCAACGCGAATCCGCCGATCATGACCCCGTTCACCACATAGTCGAGCTGGCCCAGCGCCGCCGCAGGACCTTTGCCCTTCAGAGTCCCAAAATGATAACCGTGGTATGGCCCGGACTTGCGAGGGTAGCCTTCCTCTATCGCCTTGGCGATCGCATCTCCGACGGGGCCGCCGTCGCTGCCATCCGGGTTCCGCCAAGCGAGTCCATCGTGTTTGCCGGGCGTGCTGATAATTCTCAGCGCGTATTGATTGACACCACTATCGTCGTGAATTTCCGAAGCATATTCCTTCTGAGCTTCCACGTAGCCACGGCAGATAGTAATCGCATCCAGCTCATTGTTCCCGATGCGCCGGTCAAGAATCTCCGCACGGCCAGCCTTTGAATCGAAATGCCACTTTCCGCCTTGGTTGACTATGGGAACCGGTGTGGGCCAATCCTCGTTGCCAACCAAGAGGATCGCACGGTTCAGATTATGAGGATCTGTTTCCACCTGCATTTTCTCCTGCGCCAGCGCGGCAAACGCAGCGCGCGAGTTCTTGTCCTGCACGTCGTCTCCCGTGGAGACGAAGTCCTTTCCGGCGGGTCCGAAGATCTCCAGCAGTGCGGCCACGTCGTCGTTCTTAACCGCCACAATCATGACCTCCGCGGCCTGCTGCGCGGTGTCAAATGTCTTCTGTTGTGGCTGCGTCGCCACGGAAGTTGCTGCTTTTGTTTGCGGCGTCGCGTGCAGGGTGGTCGCCAGAATGCAGCACGCCGCGATGCCAAACACCGAGGAGAGAATCTTTGTGGGGAGAGTATTCATGTTTATGGAATTCATGTGTTTTTCCTTGTTCATGGCTTGATCACCGCGGACGTCCACCGCCCCCCGAACGTGAGCCTCCAGCACCACGGGAAGCTCCCATGCTGGAGGCACCCCGCGCACTGCTGGCTTGAGTGCTGGCTTTGCTCGATGCGCCACCGAAGGCGCTATTGTTGCGCGCGGCATCGCTGCTCGGAACCTGCCGGTTGCCAATATTGTCTCCGCCCCCGCCGGTGCCCCGGTTCGCGCCCATGTTGCTCGGGTTCGCACCGGCGTTCGAGCTAGCTCGGTTTGCCCCAGTAGCGCCCGTGCTCGGGCGCGCGCCCGCGTTCGAACCGGCTCGGTTGTTCACGCTGGGCTGCTGTCTGCTGTTCAACCCTTGCTGCTGGCGTGCGTTTGCCTGCCGTGTGGACATGGAATCCCCGCGGGCCGAACCGCCGTACTTATTCGCGGTCGCCGTGTCCGAATAGGGAGTGCCGCCCCGGTGTTGCGGACTGTGCTGCCAGGTGTTGCTCGCGTTCCGATTCGCATTGTTGATGTTGCCGGTATTCACATTGTTGATGTTGTTGCGATTCACGTTGTTGATGTTCGTCTTGTTGTAGTGGCTGATGTAATTGTTGTTGACGTTGACGTAGACGTTGGTGTGCCCCCACCCGCAATTGTAGCCCCAGCCTCCGTGGTAAGAGGATCCGATAGCAATGCCGACGCCGAACGCAATGGCAACACCCGCCGCGTAGTACGAGGGCGGCGGGTAATAGATCGGCGGATACGGGTACACCGGCGGCCCGTAAACGACTACGGGACTATAGGTGGGCACGTAAACAACCTGCGGGTTGGCCTGCTCAATCACAACGACGGTTTTGGTTTCAACAACTTTTGTTTCTACTTTCATTTGCTCATTGGACTTCAAATTTCCTGCATCCTTTGCTTTCATTCGCATGCGCTGGACCGCGTCCATCACATCGCTTTGTTGAGCAAGAAAGGCATTTCCCAGGTCGGTTGTCCACTTGATGTCATCCGCCAGCCGTTTAGCCACATCGGGCAGGACCGCCATAGCCTGGATGCTTGGGTCCCAGTCCTGCTTCTGCACGGCATCCGTCAATGCTTGGTCCTTCAAATTCTTGTTCTTCTCCAACCACTGCTCCAACTGGATGATTTCCAGCGGATATGTCGAAGCAACCAATACCTGGCTCAGCAACGGGTCCGGATATAACGCGATCGGCGCAACTAGCGAATCCAATTGATCATTGGGAATTTTCGGTGGTGGTTGCTCCGGAGGCGCACCTTGCTGCTGCGTCTCCTGCGCGTACACCGCAGTGTCACCAGGCACAAGCGACAGCACGCACAGAACGGCCACGGGGATCTGAACTATCCTGCTGCGGAATCTCGGTCGAAACGGTTTCGGCATCATGGCTTTCACACCTTTTTCTTCGGTCTTGTTCCAGTTGAGGGGCTAATGGATCCAAATTCCTCTGACCCAATTGAATGCATGTCCCGCGATTCTTGGCAAAAGCGTATCCGCACCTTTTCAATAAGGGCAGTTAAGGTGCCAAGTGCAATGCCAATCGCTGAGAGGCGCTACACTACTGATAAAAAGATGGATACGGTAGATTGAGCCAGTTTTTTTCAAGCAACGTCGCGGCCGGACAACAACGACATGTCGTCGCTTCAACGAAATGTCGTTCCAAACGAGACCGCCAGACCGGAAGACTTGGATATGGGCCCCTGAACAGCGACTAGTACTTTTGACACTTATTTGGAAGTCCTGGCGAATGTATCTTTTGAGCTTCGAGGATGACACTTGGTGTGGCTGCCCAAGTGTGTCCCGGCCTAATTGTCTCCATAAGTTGTCGATTGGTCCGCTAAACATTCTGAGCCAAGAAGGTTGCTGGCTGTGGATGGCACGTCTGGATTCGAGAGCAGTCTTCGCGTTCAATTGGAGGACCGTCTCCGATTCGAGACCTTTATTTCGGACCTCTCCGCCCGTTTCATGAAACTCCCATCCAGCAAGGTTGATCAAGAAATCGAACGTGCTTTGCAAGAAGTAGCGGAATTCTTCCACGCGCATCGCTGTGGACTCCTCGACGTATGGAGTGACCGGAAGGTAGCGCGGCTAACTCATGCCTGGTATGCCGAGGGAGTTCAGCGGGTGGCTCCAGGCAGGAACTGTGCCGAGGGCTATTCGTGGACTTTTGAGAAGCTCGTCGATCGGAAGCAGCCTGTTGCATTTAACGACTTGTCAGAATTGCCGTCCGAGGCGGCGCCTGACATTCCCACCTATGTGGCCATGGGTGCTCGTTCTTCTCTCATGATTCCTTTATTCACGGGCGAAGAAGTCCGCCATCTCGTGGTGCTCCAAACCATGGCTGGCGGAGGAGCGCTCGCGAAGGAATACATTCCGAGACTGCAGCTTCTGGGCGAAATCCTCGTCAATGCTTTGGACAGGAAAAAAAGCAGACGATGCGCTACGCGAGAGCGAAGCGCGTCTGAGCCTGGCAGCGGCTTCTGCACAAGCGGCGCTATGGACTGTCGAATCTGAGAACGGCCACATCTGGTGCACGGACCAAGGACGTGAGCTGTTGGGATTCACGTCCGCGGAGGAGATTACATTTGGCCGTTTTCTGCAGGTCGTGCATCCAGGGGATTGCAGCCAGCTCCGAGAGATTGTAGCCAAAGCCTTTGCCACGGGACAGGAGGCGAATGGCCAGTTTCGAATCCCTCTGCCGGATGGCACCGTTCGCTGGATTGCTTTCCGGGGCCGGGCGCAGTACACATCGTCTGGCGAACCCCTGCAATTGATGGGTTGCTCCATCGATATCTCTGAGCGGAAACGGGCAGAGGAGCGACTTGGCCAGGCCCTCGAGGAAGTGCGGCAGCTCCGCGATCAATTGGAGCACGAAAACATACATCTGCGGCAGGAAGTAAAGCACTTGTGCGGGCATTCGCGCATTGTCGGCCAGAGCGCAGCGATTCGAGGAGTGTTGGCGCAAGTGGAACAGGTGGCGCCGACCCCTTCAACCGTGCTCATTCTGGGAGAGACCGGGACGGGCAAGGAGCTCTTCGCCTCCGCGATCCACGAGCTAAGCTCTCGCAAGAGCCGCGCGATGATCCGAATAAACTGTGCGGCTATCCCAGTCCCGCTCATCGAGAGCGAGTTATTCGGCCGAGAAAAGGGGGCCTATACAGGCGCCGTTTCGAAACAGATCGGCCGGTTCGAAATGGCGCACGGCTCCACATTGTTCCTGGATGAAATCGGCGAACTGCCGATGGACACTCAGGTGAAGTTACTCCGAGTATTGCAGGAGAAGTCCATCGAAAGGCTGGGCAACCCGAAGCCCATCCCGGTGGACGTACGGATCATCGCCGCTACAAACAAGAATCTCGACAAAGCCGTTCAGGAAGGCAAGTTTCGTGAGGATTTGTATTACCGGCTGAACGTGTTCCCAATCACCATCCCCCCACTTCGCGAGCGCCGCGAAGACATTCCGCTGCTGACCTATGCCTTTTTAGAGGAATTTGCCACGGCGCTGGGGAAGCATGTCGATACCATCCCCCAATCCACCATGGACGGACTCGTGCGCTACTCCTGGCCCGGAAACATTCGTGAATTGCGAAACATAATCGAACGGGCCATGATTCTGGCAACGGATTCGAAGTTGAGGGTACAGGTCCCCAATGGGACGAACGGCAAGTCCGTTCACAGCTTCGCGCTGGAAGATGTCGAACGCAAACACTTCCTGAGCGTGCTCGACATGACTGGCTGGAGAGTTCGGGGCAAGAACGGGGCAGCGGAGATGCTCGGCTTGAAGCCAACTACACTGAGCAGCCGTATGACAAAACTAGGGATCAAGCGCCCAGGGTCATAGAACGAAATATCGTTGGAGCCCACGATATGTCGTCGGCCCGCCTGTCCTGCTCGTTCTCCAGAGAAGTGAATCTGCACTCAGATTCAACAGTTTAGCCGGGATCGGCCAGCTTTCGGAGTCTGGCACATCAACTGCATTTCAACCTTCCGTGGTCCAACTTTTTCTGCGGCTGATCGCTCCTGCCGGGCGAGAGCGGGAACTTGCCCAGGCCTTGCAGACCATAATGCTGCCGGCACGATTGTCTCGCGGCTGCAGCAGGGTGGAACTGTGCACGGAAGTGGAGCAGCCGGATGTGCTCTGTTACTTGGAGGAGTGGGACGTGGAGGAGGAACTCATCGCGCAGCTTCGCGTGGAGCGCTTCAGCCGCCTACTTGGGGTGATGGAATGCGCCAGCGAGCCGCCGTTTCTAGAGTTTCGTTTTGTTTCCGCCCGGCGCGGGCTGGACTACATCGAGTCCGCTCGTTTTGGCACAAGCGTTGAGTGAATCTACTGAAGGGGGCGGCGAATGAATGATGCGAGCAAGGGTCTCCAACGATCCGCTCTCGTGATGAAGATCTCGGGCTTGGGTCTCATCGTGGGCCTTACCGGCGGTTTGTTTCTCTACCCGCCGGGGTTCTTGTGGGGAAGTCATCCGACAAGCTTCCCCAACATTGGTCCCCCGCATCCTGAGTCCCCGCTCCATGCGTTACATCCCTACCTGTTCGACTTCGGCATCCTCTCCAGTCTGCTGCACGGGTCAGTCATGTTCGTACAGGCCTTCATCTACCCGAACGAGCATGCGCATCTTTGGGCGGACGTCCCGATTTGCGTTCGTCGTGGCCGTGATCCTTTGGATCTATCACCCCAATCGCGTGCGGTCAGAGACCTCGAGGGTGTGATGACCACCCACGGAAAACAGCGATTTGTATCACGGGGACAAAAGAGGGAACGAAAGTGGGCTTTCGAAAGGAGAACGCGATGAAACATTTCATGAGTTGCATAGTATTGGCCGCACTGGTCGTTGCGGCGTGGGGTTGCAACAAGTCAGAGCAGGCGCCAAGCACCGCGCCCGGCGCGGTCGCCTCCGTCGACCGCACCGTGCTGCCGTTGGCGGAGCCGACTTACCCGGCGATCACCGAGCTCGACGTCCGCAAGGCCACGGCGCCGCCTCTGTTCCAGGTTAAGGTGCCGCAAGGTGCGCCCAACGTGATCGTGATCCTGCTCGACAACCTCGGCTTCGGCGCTACCAAGCCCTTCGGCGGAGTGATTAACATGCCGACGCTGGAGCGCCTCGCGAAGGATGGGTTGATCTACAACAATTTTCATACTGCCCCCCTCTGTTCGCCCAGCCGGATGGCACTTCTAACCGGGCGTAACCCACACAGCGTCAATTTTGGAGCCATCTCCGAGTTGGCCACCGCTTTCCCGGGCCAAACCTCCGTACTCCCCGAGAGCAAGGCGTCACTCCCCGAAATCATGAAGCTGAATGGCTACAGCACTGCAATGTTCGGAAAGAGCCACGAATTCACCCCCTGGGAAACGGGTCTCACCGGCCCGTTCGACCAGTGGCCCAATGGTCTTGGATTTGAAAAGTTCTATGGCGTCCTAAGCGGCGAGGCCGACCTGTTCGCGCCACCCCTCCATGACAACTTGACTTTGGTGGACGTGCCGAACGATCCCAACTACTACTACCCAACGGATCTGGCTGACCGTGCCATCTCCTGGATCCGCGCGCAGAAAACCATGACTCCCGACAAGCCTTTCTTCATTTACTACTCGTCGCCTGGGACACATGCGCCGAGTCAGGTGCCAACAGCGTGGCGTGACAAATACAAAGGCAAGTTCGATGAGGGCTGGGACAAATACCGCGAGGAAATCCTGGCGCGGCAAAAGCAGCTCGGAATCGTACCGCCTAACACCCAGCTCACACCCAAGCCGACGCAGGAGGAGATGCCGGATTGGGGCAAGTTGAGCGACAAGGAAAAGAAGGTCTTTACTCGTCAGCAGGAAATCTTCGCGGCCTTTGCGGAAATATCCGACTATGAAATCGGCAGGGTGGTGCAGGCGATCGAGGATTTGGGGGCGCTAGACAATACGTTGATCATCTACATCACTGGTGACAACGGATCCAGCGGCAATGGTGGCCGCAACGGCCGGTTCAATACCGTCACCTCCTATAACGGCCTGCCAGAATCCATCGATGACCAGTTCGCGCACATCGGTGAGTTCGGCGGGCCGCACTCTGACATGACACCTCCTTTGGGTTGGGCGATCGCCGACAATACACCGTTTGCTTATTGTCAGTTTTCGACAGCCTACGGCGGCACTACCAACGGCGTAGTTATTCATTGGCCGAAAGGTGTCAAGGCAAAAGGCGAAATTCGTACCCAGTATCATCACCTCATCGATGTTGCTCCGACAGTGCTGGAGGCGGCAGGGCTTCCCCAGCCGAAGATCGTTGACGGGGCGACTCAAAGCCAGATGGAAGGGGTGAGTATGGTTTATACGTTCAGCGATGCTCAAGCGAAGTCACGTCACACCGTGCAGTATGCCGAGTTCGGGGGAAACCGTGGGATTTACAAGGACGGCTGGTATGCACTTGCGCTGCACAGCGTGCCCTGGGAGTCTCAGCCTAGAACGACGTTTGACCTGGACAAGTGGGAGCTCTACAACACCATCGATGACTTTAGTGGCGCTGTCGACCTCTCCGCCAAGTTTCCCGACAAACTCAAGGAGTTGCAGGACACGTTCCTGACCGAGGCCGTCAAGTACAACGTGCTGCCGCTCGACGACCGCCGCCCCCAGATGCGATTCAATGCGGCTATCGCCGGGCGTCCCGACGTGATGGCGGGCCGGACGTCATTGGCAGTTTATGAAGGCATGACCGGAATGAAGGAGAATGCCTTTATCAACATGAAGAATAGTTCGTATGCGATCACCGCTGATGTCGAAGCACCCCCGAGTGGAGCCTCAGGTGTAATCCTCGCTCAGGGTGGCTTACACTCCGGCTGGAGCTTCTACGTAAAAGACGGCAAGCCCAAATTCGCCTACAACTACCTGGGCAACGTCACCACGATAAGCTCAGCGGAGCGTTTGCCTGCCGGTCACGCCACAGTCGGCTACGATTTCGTTTACGACGGGGGAAAACCTGGCGCGGGCGGAACCGGCACGATCTTCATCAATGGGAAAAAGGTCGCGACCGGACGAATCGAGCGGACCATTCCCTTCATCTTCGGCGCCGAAACCGCGGACGTGGGCATGGACCTCTACACGCCCGTGACATCGGATTACCCGAAGGGAAACAACAAGTTCACCGGAAAAATCAATAAGGTGACCATCGATCTGAAGAAAACCAACGCCTTGACTGAAGCGGCGAAAAAGGAAGCCGAAGAGAAAGAGGGCAAGGACGCCCTCGACATTGACTGACGCAGATTGAGGACTGAGTTCGAGCTCTCGCGAACAACTGACTGTTTTACCGGTAAGGGCGAGCTTATGACTGGTTCATGATCGATGCGTGAGCGAATCGAAGGCCATGAACATATCATCGAGCCTCAAACACTGTGCCTCGTGCCTTCCGTTAGCGGACGCAACGCGGCTTCTGAAATGGTAAACGCCGCAAAACCGCACGCTAAACAGACGGCCAGCTTGGGGAATACTGGGATCCCAGGCTTGTCCAGATCTTTGAGGCCGGAAAAGGGGAAATGGATCATCATCTCAGCCACAAATTTTGCCTCATTGCCCGACCCACATGATCTACATGCCATAATCGTTTTCTCCCCACTTCAGGCTGCCTTGCATTTCTACGATCCGTCGGCAACTGATACTCTCGTTAGCACGGCGACAAATGCGCCAGACAACGATCCTCTCGATTTCAACCGGTTTCCGCGTCGTATGTGCTTCTAAATAGGAAGACGCGAAATGAGGGTCAAAATAGTAAGGGAGTCAGTAAAAAGTTGATTGAGACGAGGCTTACCACACGGAGGCAAGACTCACACCGATGGTTAGATTTTTCTCCGCCTGGAGTGTACTGTATTGAAACTACGGAGGCTTAGATGGCTCTGCCATCGACCCACGAGGTCACCCAGATGCTCAAAGCCTGGACTGCCGGTGACGAACAGGCTCTCGAGAAGCTCACTCCATTGGTATATGGGGAATTACATCGAGTGGCACAGCGTTGCATGGCAGGGCAAAGACCCGATCACCCTCTGCAAACGACTGAACTCGTCAACGAGGTTTATTTACGTCTAGTTGACTGCGGACGAATGAATTGGCAGGACCGCGCGCATTTTTTTGCAATGTCAGCGCGGCTAATGCGGCGCATTCTAATCGATTTTGCTCGCTCCCGCGGTTACGAGAAGAGGGGCGGTGGGGTGCTTCATCTGTCTCTGGACGAAGTGCCTTCGGTGTGTAGAGAACCCGATGCGAACCTCGTGGCCCTAGATGATGCGTTGACGAAGCTTGCGAACATAGATGAGAGGAAGAGCAAGGTTGTCGAACTAAGATTCTTCGGGGGATTGAGCATAAAAGAAACCGCTGAGGTAGTGAAAGTTTCGGTCGAAACAGTGGTGCGGGACTGGAGATTGGCAAAGAGCTGGCTCCTGAGGGAATTGAGCGAGGCGAATTGACGTGGATCCTGCGCTCTGGCGTCGGGTCGAAGAACTGTTTAACCGTGCTTTGGATTTGGACGAAAGCCAACGCGCGGAATTCCTCGAACACGCCTGTGGGAAAGACGAACTACTACGACGCGAAGTGGAGTCGCTCCTGGCTCACGAGCAGAAAGCTGGGCATTTCATTGAGTCGCCAGCGGTTGAGATTGTGGGAAAACTCGTCGCCAATGAGGCCGGGCTGACTGAGGGCGAAGCGAAACTTATTGGCAGGAATGTCTCTCATTATCTCGTTTTGGAGAGACTCGGCGGCGGCGGCATGGGTGTGGTTTATAAGGCGGAGGACCTAACGCTGCACCGGCTTGTCGCACTGAAGTTCCTTCCTCAGCATTTGTCTCAGGACCCACAAATGCTCGAACGCTTTCGCCGGGAGGCGCAAGCCGCTTCCGCTCTAAACCATCAAAATATCTGCACGATTTATTCGATTGGAGAGGAGAGCGGGCATACCTACATTGCGATGGAGTTGCTCGAAGGCGACCCACTGAACCGTCGGATTGCGGGAAGTCCGGTCGAGCTGGAAGCTATATTGGAGTTGAGCATCGAGATTGCCGACGCACTTGATGCCGCTCACACGGAGGGGATCATTCATCGCGACATCAAACCCGCGAACCTATTTGTGACCAAACGAGGCCACGCCAAGATCTTGGATTTCGGGCTGGCGAAAATGACCTCGGCGAGAGGCCGGGTGGCTGCCGGGGCGAGAGGCGCAGTCGGGAAAACGTTGGGCGTGAGTGCGCAACACCTCACTAGTCCGGGCACCGCACTGGGCACGGTCTGTTATATGTCCCCGGAGCAAGTACGCGCCAAGGAGCTGGACGCACGCACGGATCTGTTTTCTTTCGGTGTGGTCCTCTACGAGATGGCTACTGGGAAGATGCCCTTCCGGGGCGAGAGTTCGGCTGTGATCACGGAAGCCATTCTGAACAGAACGCCGACGGCGCCCATTCGCCTAAACCCAGACATTCCGCAGAAACTCGAATACGTTATCAACAAAGCATTGGAGAAAGACTGCAGTTTGCGGTATCAGAGGGCCGCCGATCTGCGCACAGACTTGCAGCGACTTAGGCGAGACTCACAATCACGGCAAGTTACTGAATCCAAAGGGATAGATGAAGAGGAATCCGCGCCGCTAATCAAAACTACCCCTCGCCCTTCTAGTGACAAGCGGAAGACAATTCCTTCGTTGCCTGCGGAGCCTCCGCTTCGCCGCTGGAATTGGAAGCTAATCCTCTCCGGTGCGATCTTGCTGTCGTTTTTCCTGGTGGCAGGCGGTTTGTACTGGCGTCCGCACAACCCGGTGAAGCTGACGGACACAGACACCGTCGTCCTTGCCGACTTCACCAATTCCACTGGTGACGCTGTTTTCGACGACTCCCTCAAACAGGCTTTGGCCAACGATCTACAACAATCGCCCTTCCTCAGCCTGCTCCCCGAGCGCAGAGTCCGAGAGACCCTGAAATTCATGGGGCATTCGCCCGAAGAGGGCCTGACGGGGGGCGTGGCCCAGGAAGTCTGCCAGCGCACGGGAAGCAAGGCCTTGCTGGCCGGTTCAATTGCAACTCTGGGCAGCGAGTATGTGATTAGCCTCAGCGCTGTGGATTGTCATTCCGGAGATTCTATGGCGAGAGAGCAGGCCCGCGCGTCGAAGAGAGAAGAAGTGCTGGATGCCCTTGACGGCGCGGCGACAAGCTTGCGGCATAAAGTGGGTGAATCGCTGGCCTCCGTGCAGAAGTACGACACCCCCATCGCCCAGGCCACGACGCCTTCGCTGATGGCCTTGAAGGCCTATTCGTTGGGGCTCAGAACAATGACCGAAAAGGGCGATAGTGCAGCGATTCCGCACTTCAAACGGGCCATCGAGATGGACCCCAACTTCGCTTTGGCTTTTGCCGCTCTGGGAACTGCGTACGGGAACTTGAGAGAATCCGATTTAGCCAAGGTAAACTATCAGAAGGCTTATGATCTACGCAGTCGCGTAAGCGTTCGGGAAGACTATGCAATCTCCGCATACTACTTCAATGATGTAACGGGAGAGATTGAGAAGGCCAACCAGACCTACGAGCTGTACGAACAAGCCTATCCGCGGAGCTGGGTGCCGCACAACAACAGGGGAGAAAATTTCGCATCCCTCGGTCAGTGGGATATGGCTCTGCCCGAAGTCCTGGAAGCGAATCGCATTAGCCCGGAAAGTGGAATACCGTACGGGAATCTCGTTGCATACTATTGCCGCTTAAACCGTTTTGGCGATGCGAAAGCCACCTACCAGCGGGCGGTGGAGCGCAGCCTGGATTACCCCGACCTGCACTACTTCCGATATGGCGTTGCCTTCCTGGAGGGCGATGCTGCGGAAATGCAGCGCCAAGCAGACTGGGCCGCTGGCAAACTAGGCCAGGAAGATGTCCTTCTGTCCTATCAGTCCGATACCGAGGCCTTTTCCGGGCATCTTGAGAAAGCGCGGGTATTATCGCAACGCTCTGTAGACTCCGCCCGGCGAGCGGGCCAGAACGAAACCGCTGCCAGACGGGAATTAAACGAAGCCATTCGGGAAGCGGAGTTTGGCAATGCCACCGAGACTCGTGGTCAAACGGCTGCCGCGCTGGCTCTGGCCTCGACTCGGAGCGTGCGGGTTCTGGCAGCTCTTGCTATGGCGCGTGCGGGCGATTTGGACCACGCCCAGAAGATGGCAGACGAACTGCAAAACCAGAATCCGCTCAACACTAAGTTGAACGGCTACTGGCTGCCCACCATTCGCGCCGCCATTGAAATCAGTCGCAAGAACCCCGCGAGAGCCGTGGAGATTCTGCAGATCGCTGCTCCTTACGAGCTCGGGGTTCCCGGCCCTCAACCCGAAATCGGCGTAATGCTCTATCCTGCCTACCTGCGAGGCCAGGCCTATCTGTTACTGCATCAAGGCAGGGCGGCTGCTGTCGAGTTTCAGAAATTTCTGGACAATCGCACCATGGTGATCAATTGCCCGCTCGGCGCTTTGGCCCATCTCGGACTTGCCCGTGCCTACGTGTTGCAAGCTGAAACCGCCAAAGCCCGTGCCTCTTTTCAGGATTTCCTTGCTTTGTGGAAAGACGGCGACCCCGATATCCCGGTCCTGAAAGAGGCGAAAGCGGAATACTCGCGGCTTCACTGACACATCCTCCTGTCAATGATGCAAAGGCGCTCGGTCAATCGTTAGGGCGCAACTGTCAGATTTTCCAGTAGGCACAGGCGTCGCGCGGTGCTTAACATTGGGGGTGTCCGAACCGCTTTCCATAACCGGGCAAACCATTTCTCACTATCGAGTGCTGGAAAAAATCGGTGGTGGCGGGATGGGTGTGGTGTACAAGGCGGAAGATCTCAACCTTCGCCGCTTTGTTGCTCTGAAGTTCCTTCCTGACGACCTGGCCCAGGATCCGGAGTCCCTCGCACGCTTTCGGCGAGAAGCACAATCCGCTTCGGCTCTGAACCATTTCGGTATCTGCACGATTTACGAAATTGCGGAGGACAACGCCCGCACTTACATCGTCATGGAACTGCTCGAGGGAGTATCGCTCAAAGAGCAGTTCGCGTCTGGTCCGCTGGATTTGCAGGCTCTGTTGGAACTGTCCATTGAGATTGCTGATGCCCTCGACACGGCACATGAAAAAGGCATCGTCCACCGCGACATCAAGCCCGCCAACATCTTTATTACTAAGCGCGGTCACGCCAAGATACTAGATTTTGGTCTGGCAAAAGTCGCCCCAGCGGACCACCAAAAACTCGCCCTCGCAGGAATCACGCTCGACGCGCGGGCCGAGAGCACCACTTCTCTCACCGGATCGGGGATTAGGCTCGGAACGGCGGCGTACATGTCGCCGGAGCAGGCTTTAGGGAAGCCGCTCGATGTGCGCACGGATCTGTTTTCCTTCGGGGTGGTGCTCTACGAGATGACCACGGGCCGACGGCCGTTTCGTGGAGAGACTACGGCTACGATGCTCGACTCCATATTGCACCAGGTCCCGATGGCCCCGGTGCGGTTGAATCCGGATGTTCCCGAGCAGCTGGAACACATCATCAACAAGTGCCTGGAGAAGGACCGGAACCTGCGCTATCAACACGCCTCGGGAATCTGCTCTGACCTGAAGCGCCTCAAGCGCGACCTGGAGTCGAAAGAAAGCTTTGCCACCCCGGAAGCGGAGGAGGAACAGCCTTTAGCGGCAGCCGTTGCAGGGCTCCCATCTGCAAAATCCCGGCCAGTCACCGTAAAGGGAGAGGTCCCGTCGCAAGCTCTGCGGCCTGATTCGGCGGAGGAACGCGGATGGAGCCGACGAGCCCTGTTTCTCGCAAGCTTGGCATTCGTCGTAGCATTGATTGCCGCAGGGGGCTTCTATTGGCATGCGCGCAAACCCATGAAGCTCACGGACAAAGACACCATTGTGCTCGCCGACTTCACCAACACGACAGGGGATGCAGTGTTCGACGGCGCGCTGCGCCAAGGCCTTACAGTGCAGCTCGAACAATCGCCTTTTCTCGCCCTCCTCTCCGAGCAGCGCATTCAACAGACCTTACGCTTGATGGGCCATGCACCCGACGCGCGGCTTACGCCGCAAGTGGCCCTTGAACTCTGCCAGCGGACAGGGAGCGCTGCCGTCCTGAACAGTTCGATTACACAAATCGGCACGGAGTACAGCCTGGTTCTGAAAGCCGTCAACTGCGCAAGCGGCGAATCACTGGCCAGCACGGACATGCAGGCAAGTGACAAAAGCCACGTCCTTGATGCTCTCAGCAAAGCGGCGTCGGAAGTTCGAAACAAATTGGGTGAGTCACTAAGTACAGTGAAAACTTTCAATACGCCTCTGGAGCAGGCCACGACACCCTCTCTGGAAGCACTTCAGGCGTACAGCCTCGGAAGGAAGGTCCACGTCGGAAAAGGCGATAGCGCCGGCGCTGTGCCGTTGTACCAACGAGCCATCGCTCTGGACAAGAATTTCGCCATGGCCTACACGTCGCTCGGTACGTGCTACTACAATATCGGAGAAACAAAATTGGCGGCGGAGAACACGACAAAGGCGTACGAGCTGCGCGAACACGTGAGCGAAGTGGAAAAACTTGGCATCGAATCCCGCTATTATCATTTCGTTACCCGCAATCTGGAAAAAGCGCGCCAAGCCTATGAGCTCTGGGCGCAGACTTATCCGCGAGGTTGGGCGCCGCGAAACAATTTGGGCACCATCTCTGATAGCCTGGGCCAATTTGACAGGGCCGTGGAGGAATACCGGGAAGCCCTTCGCATTGAGCCGGCCGGCGGTCTGACTTACGCCAACCTCGTTGGATCGTACCTGTATCTGGATCGGTCGAAGGATGCTCGGGCGACAGCCGACGAGGCCCGGGCGAACAATTCCGACTCGCCCACTCTGAGGTTCTACTTGTATCGACTCGCCTTTATCCAGAATGATGCAGCAGGGATGGCGGAGCAGGTGGCTTGGTCAGTGGGTAAGCCGGGAGCTGAAAACGTTCTGGTCCGCTTTGAAGCTGACACTGCGGCATATGCCGGGCGCCTTGGGAAGGCCCGGGAGCTTTCCCGCCTCGCGGGAGCCTCGGCCAAGCGCGCGGATCAAATGGAAAGAGCGGCAGGCCACGAAGCCGATGCAGCCCTCCGGGAAGCCCTCTTCGGCAATGAAGGGGCAGCCCGGCAGCTGTCCGCGTCGGCGCTCGCGCTTTCAACGGGCCGCGATGTGCAGTATGGGGTGGCGCTGGCGCTTGCCTTTTCTGGAGACGCGGCCCGTGCAGAAACACTCGCGGCGGATTTAAACAAGCGCTTTCCAGAAGATACGATAGTGCAGTCCATTTTTCTGCCTGTGATTCACGCTCATGTCGCCGTTACCCGCGGCGAACCCTTGAAGGCCATCGAACTGGTTCGGGCCGCTGCTGCCTACGAGCTAGGCTCGCCTGGGAACATTGCCGCCTTCACGCCCTCTCTTTATCCCGCCTATGTGCGCGGAGAAGCATATCGTGCCGCGCATCAGGGCGTCGAAGCCGCGGCCGAATTCCAAAAGATTGTTGACCACCGTGGGATTGTGATGAACGAACCTATCGGCGCGCTGGCACGTCTGGGCTTGGCACGCGCCTACGCCTTACAAGGCAACTCTGCCAAGGCTCACGCCGCTTACCAGGAGTTTCTCGCGCTGTGGAAGGATGCCGACCCCGACATTCCCATCCTTATCGCCGCAAAAGCCGAATACGCGAAGCTGCAATAGATGCAATATCGAGGCGATTAGGGGGGCAAACTCTAGTCCCTCCCTCCCATCTGCGGCCTCGTTCTGCTGGGCGAGTTCACGAAACCCGTACTGGTACCAAGATTTTTCCTCCTTTTTGCCCTTCTCGATGTTCCTTAAATAGCTAGGGAGCCGTGGTCGAAATTTCTCTCCCAGCCCGGGGCCTTACCGAGAGACGAAAATATTTTCTTACTTTTTCCCGTCTGGATGTTCCTTAAATAGGTATAGGGCTGTGTCAGGGAGTTCGCTTCCAGCCGGGGCCTCTCCGCGGGACTAAAGTTTTTTCTTACTTTTCCCCGTTTGGATGTTCCCTAGTAAGTAGAGGGCCAGGGTGGGCTTTCTGCCATGAAGGTAGTCACTACAATCTCTTGTACGTCAGAGGGAAAGATTCTTTCTTACTTTTCCCGTGTTCGAAGCCTCTTTAATAGTAGAGGACTCGGCGATGTCAAAGGGCTTCCCCGCTTTTTGCAGCGCGGAAAGGTGAAGGGTGCATGAAAGACACAAATCACCAGATCCGTCACCCTCGTGTTCACCTTGGCCATCTTGCATGTGCCCATGACAGAGGAAGTTGCGCACAACGGGATGAGGAAAATGGCCGCGGGACGGCACCGAGTTGGGCTGGAGCGACCCCACTTTTGCACACGTTTCCGTGGCCAAAAGTGAATCGTGGGTCGCTCCAGCCCAACAATAAAATTCTTTCGGTGCGCGTGGCGAGAATTTAGGTGAGGCAGCTGAAGGAGGTAGGAATTACCTACTTCGGATTCGCCTTCGGCACCTTTTTCAGCTTGGGATGCGCACAAGTCTCGGGAAAACGAGGAAATAAACGAGACGAGAATGAGAAAAGTGACACAGAAAAAAACACCAGATTGGGCGGGTGCGACCTCACGTTTTCGGCTTTCATCCGCCCAAAAAGTTCGTGGCGTCGCTCCCGCCCGTCACGCACGAAGCGTGACCGTATTCTGTCCGCGTGCCCAGCGGGAGCTGTTACGCAGGGCATGTAAAGCTATTTTTCCGTTGGCGAAACTTTGCTCTCGCATCGAGCTGAATCGACCAGCAGAAGGCAAACGTCTCTTTTCTCAGAGACACAAACGGCCG
>Ga0207136_1097_pt1 | contig 17542 bp, 16 predicted proteins | sample Alteio_BWMinHeat_8_FD_153552 | JGI IMG/M metagenome (GOLD analysis project Ga0207136, IMG submission 153552) | Enriched cells from forest soil in Barre Woods Harvard Forest LTER site, Petersham, Massachusetts, United States -... | ecosystem: Environmental > Terrestrial > Soil > Temperate forest >...
ATTGGGTGACCCTTGCGATCCGTGATCTTGCAGCCTTCCTGGTGCGAGGCATTCCTGCCGCCCAAATCCTGGCGCAAGCATGCGGTCGCATCGAGGGCCTGACCGCGGGATGGGACGGAAGTCTTCACATGGGGAGTCGACATGCCCGAATCGTTGGGCTGGTGAGTCACCTTGGAACTCTCGTTCCCATCGCCACTGGCTGCTCGTTTGCTGAGAAATATCGGGGTACCGACAACGTAGTCCTCGCATTTGTGGGGGACGGCACAACGAGCACTGGAGATTTCCACGAGGCACTCAATATCGCTTCGGTTCTGCGTCTTCCCATCGTGGTGGTGATCGAGAATAATCGATGGGCATTCGGAACACCCAACCGCCTGCAGTTTGCGATTCCAACCTTGGCACTTAGGGCGCTTAGTTACGGAAAGAACGTCGAGGGTTATTGGATCGACGGAACGAGCGTGACCGCGGTGTATCACACTGTCCACGCGGCGATCGAAAGGGCTCGCAACGAGCAGACGATCGCCATTATCGAGGCAGTCTCGATGCGGATGCAGGGCCACTCAGCAGTGGATCCGTTCACCACGTACATGCCCCCACAACAACTCTCCGAATGGAAGGAGAAGGACCCGATAGCCACGTTTGGAAATTGTCTTTTGAGCCGCAACCTCGCTAGTGCGGACGATCTGTTTGGTATTGATACCCGCATCGCGAATGAGGTCACTGAAGCCGCACTTGCTGCCGAACGAGGCCTTCCGCCCGATGCAAGCGATATTCAGAGCCAGGTTTTTGTTCCCTCCCCCATTCATGGAATGGCGTTGGAAACCCCGTCCCAAGACGGAACGACAATGACCTATCACAGGGCGATTCAGGACGCGCTCAAGGAGGAAATGGATCGCGATCCGGACATGTTCATCATTGGCGAAGACGTGGGCATATCCAACGGCGCGTTTAAGATCACAGAAGGGTTTTCCAAGCGCTATGACCAGATCGACTGGGCCGACTACTGGAAAACCACCAAGCCATTTCCTCAGCGCAGGGTCATCGACGCACCGCTCGCCGAAGCCGGGTTTTGCGGGTTAGCGCTTGGAGCTGCACTCTCCGGGCTCAGGCCGATTGTCGAATTTCAATACGCCGACTTCTCTTCCGAGGCATTCAAGATGATTGTGAACTATGCCGCGACCGAAACCGTCCGCGGCATGGGCCCCCTGCCAATTGTTTTTCGTTTGCCGTCCGGGTGGGCACCCCATACATCGATCTATCATTCGGTAAATCCAGAGTCGTGGTACGCATCGACACCCGGCCTGAAGATCGTGGCGCCCACAACGGCCTTTGACGCCAAGGGTCTGCTCAAGGCGGCGATTCGGGACGATAACCCGGTCCTATTTATTGAATACAAAGCTCTATATAAACAACGACCAGAAAAACTTCCTGCTGAACTCAATCTCCCGGTTCCACAGAGCGACTATGTCGTACCGATTGGAAAGGCGCGAATCGCAAGGGAAGGCAAACACCTATCGATAATTACCTACGGGTCGCAAATCGTGCGTGCGCTGGAGGCAGCACATCTTCTGGAAGTGGAAGACGGCGCTTCGATTGAAGTCATAGATCTTCGGACTTTGGTGCCGTACGACGCTACCGTCGTTCAGCACTCGGTCCGGAAAACTGGGAGGTGCTTAGTCACTTGCGAAGCTCCACGCACGGGCTGCTTTGGAAACACAATTGTCACCGAGGTCGTTCGAAGCAGTTTCGATTTCCTTGACGGCCCTGTCCGGCTTGTAGCAGCGGCCGATACACCGGTCCCTTTCGCCACTGTTCTTGAAGCAGAACACTTGCCGACCTCCAAGAAACTCGTGTCTGCGATCCGCGAGATGCTTGCGCATTGACCGACGGCTTCTCTACCGCGCAATGAGTGGCTCACGTGACTAAGAGGTTTCAACCTACTCAGAAGCGGCATTGACGAGTCCCGGTCTGGAGGTCCGGCGCAGAGGCGACCCCCTCAGCACTAATTGTGCCTGCGCCCTCATCAGCGGAAAGAAGTTCGTTCGGTTACTCCCAGCATTCGGCGCAGAAGATTCTGATCAAACACTATTTTAGGAAATATTCGGTACCACCTTCTTTGGATGAGCCCCTAACATTCAAGGCTCAAGGGCAGGTTCGACATCGAAATAGCGGGCCCAAAAGGAAGTATGAAAAGCTTGAGTCCACCCAGGAGCACCGTTCACAGTCCCGCAACCCTAATTTCTGAACAACGCCACCCTTCTGCTTCAGCGAAGAATTGGGTGGAGAGGACCTTGGTGCCCGCCTTGAAGAAAGACCCGGAGCAACCGATCGGCTCGGCTTCGGGCGTAAACCTTGACGAGCATGGGGCAGCCCGCTTCACCACCCTGAGCGGTGTTCCGATTCGGAGGCTGTATACCGAAGCCGATCTGCCCGAGGACTGGAATTACGACCAATATCTCGGCTATCCCGGACAACCGCCTTATACGCGCGGTATTCATGCCACTGGATATCGCGGCAAGCCGTTTACCATGCGACAGTTTTCCGGCTTTGCCTCGCCGGAGGAGACCAATCAGCGATACAAGTATCTGCTAGAGCACGGTAGCGGCGGCCTTTCGGTGGCTTTTGATCTTCCCACGCTGATGGGCTACGACTCCGACCATCCGGCGAGCGAAGGCGAGGTAGGCAAGTGCGGCGTGGCCATTGACTCACTGGAGGATATGGAAATCTTGTTCCAGGGAATCGATCTGGAACGCATCACGACCTCAATGACCATCAACTCCCCGGCTTCGGTGCTTTGGGCCATGTACCTGGTCGTGGCGGAAAAGCTGGGAGCGGATTGGAAGAAGATCTCAGGAACGTTGCAGAACGACATTCTGAAGGAGTACATAGCGCAGAAGGAGTACATCTATCCGCCCGCTCAGAGCATGCGCTTGGTAGTGGACACATTCGAGTTTGGCTCGTTATTTACTCCAAGCTTCAACACCATCTCCATCTCCGGCTACCACATCCGAGAGGCGGGCTCGACCGCGCTGCAAGAGCTGGCCTTCACCATTTACGACGGCGTGGAGTACGTAGAATGGGCGCTGCGTCGCGGGCTCAAGGTGGACGAGTTCGGTCCACGGCTGAGTTTTTTCTTCAACGCGCACAACGACTTCTTTGAAGAGATTGCCAAGTACCGGGCGGCGCGGAAGATCTGGTGCCGGCTGATGAAGGACCGTTTCGGCGCCAAGAATCCGCGCAGCTGGCGGATGCGCTTCCATACCCAGACGGCTGGAGTTTCGTTGACGGCGCAGCAACCCCTGAACAACATTGCCCGGGCCGCGCTGCAAGCGATGGCAGCAGTGCTGGGAGGAACGCAATCGCTGCACACAGATGGCTATGATGAAGCTCTGGCTCTACCTACCACCGAGGCGGCGCGCATTGCCCTGCGCACGCAGCAGATCATCGCCTATGAGTCGGGTGTTACCAACACCGTGGATCCCTTGGGTGGTTCGTACTTCGTCGAGAACCTGACCCTGCAAATGGAAGAGGGCGCCTTTCGATATTTTGACAAGCTCGACCAAATGGGCGGAATGGTACAGGCGATTGAGGGCGGATATCCGCAGAAGGAGATCGCCGAAGCCAGTTATCAGTTCCACCGTGCCGCGGAAGCCAAGGAGAAGATCACTGTGGGAGTCAACGACTTCGCGATCGAGGAGCCCAAGCAGCCATCCACCTTATATATAGGTGAGCGGGTAGCGGAGGCGCAAGGGCGGAAGCTCGCAGTGCTACGCCAGCGCCGCTCCGATGAAGAAGTGCAACGTCGGCTACGAGCCCTGCAGCGCGCTGCAGCGCGGGAGCCCGAGGCGCGGTCGGATGGTCAAATTAGCGCGGCCAACACAATGCCTTACATAGTGCAGGCTGTGCGCGCCTACGCCACTGTGGGCGAAATCTGCGACGCGTTGCGCGCGGTCTATGGAAGTTACACCGAAACCAGTGTCACCTAGTCCGAAGCACACCTCACAGGGCACAAAATCAAATCTGTCGCTCCCGCGTTACCGAGATGCGCGAGAGGCCCAATTAACAAAAGCGCGAGCGGGGATGTGAGAATTCATGGATTTAGTTTTACAGATTGACGTGAGGAGGAAACCCAGCGTAGTGAACCGCGTATTGGCGGTCTTTCATCGCCGCGGGTTCCACGTCGAAAGCATGAGTGTTGGCGACGTCGAGGACGGCTGCCTCTTGCGCATGACGATGGTCGTGGATGCCGATCAAAGGGGTGCGATGCAACTGGAAGCCAACTTGTACAACCTCATCGATGTGCTGCGGGTGAAGCTCATAGTGCGGAGATCCGCCATATTTCGCGAGATGGCGCTGGTCCGAGTAATGAGCACGTCCGAAACAACGAGCGAAATCCTGCGAGTCGCGAACGGTTTTCATTCACGCGTGTTAGAGACCGCTACTGACTCCATGGTGTTCGAAGTCGTGGGCGGAAAGGATGCCATCGACAGATTCTTGGCGATGATCAAGCAGTTTGGCATTCTTGATTTTGCAAGAATGAATTGCCTGGCGCTGCCTCGAACTGGTACCTGTGAGGCACCGGCTGTGCGCGACACTAACCCAAGGGGGGCTGACTGGAGAACGATTGCTTAAGGCAGCGCAAGGTGAAGCTGCTGCGCGTGTGAGTGATGCCCGGAATTTTGTATAGCTTTTCTCGTAATAGCGCCTCGTAACCCGTGGTCCCAGCGACCGCTACTTTGATGTAGTAGTCATATTCGCCGGTTACAAGATAGGCCTCAATGACCTCCGGGACCCGCGCCAATGCCTCCTCAAATCTCTTGAGAGTCTTGTCATCGTGCTGGGCCAGCCGGAGTTCGACGATCACCGTATCTGGCGCTCCCAAGGCGAACTGGTTGAGGACGGTCACATATTTTTCAATGACACCTTCCTTTTCAAGAGAACGCAGACGGTTCCAGCAAGGGCTGGGAGAAAGGCCTACTCGGTCAGCGAGATCAACATTCGAGATACGCGCATTGAACTGCAATTCCCTTAGAATTCTGTAATCAATCTCATCCATTACGTCCACCCAGTCTGCAAACGATTGTTCCAGAGCCGCTTTATTGGGCGGCATTCTATTGTGCGAATCGCGCCCATGTTCGCCCGCCCGCGAACGATTGTGCCATCCTCTGCGGGACTATTAAGGCTTTGTTCTGCTTCCCTGCAGTTTTCTCGACAAGCTCAGCTTCTTGCTTGGGCAGAAAACAAATCAATCCAAACATGAGCTCTTGCTCTCTTGCGCCATACGGTAGAGAAGACTGCGCAGTGGAGTAAGTTGAAAAGCAAGCGCTCGGCACTCAGGAAGAGACTCCACAACCAGCTTTGAAAGACTCTGGCCTGGCGGCGCTTCCACGAAAAGACGTACTCCCTGCTCGTACAGTATTGTCATGGAGTCATACCAGTACACCGGGTACTCAACGTTGGTGGCAACATCTTCTAGAATGGCTTGAGCGCTGCGCAGTAGCCGTGCATTGCGGTTGCTAACATAAGGAATGCGAGGTTGGCGAAATTGTATGTCAGAGATCGCGTTTAGGAGCTTATGCGAGACGCCTTTTAGCAGCGGACAGTGCGAAGGTGTGGTAACCGGAAGAGGCTCCGCCTTCCCAGCGCCCAAAGCCTTAGCCTTTTGCAGCACCTGATTCTGGCCGCGTACAGAGCCGGCGATGACAAATTGACGAGGACCATTGAGATTTGCGAGATACACAGGATCATTGGCCGAGTGGCATTCCCTTACCAACCCGGAGATTTCTGAGAGGGTCAATCCGAGGATCACCGACAGCCCATAGCCGACCGGAAATGCACTCTCCATCATTTCGGCTCGTAAGTGGATAACTGGAAGCAAGGCAGCGAAATCGACGACTCCTGCCGTGACAGCTGCAGCGAAGGCGCCCACTGACAATCCGGCAACAGCGTCCGGCATGGCTCCCTCAGACTCCATCACCCGCGCAAAAGCCACGCCCGCAATGAAGATGCACAGTTGAGCACTGACGGTAGATTGCAGCGCCGTTTTGCTGTCCAGCAGATAACTGTCCTTGCCGAGGACTGCGTTTGCCTCTTGCATAGTGGATCGAGCGGCAGGGTGATCGGAGAGAGCATGCAGCATACCCTCATACTGTTCTCCTTGACCCGGAAATAGGAAAGCTATCCTCAAGCGTCTCACCAAGCTTGCAGCTCGATTCGTCAGAACCTCATTGCCCACGGATCACGAACCATGAATTCGCCGTATGTGGTGCGTGCCAACACTGGCATCTTGCGCTGCACGTATTCGGCGAGTGCGATTACACCGACAGGTGTATCTAACTGGACATCAACATGAACTGTGAAAGATGAAAGAAAGCGGAACAGATTGCAGGCTGCCGAATCGCATAGCGGAACAGGTGCCCTTATGATTAGGTCTAAGTCGCTTTCGGTCGTTGCTGTATGTATCCCGGATGCCAGCTCAAAAGCGATGCTGCCGGTGGGCCCCCATGAATAGCCAGCTTCTATCAAGACTGTGCTCACGCAGCGAAGGGTGCGGAAGGCAGGAATATCTCGCATCTGGTGAATTTCCGTTTGTACAAGTTGTTCTGGGGTTATGGTCTCAAGGACTGCACTTACCGTCAAAAACGCCGGTGCGCGCTCGCCGCGAGTTCGCCCTCGTATACCCACGGGTATCACGTCGGGTGTTGGCGCTGGTGCCCTGCGAACCACCACAAAAGGCGCGCGCATCAGACATGGCCGCGCCCAAACTGGCAAATCACCATGCGATTGCAGGTCGGACACTTGGGCAACGCGGATCAAATCGTGCGGCCGAAAGGCTCCGGTCCTATTCGAAATGTATTCTGAAATAGATGTGTATGGCATCGGTCAGGGCCAGTCCTCACATGGCTGCGGTCCAGATGATGACAAGTGAAAGTGTGATGATGGCGAAAAAGGTGCTGGCAATAAGAGTCGAACTGGCTTCTATCGACGCGACTCCATAGCGCGCTCCGAAGACCGTACCAAAAAAACCGGCTGGAACTGCGGAGAGGACCACAGCCTCCCGAGCCACAGCGCCGGAAAGACCGAGAGAAGCTACGATGACAAACATCAATGCAGGCTGAAAACAATTCTTCAGAAACACGCCCAGGAAAGCATTTCTATCCATCCGGAAGGGCTGAGCTGACAGAATGAGGCCGGTGAGAAAGAGGGCTATGCCGGCGGTGCTTTGGCCGATCAGCATCAGCATGCGGCTGGCAAGGTCCGGCAGCTGGAAGCCAAGAACGGATACGCTGAACCCGGCAAATGGTGCCCATATGACAGGCTTCTTGCAAGACTGTAGAACGGCATAGCATAGCCGCTTCGCCGTAGACATTTTTCGCGCTTTTTCTGTTTCTCTTTCAAGGATTACGAGCGTAACCGGGGAGACAACGATGGCTCCAACCGCGATGCCCGCCGCAACTGTCACTACGCTCTCTCCACCGAATACGCTTTGCATGAGAGGCAAGCCTACAGCGACAAAGTTCGGGAATGACGCGGTGAGTGACTGCACGGCCGCGGTGCCTCCGGTCAGCCGCAACCAATATCTTTCAATACACCAGGTGATGGCATACACGACGGTGAGAACCAGTGCGAGGGCTAAAACCAGACGGTTCTGCTGGAACAAGATGCTTCTGGGCGTCCGTGCGAGCGCGGTGAAAAGCGCGGCAGGCAGAGCAAAGTTCATTAAGGTAACAGTGAGTGCCGAGGTATTCTGGTTGTCGACTAATTTTCGCGCCCCAGCGAGATAACCCAGTCCAAGCACAAAAAATACTGGGGCGAGCGCTCTGGTGATCGTTATACCCATGGGGTCAGTCCGGCAACGAATTCCATTGATTCGTGAGCCTTCGCCTAACCTCCAAAGATGCTTTGCGATTTTCGAGAGCTTCCGGACTTTCCAGGCGATTGCTCAGGTCTACAGATCCCGCCCGGGCATGCGCAATGGCAAACTTCAGTTCATGGCGTACACGTTGCACATCCGCCATGCTCGGCGAATCACCGCAAACGCCGGTGATCAGTGTGTGCAGTGTTCCTAGTTTTGCGTATACCTTTATGTCGCCAGACATGGGAATGATTTCACCAGAGTACTTGTCCAATTCATCGTGATCTCGCCGGGTTACCCTGGCAATAGCGGACTTTCCCATTGCATGCACTAAGACCTCTGGAGCTTCGATCGCGAGAATGCGATTTGCCTGATAGCCATGCGCCAGAAAACCCCCGGAAACAGCGTGACCCACAATCAGCGAGACCACTGGATGGCCGGAAAGCCGAGCTGTGGCATAAGCGGCGACGGCCGATGCGCATGCAAGGAAGAGACCTAGCGACTCCTCGCGCCGCCCATAGGCTTGGCCGTTGACATCTACGACGGCGATAATGGCTCTTTTCGTCTGCCGCTCATCATCCGCTACCACTTCGCGCACTGCCTCTGCGAGAGTCCAAGCTTCGTCCAATCCCACTTCCCCGTTCCGGGCGCGAGGGAAGCGGTTCTCTGGATTTGGAATCACCGCTAGATAACGCACGTGCTCGTCAAAGAGCACAGCATCACATACCAGAACAGACTTCAAAGGAGCTACAATTTCGCAACTATCGTTTACGAGAGCGCGCAGCCATGTTTTAGCCCTGCTATGGTTGCTCTTATTGTCCATTCTTGGCGCCATATTCAACACAACTGACTGGGGTATAGCCTGCGTTGAGATACTCCGATGTGTCCACTGCCCTAAGAAGCCGAAGATAGTTCGTGACTTGATCGGAACGGTATTCTGTAGGCAAGCCCTGCTCCAATGCTATCGCCACTGTCCGCTTGATCTCCGACACGTCATCTCGGACCAGCGCATCCACAAGGTTCGTAGAGTAACGCTGCTCGCCTCCCTGAATACTCCATATAAGCTCGCGGTCAGCCGAGTCAAGCTCATCAATACCAGCCTCCTGTTCGATTACCTCGGCTCCATTCATTCCTAATCTGCCTTGGCGAGTCATTATCAACGAGGAACAGAGCGCAGCTGAAAGAGCCATACCTCCAAAACATCCGACCATCCCTGCAACTATTCCGATGACTGGCACATGTCGGCGGAGAGCTACGATTGCACTATGAATCTCGGAGATCACAGCCAATCCGAGATTTGCCTCTTGCAGCCTTACGCCGCCAGTATCCAAAATCAAAACTGCTGCAGTAGGAACACCTGCTTGTGTGTCCTTGCACGCTAACTCGAGCGCACAAGCAATTTTCGTTCCCGAGACCTCCCCTATGCTGCCGCCCAGAAATGCTCCCTCAGTGGCAATGACGACTGCGCGATGGCCAGCAACCTTGCCTCGGAATACCGCCACTCCATCGTCGAATTGGGCCACTATGCCCTGCTGCAATAGCCACGGAGAAATTACTCGATCATATGGACTCAGCAGCTCGTGGCGAGACCCGGGGTCCAGCAGCGCGTGAACGCGTTCGCGGGCACGTAGTTCAATGAAGCTCTGTCCAAGCGGAGTATTATCACGGGTTGAAACTAATGCGTGTTTGGTCATGGTGTGCCGGTCTCGACAGCTTCCCGCAAGCGCAGTGCGACGACCCCGGGAGTAGCCCCGAAATCGTTGATTGCGAGCAGGACCGCGCCTTGATACTGCAGGAAGAATCGATCTAGAACGGCCTTCCACGTCATGCTGTAACCATCAGCACTCGTACAGACTGTTACGCGGGATAAGTGGTCCGGCGACGGTTCCAGCAATACTTCCAAATCGCCGGAGCCGACGACACCAACGTGAGCTCGGTGTAAAACAGTTTGACTGGACGGATATTCAAAACTCAGTCGTTCCATACAAATTCTTTGTCTCGCTCCATCGAAGCATGGTTGTGGAAGGCAATACTGTAGCTGCAAGAATCCAAGAATAATGTTGCAGCAAGTAAATCAGCGCTGCCCCCAGGCGAAACCCAGAGTGCACGCAGAAGCTGATCTAGTTCATGGAGGGCCCTCCAGCCCTTCGACGTCGTTACCCCCCCGGAATGCAAAACGCGCCGGGCGCCCGCCTGGACCGCGTGCAAAGCCGGGACACCGCCCCGATAAAGAACACAGGTATCGTCCAGCGTCGTCATAATAGCCATCATCGCGTCAAGCCTAGCAAGTCTTTCTGGTACTCCCTTCAATCTGGAAGCCTGAAGCACCGGGAGTCCAACGTGGACTACGTGCACGAAACCTCGACGCGCTTCTCCCTTTGCACCATGCACTCCGTAGAGTCGACATACTCGGCTTCCATGGCTTTCTCTACTACCGGCATGGCGATCTTCAAGCTCTGCGATCGTGGATGCAACCTGTGCAACCTCCAGGGCCGAGGCGCTGGCAGCGGACAGTGCAGCGCCCGCGATCAGCAATCCCAAAATCCAAATTGCTCCTCGATGGGTGTTGACGCCGTTCGTGATGGCCATCATCTTGTTTTCTCCATCACGCCCAATTTCTCCCAGTCGCTCGCGGAGCTTTCTGCTCGAACGCTGACCATATGCCGTCCTGGCAAGTTCTTCGAAAGTAGGCTGCAGCGCAAGGGCGGAGCGGCGAAGCAGTCCCAAATCGAGATCAGTGTGTGCTCCCGGCCCGCGCCGGTCCACTAATCCAGGCTTAGGCGTTAGCTCGGCCTCATCGATTAATGCCTTGGTCGCCAGGGCTGCGAGGTTAGCCAACCGTGCCGTTACGGAAATACCCTCGGAATAAAGTGGGTTTTTCATTGAAAACCGTGCCGCTTACCAGGTATTCGCACTCACCAGCTTCGAAATCTCGAGGGAGGCTGATAAAGACCTCCTGACCATGCGACAACGTCTTCCATACTGCGAGCAGCGAGCAATGTTCTTTTCGCATCGGATCGACGCACCCCAATGTCTTCCGGGAACGCTACTAATCCTCGCCGGCGCAAACCTTCGGAGCGATCCTGATCGCTTGTCAATCCAACGGGACTGACTCCGGCAATGGCAGCCAGTGCGGCTCGCCGCTCTTCCGTTCCCTCAGCCTTGTAGAGATATGCGATACCTTCTTCCGTCACGACATGGCTGACATCGTCGCCATAAATCATGACCGGCGCGATTGGCATTCCCGTCGACTTCCCGACCTCCAGAGCGTCAAGCGAATCCACAAAAGTGGGGACTCCCCCTTTTTGATATGTTTCCGCCATTTGGACAACCAGCTTGCGCCCCCGCGCAATCGGAGCTTGGGATGTAATCAAGTCCAACCAAGCCGGACTGCTATGCCTCCTGCCATGAGGATCGTGCCCCATGTTCGGCGCACCTCCAAAACCGGCTAGGCGACCAAAGGTCACGGTGGAAGAGTTTGCGTCGGCATCCATTTGCAAGGTTGAACCGATAAACAGGTCTACTCCGTACTGGCCGGCAAGCTGGCAGAGCACGCGATTTGAGCGCATGCTCCCGTCCCGCCCGGTAAAGAAGACGTCGGGACGAGCAGCGATATAGTCTGACATGCCTACTTCACTGCCAAAGCTATGAATACTTTCCACCCATCCGCTCTCAATTGCCGGTATAAGCGTGGGATGGGGATTCAAAGCCCAGTTTCTGCAGATCTTTCCTTTTAGTCCGAGCGACTCGCCATAAGTTGGTAGGATGAGCTCGATCGCGGCAGTGCCAAAACCGACCCCATGGTTCAGAGATGTGACCCCATGTTTTTCGTAAATGCCACGAATGGTTAACATCGCCATAAGAATGTGAAGCTCGCTTATGTGGCGCGGGTCTCGCGTAAAAAGCGGCTCGATAGCATATGGACGGTCGGCGACTACCAAAAAATCAACCCAGGATCCTGGTATGTCCACTCGAGGCAGCTCATTGGTAATTTCGTTTACCTGAGCGATAACGATGCCGTCATGGAAGGCAGTTGCTTCAACAATCGTAGGAGTGTCTTCGGTGTTTGGGCCGGTGTAGAGGTTGCCGTCCCGGTCCGCCTGGTCGGCACAGACTAACGCGACTCGGGGAATGAGATCGATAAACATTCGAGCATAGAGCTCTACATACGTATGAATTGCGCCGATTTCCAATTGCCTATCCGCCAGAAGCTGTGATACGCGCAAACTTTGCGGACCCGCGAATGCAAAATCGACCTTGCGAGCGATGCCTCGTTCAAACAGTATTAAGTGCTCAGGACGACTAATGCTCGAGATCAACAGATGCACATCATGGATTTTCTTTGGATCGGCTTGCGCCAGCGACCTCGAAAGAAAGTCCGCCTGCTTCTGATTGTTGCCCTCTAGAACTACTCGATCCCCAGGGGCAATGAGTTCGTGCAGCGCATCCATGATCCTGTCCGCTGGGAGAACACAACCATCTGCAAAGGGCAGCACGGCAGAGATTCGTCTCTTCTTTTCTTCGCGCCGCGTCGTCCAGGAATTGTGGGCAGACATTGCTTGATCCGACTTCCACGGTTGTTCAGCCGCTTAGGAATGGAGCATACAATTTAGCTGCCTGTTGCCGGATAGGTGAAATGATATTTTTTGACACCTGTGATAATCACGTTTTATTTCAAGAAATAGGAGTTTGCCATGGAGCTCAAACACCTCCGTGCATTCTTGGCAGTCGCTCAGGAGTTGCATTTCGGTCGTGCAGCCAGCTCACTCTGTATAAGCCAACCAGCGCTTAGCCTTCAGATCCGCGCTTTGGAGGAAGAGGTTGGAGTCCGGGTTTTTAGACGCGATCGGAGAACAACATCTCTAACTCCAGCGGGCCTCATCCTCATCGGAGAGGCGCGGGAGATACTGGCGCGTTCGGAGCAGGCATTCCAGCGGGTTCGCCGCGCGGCCGTGGGTCAGGTCGGCACCCTGCGGCTAGCATTCATCTCGACTGCCGCGGCATTGCTAGTCCCACCGTTAGTTAAGTCATTTCGCGAGCTTTACCCGGACGTAGAAGTAGAGCTTCGGAATGTTTTGACCGCGGATCAGGTTGATCAACTCCTGGATCGCAAGCTCGATGTAGGCTTATTGCGGACGCCGATTAACGCTCCAGAAGTGATTCAGACGACTGTTCTGCATCGCGAGCCATTTGTGCTGCTTATTCCGGCAACGCATCCAAAAGCTACCAAGCGCTCCCTCCGTCTGGAGGAATTGCATGACGCCAATTTTGTGATGTATACGCGAAAGTTAGCGTCCGGATTTCATGACCGGATACTAGGCATCATTAACCGAGCCGGATTTAGTCCGCACGTCGTTCAGGAAGCCGGGGAGATGTACACGTTAATATCTTTAGTAGCCTCCGGCTTAGGAGTGGCAATCGCGCCCGCTTCTATTCGACTGCATCACACGCGGGGCGTGGTCGTTCGTTCGCTGCCCAACGAAGTACCGCTCTCAGAGATCTCCCTCGCCGTAAACAGCAGCAATCTCTCCCCTTGCGCTCAGTTGTTTGTCGATCTCGCGAAGAAGACACGTTTCACCGCTGAATAAAGACGAGCAACAGGCCAGGGCGACCGAGCAAGAGAACACTTCGATCCCTTCGTCATTGGGACACGATCTCTCCCAAGGACTGACTCCGATTCATTCTCAGCGACATGGGTTGATTATCGAATGCTGAGTTCCTGCGCAATGATTATGGTCACGACTAACTTCTGCGTAATTCGACCGGCGGTGTCGACTCTATAGCGACAATCTCGCAGCCGCGAAGGATGAATGGGGCCGTTCCCTTCCTCGAACTGATCCGCCGCACCGCCCTGGCATCGTAGGCGGACCGATCGTGCAATGCGAGCGGCACGTTGAGAACGCAAAAGTCGGAGGATTGATCGGGGTTAGCGCGTAGCACGCTGCGTCGTCCCGGGCAAGCCTTGCGGCCATTCCTAACCGCTAATAACAAGATTGAAAGATAGTGATGAGAAAAACTCATTTCACAATTGGCGCAAAAGTGCGTAGAGTTCGGGCCGCGCAAAAAAACCATGCAACATCATTCTCAACGTTACGATCAGAATGACGAGCGCTGCGACCGCAGTCGTAGCCGAACGCTGGTCGGCTGTGGCGCCATGAACTGCCGTGGCAAACGCAAGGACTCGTCGAACCTATGATTCTCGAGCGTAACCGACAAGGATGAACACATGAATCGTTTGCTTTGGAAATGCGCCGTCGCAACGATCACAATCATCATCCTGGTGTTCGATCTTGCGGCTCCTTTTCGAGTTGTGGCGATGGATTTGATTAGCGAGCAGGCAGTCGGCAAACCAACATTCGAGGTAGACGCCTCCTGGCCTAAGCCTCTACCTAACAAATGGGCCGTTGGTGAGATCGGCGGAACATGTGTAGATGCTCAAGATCACGTCTTCATCGTCAACCGAGGAAATCTGACGCCGAGGGAAAAGGAACAAGCGATATCCGCACCTCCCGTCATCGAATTCGATTCCCAAGGAAATGTGCTTAATGCGTGGGGGAACCGTGGTGTACTCCCCAATTCGATCCATGGATGTTTCGTGGATTCCGAAGGTGCTGTCTGGGTGGCCGGCAATGCTGATGCCATTGTTCAGAAATACTCCCATGACGGTAGCAAGCTTCTATTGCAAATAGGATCCAAGGGTCTCTTCGATACTTCAGATGGCACATTGACGGGTGCGCCACTGAATTCAAGTCACACCCTGCTGAATAGGCCAGCGAGCATTGCGGTCGATCCGATCAACGGGGACATTTACGTTGCCGATGGTTATGGCAATCGCCGCGTTGTTGTTTTCGATCGGACCGGTCGGTTCTTACGCCAATGGGGAAGGCAGGGGACAAAGGCCGAGGTTGACGCGGGTGTAGGAAGCGTCTTTCTGGAAGTCGTCCACTGTGTTGTTCTCGGCAACGATGGTCTGGTTTACGTTTGCGATAGGCGCGCGGACCGAGTCCAGATTTTTGACAAATCGGGACGTTTCTTGAAAAGCATCTTTGTCGCAAAGGGGACTGGCGCCCACGGTGGTTGGCTTCCCGGTGGAGATCTCGAACAGACGCCGGACCTCTGGGGTTCCGCGTTTGGGGTGGCCTTCTCTCCCGACACGACGCAAGAGTTTATGTATGTCTGTGATGGTGGAAATGAAGTTGTTTGGATCTTGGATCGGGCAAGTGGCAGAGTTCTATCAAGTTTCGGACGGCCGGGTCACCAGATCGGCGCATTCCATTTTTTGCACTCCATCGCAGTCGATTCTCAAGGCCGCGTCATCACCGGCGAGGTCGTAGGCGGACGAAGAGTCCAGCGTTTCACTTTGGCGCCGGCGGTCTAGTCCTGACTGACTTTTTCCGGTTTTGAGCCGGTGTTGGGAGCTACCGAGAAGGACTTAAATTATGGCGCATTCGATCTTCCGAATCCCGATTCGAGGTCCCGAAGGGCGATTCCCCTTCGCAAGAGTTGCGGCGCGACGCAGGTCTGGTCGCGTCGTGTCCGGATTTCCTAAAGGTTTCATAAGCTGCGGAGCGCAGCGATTGCGGATCGTCTCGCTGACAGTTTTCGCTGTTGTGGCCGCAACGGCAACCTCGTTGTGGTCACAAGCGGCCGCTGTGCCGGCGGCTACGCCTGTGACAGCAATCGTTGTCGGCCGACTATTTAATCCAAAATTTGACCGGCTACTGACGGATCAAGTTGTTCTCATCAAAGGTGACCGGATCGTGGACGTCGGCCCGGCCGCGAGTGTCAAGATCCCGGCCGATGCGAAAAGAATCGATTTAAGTGGCGCAACGGTGCTGCCTGGGCTCATTGACACCCACCTCCATGTTTTCTCGTCGCCGTCCAACTACGTTAGTCACATTCCCAGCGCCCTTTCTAGAGAATCGAGGCAATATCGCCAGATGGTGGCGATGGTGAACGCGCAGAGCGATCTGAACGGCGGCTTCACGACTATTTGTGATTTGGCCGCGCATGGCGGAGGGTACGGTACGGTCGACCTGCGAAATGCCATAAACCAAGGCTTGGTTGGCGGGCCCAGGATGCTGGTGAGCGGACCCGGCATACAAGCCACGGCTGGTTACGGTTTCGACGCCGGCGGACACGGTGTGCAGAACCTTCAGCAACCAGACAATGCGCCCTATCCGCCAAGTCTGGCTCTCCCCGAGGATATGCAGGTCGCAGACTCCCCATGGGAGGGCCGCAAGGCTGTCCGCGAGCAGTATATGTATGGGGTGGATTGGATCAAGATTTATTCAACTTGGCAGTTCTACTTCAAACCTGATGGAAGCATGGTGAATATTCCCACCTTCACGCTCGAGGAAACGAAGGCGATTGTGGACGAAGCGCACCGACGAGGCCTGAAAGTCGCCTGCCACGCCTACGGAGGAGAGGGTCTTCATAACTGCTTAGAGGCCGGGGTTGATGCTCCGCAACATGGAGTGGATCTAGATGAAGAGTCAATAAAGTTTCTGCTTGCTCACAATATCCCGCTGGTTCCCACCTTGGGTGACCTGCTCGTTGTCGAGAAGTCAGATTCCGAATACAGCGGCGGAGTAAATAGTCGCTGGCGACAACAAGAGAAGAGTTTTAAGAAGGCACTCGCTGCCGGGATCAAGATCGGATTTGGCAGCGGAGCGGGGCCGTTTCCGCACGGCACACAAGCTGATCAGCTTGTGTACTTCGTCCGATGGGGTATGACCGCAACCCAGGCTTTGCGAACCGCAACCTCGACGGCGGCGGAAATTCTGGGCTGGCAAGATCGCATCGGATCAGTCGATGCGGGCAAGTTCGCTGATTTGATCGCGGTTTCGGGAAACCCTCTCACCGATATCACCGAGATGCAGCGAGTTAAGTTTGTGATGAAGGGTGGGATAGTTGTGCGTGATGACTTCAAGGTTTTGCCGCACAGTGCGGAATAAGAGTCTGCGATGAAGAACTAAACGCTTGACAGAGCTACTCTTGGAGGTGGCGTCATGGTATGTGCAGAGCGAACGAATGTGTGTAGCAAAGTTGGAATATTCTTGCTGCTCTTAGTAAGTGTCCTGGCGGGTGGACACCTGGATGCACAGGTCGCCGGGGCGACCCTTATCGGTAGCGTGACAGACGCTTCAGGCGCGACCGTTCCTGGTGCATCGGTTGTCGTCAGGAATACCGCAACTTCCATCTCCAGGGAGGTTAGAACTGATGCCGCCGGCTTTTTCTCGGTCCCAAACCTCCTTCCAGGTTTGTATGACGTGTCAGCCTCGGCGACGGGGTTTTCGACTCGAGTTGCAACGGGAGTTTCGTTGACCGTAGGGGCTACTCAATCGCTGAATTTCAATCTGCAGGTCGGGAAAGTGAATGAGAAAGTGGAGGTTACTGATACAGCGCCGATTGTGGAGCTTGCTACTTCCACACTCAGCGCCGAGGTAGACGCGAGAACAGTGCGAGAGTTACCCCTCAACGGGCGTGACTGGACCCAGCTCGCGACTCTGCAGCCAGGCGTGGCTAGTGTCCGAACGCAGGCAACTAGTCAGGGCACAGGCAATCGAGGAAACCGAGGATATGGGAACCAGTTGACGAACGCAGGCCACAGGCCCTACGAAAATAACTACCGCGTCGATGGAGTCAGCGTGAATGACTACTCCAACGGCGCACCGGGCAGTGTTT
>Ga0207136_1099_pt1 | contig 17329 bp, 19 predicted proteins | sample Alteio_BWMinHeat_8_FD_153552 | JGI IMG/M metagenome (GOLD analysis project Ga0207136, IMG submission 153552) | Enriched cells from forest soil in Barre Woods Harvard Forest LTER site, Petersham, Massachusetts, United States -... | ecosystem: Environmental > Terrestrial > Soil > Temperate forest >...
CGACAAGCCGATTCGGGTCAATGTGCGCGTTCTTGTAGCCACGCACCGGAATCTCGAAGATTTGGTGAAGCAGAACGCCTTTCGCCGCGACCTCTTTCATCGGATTTACGTTTTTCCTCTGATGCTGCCGCCGCTTCGCGAGAGGCCTGAAGATTTTGCGGAACTTGTGGCCCACTTCGCAAGGCAAGTGGCCGCGCAGAACGGCTGGAGAGAAAAGCTCTTTGGAGCGGATGCGATCTCGGAGCTTCACCGCTACTCATGGCCGGGAAACGTGCGCGAGCTGCGCAATGTGGTGGAGCGGCTGGTGCTTCTGTCCGTGGAAGATTCCGTTACGGCCGCCGATGTGCGGCTCGTGCTTCCGGGAGAAGACTCCGTCGCCGGTTCCGCGGCTTCAGGCGCTGTGGCGAAGGGAACACTCGCGGAACGCACGGAAGCTTTCGAAAAAGAGGTGCTGCTCGGAGAAATTAAGCGCCACAATTTTCACATGACCAACGTGGCGCGCGCGCTCGGTTTAGAGCGCAGCCATCTTTATAAGAAGTGCCAGCAATTGGGAATCGATCTGCAATCGCTGCGTAAACCTGACTGATCTAGCAGTTGCAGGCCACTTCGTCCCAATCCCAGCGAACCTTCGCTTGCGCTCAGGATAAAGCTACGCCCCTAGTCGCTCACCCTATTGTTGACCGAATACCACGTAAGTCGTTGAAAACAGGATGAATATAGTTCTTGACACAAATAGCGAAAAGTAATACGTTATTTGCAGATTGCAATAAATGGGTTCTTCGATGACTCTCGGCAACAAACTCCGTTCTCTTCGCTCCGTAGAAGGTTCCTTGCGTGGCCTGGGCCGTCCGATGACGCAACAGGAATTGGCGAAGGCCATGAAGAGGGAAGTGGGCCGCGGTCTTAGCCAGGCGTACCTCTCGCAAATCGAGAGTGGCACGCGGCCGCATCTGACGCACGGGACACGCACGCTCTTGGCGCGCTTCTTCCGTGTTTATCCCGGTTTTCTGGTGGACGATCCGGAAGGCTACACGCCGGAGCTGCAGTCCGCGCTGCGCGCCGTCGACGCCAAGATCGACTCCTGGCTCTACGCTGGCGCGGAACAATTTGCCGCTGATCCGGAGCTGCGCCGCGGTCTTTTGGCCATCGCAGAACACGAAGATTCGCGCCGCGCGCTCTTGCTGCTCGCGGAAATTCTTCGCACGCCGGGTCTGGCGGAACGTCTCGGAGAAGTTTTGCATGCAGGCAAGCAACAAGGCAGTGGACATCCACCGCCTGTGAGTTCACTGAACAACTGACCCGTAGGGGTCGCGTCTCGAATTCCCAGTCTGCGCAGCGGGGTGCTGCGTTTCGAGGTGTCTTATGACTTGGTCTGACTTCTATCTGTTTTGCTTCCTTGTAGGATTCGCCTTGGTGACGATGTCGTTTCTCGCCGGTGCAGTCCACATCCATTTGCCCTTGAAAATGCACGTTCCCTTTGCCAGCGGGCATCACGGCGGAAGTATGGGAGTGCGGGGCGGCGGGCACATCTCCCGGTTTAACGCGCTATCCGCGCTCATGTTTCTAGCGTGGTTTGGCGGGACGGGGTACCTCCTGACGCGCCATTCGCACATGGTTGCGCTGCTATCGCTGGGGATCTCGACCGTTGCGGGACTGTTAGCGGCGTGGGTGATTTTTCGATTCATGGTGAAGCTAATGCAGACGACCGACACGCCGATGAAGAGCGAAGACTACCGCATTGAAGGTTCGGTGGGCACCCTGAGCATGCCCATCCGCGAAAATGGCACGGGAGAAATTATTTTTGCACTTGCAGGAGCTCGCAGGTGCGCGGGTGCGCGGACGGGGGATGGCAAGCCTATAGAGAAAGGCGCCGAAGTGGTGATCGAACGCTATGACAAGGGGATTGCCTACGTGAAAAAGTGGGAAGAGTTCACGAAGTGAAAAGTTTAGCGGACTGATGAACGATTCCAACAGTCCGGCCAGATGCAGGAAAGGGAGGTCTTTATGTTCGGGTTGCCAATGGACGTAGTTGTCGGCGCAGGGTTACTCGTTCTCTTGGTCATTTTTGCGATGACGGTCATCGCCAGAATGTATCGAAAGGCGGGTCCGAATGAGGCCCTGATTGTGTACGGGATGGGCGGCACGCACGTGTATAGCGGCAGGGGCGCGATCATTTTTCCGATGGTGCAGACCTGCCGGGATCTTTCGCTGGAGTTGATGTCGTTTGACGTGGCTCCGCAGCAGAGTCTTTACACCAACCAAGGCGTCGCCGTTACCGTGGAAGCCGTGGCGCAGATCAAGGTGAAGTCGGACAAGGAATCCATCCTAACAGCGGCCGAGCAGTTTTTGAGCAAGCGGCCGGAACAGCGTGAATCACTGATTCGGCTGGTGATGGAAGGCCATCTCCGGGGAATCATCGGGCAGCTTACGGTTGAGCAGATCGTCAAAGAACCGGAAATGGTTGGCGACCGGATGCGCTCGACGTGTGCGGATGACATGAGCAAGATGGGGCTCGAAGTCGTGAGCTTCACGATTAAAGAAGTGCGCGACAAGAACGAGTACATCACCAACATGGGGCGGCCGGACATCGCGCGCATCAAGCGCGATGCCGAAGTGGCCGCTGCCGAAGCCGACCGCGACATCGCCATCAAGCGCGCCGAAGCGACACGAGCTGCGGCCGTTGCGAAAGCACAAGCTGATCAGGAACGCGTGGCTGCAGAGACTGCTTCGATGGCCAAACAGTCCGAAGCTCAGCGCGACTTGGACATCAAGAAAGCCAGCTACCTGGAGATGACCAAGAAAGCGCAGGCCACCGCCGATAAAGCGTACGAGATCGAGACCAACGTCATGCAGCAGCGCGTCGTGGAGGAAGCCGTCCGCGTTCAGCAGGTGGAGCGCGAAGCCCAAGTGAAAGTGCAGGAAGCGGAAATCGCGCGCCGCGAGCGCGAACTCATCGCCACCGTGCTGAAACAAGCGGAAATCGAGCGCCAGCGCATCGAAACGCTCGCCAATGCGGAACGCCAGCGATTGATGAGCGAAGCCGAAGGCCGCGCCTCCTCCATTCGTGCGCAAGGTGAAGCCGAGGCCGAAATCATATTCAAGAAAGGCGAAGCGGAAGCCAAAGCCATGAACGTCAAGGCGGAAGCTTTCCAGGAGTACAACCAGGCCGCCGTGGTGGACAAACTCATCAGTAGTTTGCCGGAGGTTGTGCGCGCGCTCTCCGAGCCGCTCAGCAAAGTGGATAAAGTCACCATCGTCTCGACGGGCAATGGCGACGCGGCTGGCGCTTACAAGCTGACCGGCGACATCACGAAGATTGCCGCGCAAGTGCCGGCGCTCTTCGAAGCGCTCTCCGGCATGCAGATGTCGGAGCTGCTCAGCAAAGTGCGCATGATCGGCGATAAGGCGCCGAAGCCGGAGAAACCAGCAGCACCCGCGCCCAAAGCGTAACGTTTGCTTCCGTCATCGGTGGGCTCGAAGGAGCCCACCGGGACGCTCGATGGCAGTTGGGGGACGGCCATGACGTGGAAAGATGAACTCCTGATGTTGTGGATCTTTTGCGCCGTAGTGATTACCTTCGCCGCCCGCCATTTTTTTGGAGGCGCGGTTTACCTGGTGGAGCAATTGGCGGCCTTCAGCCTTGCTTATATGCCCGGCCTCTCGCGCGTGCTGATTGGGCACTTGCGTTAAACGGGTTTTGCTCCGCACCGAGCTTTGCTGGGCAGGATGTAGTTTTGATTTTTATTTCGTTGTTGGCAGCGAGAATTTTCGGCCGTTTGAAAGGAGAAATGTCATGGGACTTTTAGAAAGAGTGAGCACGTTAATCCGGGCCAATCTGAACGACATGATCGATCGTGCGGAAGACCCGGAGAAAATGATCAAGCAGGTGATGATGGACATGGAGAATCAGTACCTCCAGGTCAAAACGCAGGTGGCGGTCTCGATCGCCGATCAGCACATGCTCGAAAAGAAGCTTCGTGAAAACGAAGATTCGGGGAAGGACTGGATGCGCAAAGCGGAAATTGCCGTCGACAAAGCGCAAGACGATCTGGCGCGCGCGGCGCTGGACAGGTTCCACACATCGCAGCGGCTGACACTAAGCTACCGCGAACAGGTAGACGACCAGAGAGCGCAGGTCGAGGCGCTGAAGAGCGCGCTGCGAAAGCTCGAGCAGAAGCTCGACGAAGCGAAATCCAAACGTGATTTGCTATTGGCACGCCATCGGCGCGGCGTGGCTCTTGGCAAAGCGGCGCGCGCGGGTACAGCTCTCGGCGACAACTCTAAGAACGCCACGTTTGACCGCTTGAAGGATCGCGTGCACCAGACCGAAGCGGTAGCGACGGCAGAGGTCGAGCTGATTACCGACGACATGGGTGAGAAGTTGGTGCGCCTCGACCGCGACAACGAAGTAGAGCGTTTGCTGAATGACCTAAAGTCGCGCCGCGGCCTCCCGGGGTAAGGCGAATTTGCGAACCGCGATGATCTCTACAGCGATTACCGCAGTCCCGATTTGCTTACATGGTAGGTTAATCCGAAGAAGAGAAAATTAATTACACTAGGAATCAGGTATGCGGGGAGTCGCGGGAGCCGATTGACCTTCTCCAGAACCCTGCCGACAATAGCGCTCCATGCAGCTGCAACCGCAAAAACACCAAGGTCCGGGATGAGTACGAGGCAGCTTACGAACCCGGCTAACAACGAAGGGCGCATTACGCCGAGGAGTGTTCCCTTGCCGTCGAAGACTACTTTCGCGAGGATATGGCAAAGACTGAGTTGGCCGACTACGATCAATCCCAGATAGACCCAGCTGAAGATAAATCCCAGCAGTATTCCCAATGCAATTGTTTCCAGGGATGCTGCCGGACGTCTCAGCATGGATGGGAGCGCGCTCATCAGGAATATTGTGCCTGCGCTAATTGCACAAAACACAGCTCCGTAAGCGATAGCATTTGGATCGCATGCCGCGCGCCGAATCGCAATGCCCTTTAATAGTGCAATTTCGAAACTCATGCGCACATAGTGTCCAGGTGCAAACCCACCGGTGTTAGACCATGCCTCTTCACGCGCCGGGGCCGATGCCACTCCGTAGCACTTATGCGACAGGTCGTATTCTATCCCGCACAATGGGCATTGCATCGAAGCTCCAAATCCAGAATGTGTCTGCAGACTTTATTATGCCCGCCGCGTCTACATCCTAAGGAAACATCTGCTCCCCTAGGTTCGTATAGGTGATGTGTGTCCTAAAGTGCGAGAATGTTGCCAATGAATCCCTGGATGATTGCTGCCCCAACTACTCTGGCAGCCGCGGCCACCGGTCTGGTTGCCTACGGAGCGGTCTATCCTCGTTCGCAGCTCTTTGGCTCGACGATTTGCCGCACAAATTCGCCGCACAAACTTGCGCTCACGTTTGACGACGGGCCTAATCCAGCCATCACGCCAAAGCTGCTCGATCTGCTGGATCGCTTTAAAGCGCGCGCGACTTTTTTTGTTATCGGAAAGCACGCGCGTGAGTGCCCGGACCTTCTTAAGGAGACGGCCGCGCGGGGACACGTCATCGGCAATCATACGGACGCGCATCCCAATCTTTTCTGGCTCAAGCCGGATCAGATTACGGTCGAGATTCGCTGCTGCAATTTTTCCATAGTTGCGGCCACCGGCGTTCCCCCGCGCTGGTTCCGGCCGCCTTTTGGATTTCGCAACCCGTGGGTGGTCCCCACTGCACGTGAATTAAAGCAGCGCCTCGTCATGTGGACGCTGATTCCGGGCGATTGGCGCGCTACGTCTTCGGAATGGCTTATTCCGCGCATGGAGCCAATCGCCGCTCGTGCGAAGCGCAATTTGAACGCAGCGGGCGCTGCAGACGGCGCGGCCAGCACAGGCGACATTCTCTGCCTGCACGATGGTTCGCACCGTCAGCTAAACGCCGACCGTTTGCCGACCCTCGCGGCTCTTGAACATTGGCTGCCACGTTGGCGTGACCTCGGCCTGGAATTTGTTACAATCGATGACGCGGTGAGTGCACCCGCCACTTAGCCATGGACGAACGCGCCTTTTACACAGAAAAAGAAGAAACCAGGAAGATCAAGCTCGTCTGCCCGAGCTGCCGCGGCGAATTCGAGTTTCCCGTGCGTTGGAAGGTCTCGCGAAAGAAAAGGGAACTGCCGCGAGGCGCAGGCGAAGAAGACCGCAGAAAGTTCGCAAAGGCTACTTCCTTTATGGTCAGGCTCGACGATCTCGTAGCTTGTTACAAATGCCGCAAGCGCTTTGAGCTTACGGGGCAATCCACAGTGCTGATCAACGATAATCTCGGCGATCCCAACGCAGATCCTGAGAATTTCGGCAACCGTTGACTTTTTCTCGAACCGCTGACCACGAACTGCTCTCTTCTGAAATCTAAATCTCGGGGTACAAGTCAAAAAATGCAGCGACGGATTCGTGGAACGTCGCTTCGATCTCCTCTTTGCTGCCTGAAATCAAGTGCATGGAAATGCGCGCCGTCCGTCCATTCTTCAGCACCACCGTCGCATCCTTGACCTCTCCCAACTCTTCCTCGGGCAACAACCTCATCCCATAAATCAACGCCAGCTTCGCCATTCGTAGCTCCTTTTTCGCTGCCGCGTGCCAAGAGCCTACTCACTCCGTTGTGACTCGTCAAATTTGTCGGCGACATCCGCCACGTGTAGCTTCTTTCTTGCGGCATCTTATGGAAGGACTCCAGTTGCGTTGACTGGTTTTGCGCGCGGTCTCGGATTTAGAAGCCCCAAGTACTTTTGAATCCACGGTTTCCCGGAGGCGAGGACTCCTAACGCTCCCGTCAGGATTGGCCATACTTTTGCCTCCAGTTGATGAACCAGAGATCGAAGGTCCTTGAGGGAGGTTCTCATGTACCGAGAATTTGGATTCTTCCTAGCGCTTGTCCTCATCGCGATTCTTATCGCGGCACTTCCGATAGCGAGTGCCGCCGAGCAATCTACGGAATCGGGCTCCTTGCCGCTAAGTGCGGCAAGCATCGATGATGTGCCCTTGCTGCCTCTGGATTCCATTCGCGATCTCGTGCCGCTCTACCCCGCCGTGCCGAAGCAGGCATCGCCCAGCCAGAGTTACCCTACGCTGCCCTGCGATTGCGAACAATTACAGAGAAACAGAGTGCGAGTGAGACAGTCCCAGCAGCTTCGGGAATCTCTGCTCCGTCTCCAGGCAGACAAGAAACACGGTATTCGCATTTATATGTTGGACCGATCTCAGAAAAAGGGCCGTGTCATTTCCGTTGGTGAAGATTCGTTTATCGTAATGGTTGCAAAGGGCAAATCGGAAATCACCATCCCGTATAAAGATGTTTCTTGGGTAGCGAAGGAACCAACTGGCGGAGAGAAATTCGGCCGCGGCTTGGGGCTGGGCATTGCCCTTGTAGTCTTAGCGCCCTTCTGGCTGCCTTTGATGCTTCTCTGGGCAGCATCCGGGGCGGATTGATTGCTTGATTGGGAGAGTTGTTCATTGCATAAACCGGGGAGGGTGACGGCAAATTGAGGATATACTCAGACATCCAGTAGCCCGCTTGGCGCATCGGACCAAGCGTAACGGAGGGATGTCATGAGCGGAGTTTCCCGCCGAAGTTTTTCTCGCTACAGCGTTTTTGCTGCCGCCAGCCTGTTTTTGCTTCCGCAGCTGGGCCGCGCGCAACAACCGCCTGGTCCGCAGACGGCCCCGCCACCGGCTGTAGCTTCTGCGGCGCCGGCTGCTCAGCAAGTGCCGACGTCATCAGATAAAATCAGGGTTCCCGCGGGCACGCATGTCGCTGTCGTTCTCGAAAACGGTATCTCCACGGGCAGTGCGAAGGCCGGCGATTCCGTTTATTTCCACACGTCTTTCCCGATTACGCAGAACAATCACATTATTATCCCCGTCGGTTCGTATCTTCGAGGCGAACTGATCGAATCCAAACGGCCCGGCAAGGTCAAGGGGCGCGGTGAATTTCGCATGCGCTTGGACACGTTGATTTTTCCAAACGGCTACACCGTGGATTTGAATGCGACTCCCCGAAGCGCGGATACCGGCGGAAAAGAGACCATGGACTCCGAAGGGAAAATCACCAGCGCCGGTGGTAAAGGGCAAGACGTGAAAACTGTAGCAGAAACGACCGCGACGGGCGCGGGGATTGGCGCCATTGCCGACGGGCCCAAAGGCCTCGGCATCGGCGCGGGCATAGGCGCTGCCGCAGGACTCGGCGCGGTCCTTTTGACGCGAGGTCCGGACGCACATCTTCCACGCGGCTCGGCACTCGACGTTGTACTCGAACACGAGTTGACCTTGGATAAGAGTCAGATTCAATACACGGACAGTGGGCGAGCCATGCCCATCACGCCCCCTCCCGCGACGCAGCAATAACACGCGTTCTGCAGCCGAACCTCAAAACACACTCAACGCTTGCGAAGCGCGCTCGTTTCTTATGGCTAGCCATGGTCAAAATTCTAAGCGGGAGCTCGGTGGGCGGAAGCGGATTGAAACCGCAGCGGGCTGAAGCGGTCCCAATCCACGCTGACGCGTTGTTGCGTCACCCACTCGCACACAAGCCGCGCCGTGATAGGTGTTAGCAAGATTCCACCGCGAAAGTGGCCTGTTGCGATGAGCAAGCCGTCGATGTCGGTCGGTCCGAGGACGGGCAGATGGTCCGGCGAGTCGGGCCTTAGACCGGCCCAGGTTTCTTCCACCCGAGCGGCTGCAAGGCCGGGCGATAGCTCGATCGCACCGGTGAGGATTTTTTCGATGCCGCCTGCCGTCACTCCTTTCTCGAAGCCCGTGTACTCTACTGTTGCTCCGGCCAGAATCCTTCCGTCATTTCGCGGAACAAGATAAATGTTCTCCGACCAAAGAACCCTCTCGATTTTCAAGTTGTCCGCGCGCAACGCAATCATTTGGCCTTTCGCCGGCCGCACCGGAGCATACGTGGCGACTCCCTCAATGCCTGCGGAAAAGCATCCAGCCGCGATGACGGTCCACAGCGCTTCGATCTTTTCGTTTTTCAGATGAAGACCAAGGCATCGTGCACCTTCGCGCCAGATTGCTTCCGCGCCATGCCCCGGAAAAAACTCCACGCCGCTTCGCCGCGCGGCTTCCAGCACAGCTTGCGTCATAGCCCGATTGTCGACGGATGCTTCGTTCGGCCGCAGCACGGCAGCTTCGAGCTCTTCACTGAGACAAGGCTCAAGTTCGCGAGCGTCCTCCGCACGGAGCGGCTCCGCCTTCAGCCCTAGCCCGTGATGTAGCGCAATCACTGTGCTGAGCTCTTCCCGCGCGTCGCGCGAAAATAGAGCTTGCAAAGTCCCCTTGGGGCGGTAGCCTGCGCTTTGGCCGGAGATTTCCTCGACCATTCCCACGAATTCCGGATAGATCGCCATGCTCGCTTTGCCCAACGGCACGAGCAAAACCATGGCCGCACTCTCCGGCGCCGGCGAGAGAATCCCCGCGCCAGCCCACGATGCTTCCTGTCCAGGTTCCTGCCGGTCGAACAACCCAACGCGCAGACCGGCTCGCGCAAGCTCAAGTGCGATCGATCCACCGATCAATCCGCCGCCCGCAACGACGACATCAAACTTTGTCATGCGGCCATCTTAACGCAACTGTGTGCAGGGTTCATGTTGGGACAAGCGATGTATTTAGCTTCCACGCGGCTCGCTGATTTGACGTGGCATCTTTCGCATCAAGGGCGCGTCCGTTTTGTAATAATCTAAGTTACGGGGCTAATGAGAATTACAGCGACCCAACGAGCTCTTCGGACAAAACCTGAGCCTTTTTCGCCAAATCGCGAGCCCGTGTCCAATCGCCCGCCCGGCCCGATTCTCGCGCGTCAGAAATGAAGATGCGCACTTTCGAAGCAAGGTCGGATTGTGTGGCGTTCAAGGATTTTCCGGCCACGGCAGCAAGGTTGCGTTCGGCGGCGGCCAAACTCTGATTCGTCTCCCGTTGCAATAAGGCTGATTCTTGCGTCGATAGTTCGGGAACAATTTGCGGAGTATCAGGTTTTTCTGTGCGCGCACCTGAATTTGCCGGGGGCGAAGCGTTGTGTGGTCTCGCTGGCGGAGGAGGAGTTCGCGTGACCAGCGGCGTAGGAGGCTGCGGGATTTCGAGCCCAAGGTCCGGCACAGGAACTTCGTCAACTTCCGCTGGGGAAGGACGTTGAGGTGCGATTGGCCGTACAAGCACAGCCGTGTTCCAGGGAATGGTCGGGTTTTTTCGCGCAGCGCATCCGCTTGACAAGATCGCAACAAAACCTACCAGGCCAAACAAAACCAGGGCACGATCTCGCATCACGGCAAGCTGGGATTGGGCCGAAGTTTCCGTCATATGCAATGGGGACTGCAAAGCAATTCGCATCATGCCGCGAGCGGCAGTTCTATTCGAAACGTCGTTCCTTTGCCAACCTCAGTCGTAAAGTCTATCGAACCGTTGAGAAGCTGCACAATGCGAAAGGTGCTGGCCAGCCCGATGCCGCTTCCTCCCGGGCGTGTCGTAAAAAAAAGCTGAAAAATTTTCTGGCGGTGCTCGGGTGGGATTCCTTTCCCGGTGTCGCCCACGCTGATCTCCGCCATTTCGCCGCGGCGGCTCAGCACCAGCCTCAATTGTCCGCCGCTGGGCATGGATTCCCCGGCGTTCAGCACCAGATTGAGCACGGCCTGCTTCAATAAATCGCGATCGACATAAACTTCCGGTACGTCGATTGGCAAGAGCCGCGCAACTTGAATGTTGGCTTTTTGCATCTGCGGCTGGGCTATCTCGAGAACCTCTCCCAGCAATTGCGCAAGCTGGGTAGGTTCGAGCCGTACATCCATCGGCCGCGTGAAATCTAGGAACCGTTTCACGACGGCATCCAGCCGGTCGATCTCCTTATCGAGCACCTGCACGGCTTGCTTCGCGCCACTGTCGGAATCTTCCGGCAAGGACTCCTTCAAATTTTCGAGCCACAGTCGCATCGAGTTGAGAGGATTCTTGACTTCGTGCGCAACTCCCGCGGTGATGCGTCCCAGTGCGGCCAGCCGTTCGCTCACTTGCAGTTGCGTGTTGATGCTCTCGATGGAATCGAGATCGCGCAGCGTGAGCAGCGCACCCATCCGTTCGCCATCCTCTTGAATCCCTTGCACGGTCACGCTGACGCGCTTTTCTCCTTCTGTTGTCTTCAATTCTATTTCCGCGGCAACCTCCCTCAATTCATCACCTTCGAGGTGCAGCGCATCCCGTAGCGGATGCCCGATGGGAAATATATCGGTCACACGCCTGCCGAGGAATTGGCCCGCGGGCGCGCCGAGAAATTTCTCCGCGGCCGGGCTGACCATGACGGCGCGCGCGTCCCGCGTAAACAGCAGTAAGCCATCTTCGAGACCAGCCATCACGGAGTTCATGTTTTCACGCATGGTGCTGAATATTTCGTGCACTCCGCGCAGTTGCTGGCCAACCTGCGAAATCTTTCGGCTCACTTGGCCGAGTTCGTCGCCGCTTCCCGCGAAGCCTTTCACCTCCGGTACGGGCATGTCGTACTGGCCAGCGGAAATGCGGTCCAATTGCTCTGAAATGCGCGCCAGGGGCGCCAGCGCCGCCCGGCTGACGACTGCGGCGAGAACGGTAGAAATCACCAGGGCCAGCAGCACAATCGTGCCGAGTTTCCTAACAATCGGCAGGATCTCGTTGGTGAGTAAAAGCCCTGATGAGACCGCGACGTGCGCTTCGCAGGGCTCGCCGCCAATGCTGAATGGATATTGGTATTCGTAAATTCCCGGTGGTCCGGCTAGAACCTTAATCTGGTGCAAAATCCCGCGCTGTGTGAGCTGCGTAAGCGGCGGCCGTCGCATCGCGAATTTTCCTACCAAGGACTTATCGGTCGAGGCTAGCAATCTCCCTTCGTGATCCGTAATCGAGACTTCATATATTGAGGATGCGACCACGGCTGTCTGTAGCTGAGCCTGCAACCCTTGGCTTGCACCCAATGCATAGGCTACATAGTCGCGGATGTCTTCAGGAGCGTTGGATTCGGGCCGCCAGCCTTGAGCTTCGGCATCGCGCAGCGCACGCTTTACTTGGTCGAAGGTACTGGTGGCAATGTCCTGCGCTCTTTTCTGGCTTTGATCCAACACCTGCTGGAGGAGTAGCGCAAAATACACAAGGGACACCGCCGCCACTACCAGCAGCACTAGTCCTGACATCACCAGCGTGAGTTTTGTTCGCAGCCGTAGCTGCATCGCGGGTTCCTACTCTGCCTCGGCGCGTTCGCCGCCGTATTCTTTCAGCTTATTGTGGAGCGTCTTGAGGCTAATGGCTAGCAGTTCGGCCGCGCGCGTTTTGTTGTTTCCCGTGGCGTTCAGCGTCTGCAAGATGAGTTCGCGCTCCATGGCGTCAACCGTTGTCCCAACAGGGAACTTGATTGACGACAGATCACCGGGGCTCTTCGGTGACGCCTTGCCAAACTCTCCGGGCAAGCACGCGCGTGTGATCAGCTCTTTGTCGCACATGATTGCCGCACGCTCGAGGATGTTCCGCAATTCGCGTATGTTGCCTGGCCAGGTGTGGCTCATAAAAATATCCATCACTTCGGCACCGATGCCTCGCACGTGCTTCCCGTGTTTGGCGTTAACGTCGCGCAAAATGTGTTCCACCAGGAGAGGAATATCATCTTTGTGCTCGCGCAGCGGAGGCAGATTGATGTGAAAGACGTTTAACCGAAAATATAGGTCTTGGCGCAGCTCCCCGCCGGACACGGCTTTTTCCGGATCTTTGTTTGTCGCCGCGAGGACGCGCACATCTACGGGTGTCTCGCTTTTGCTTCCCAGCCGCCGTACTTTGCGGTCTTCCAGCACGCGCAGCAGTTTCGCTTGTGTTGGCGCGGGCATCTCGCCGATCTCGTCCAGCAGGAGCGTGCCGGCATCTGCGAGTTCGAAACAGCCGATGCGCCGCTCGGCCGCGCCAGTAAACGCGCCGCGTTCGTGGCCGAAAATTTCGCTTTCCATCAGTGACTCGGGAATCGCGGAGCAGTTAATGGGCACAAAAGGACCGTTCGCTCGCGGAGATAGTTTGTGGATTGTCCGCGCGACAATCTCTTTTCCAGAACCGGTCTCTCCGGTGATCAGCACGGATGCCGAGCTCGGCGCAGCCATCTCCACGATGCGCATCACTTCCTGCATCGGCTTTGACGCGCCCACCAGTTCGCCTAGCCGTCCCGCCTCGCGCAACTGGCGCTGTAGCACAACGAGCTGGCGCGCGTCGCGTGCCTTGCTCAAAGCACGGTCAAGCAAAGCTCTAAGCACGGGTCCCTTTAGCGGCTTTTCGATGTACCAGAACGCTCCGGACTCGATGGCCGCCACGGCACGCTCTTCGCTTCCTTTTCCTGTGATGATTACGGCGGGAACGTCCAGCAGCTCCGGCCCGAGCTGTTTGAGCAAATCCAGGCCGTTCATTCCGGGCAGCTCGACGTCTGCGATTAGTGTATCGGGCTGATAGCTAGCAAATTTCGCCAGCGCCTCTTCCGCGGTCGCCACGCCAAGCACATCGAAGCCCCAGCGTTGCAGCAGTTGCTCGTAGCCTTTGCGCGCGTTGTCCTCGTCCTCGACGATTAGCACGCGGTCCTTGCGTTCGAGCGGCTCCATCGCGCGCACCACACTTCTCGACTCATCCCCCATGCAGTCACGCCTCTCCCACGCGGAATGTCTTATTTTCGCAGATTCTGGTGCAGGCTGGACATCTCGACTGTAACAAGCTCACGCCACGCTTGCCAAGCCTATGCTGTTGTCACGGCGGAGCTGGAGGGCATCAAATCTTTAAAAAGATAGCAATACGAAAACGTTGAACCGGCGCAGCCTCCGCGCTGCGCCGGCTCATCCCCGGCGTCAACAAATCCATAATTTAGTTCTAGCTCGAATCTCAGCCTTGTCCTCTGACACCCCGCGCTTAGGTATTCACCATCGGTGCCCGCTTGGCTCTACTCTTTAACCAAATACAGCGCCCGTTCCAATTCCAATTCCAGCTTAACTCCCTTTGCCAGCTCCAACTCGCGACCGCGCCCTGACTCCACGAGATAGGCGGTGATCGCGCCCAACGCCGCGCCTTCTGCGGCCTCTTTTTTGTCTTTGTCCTTGACGCCCTTCACTGCGCCGAGCGCCGCGCCTGCCGCAGCTGCTTGCGCTGCATCTTCCTGCGTGCTGCTTCTTCCCTCGATCAAGCCTTCCTGGCCGGGCTTGTTCTTCACGCTATGCTCACCGGGAACGCTCACGACTTCCGCCACGATAGGCAAACGGCCGAACTTGGTGTGAATTTCATCAAACGTCAGCCATATTCTTGCGCGCCCCGTCGTTCCCGCCGATTCCACATGACTCACGTGGCCCTCGATTTCCGCCCCGGACGGCAAGTAAATCCCGCTGCCCGCCTCCAGCGGCTCCAGCGTTTTCACTTTAAACTTTGCTCTTTCTGCCGTGCCCTTGGTGCCCAGATTATCTTCCAGGGACACCAGGAATTTTGTCCCGGGCGCAACGCCGTAGGTCTCCAGCGGCAATCCGTGGCGCTTGCCGTCCGCAGCTTTCGCCGCCTGGTCCTCGGGCGCTCCGATCTTGTCAGCAGAAACTATCGGTCTTTCTTGTGACGGCTGCGGAACCTGATCCCGCGAAGATTCCTGTGCCGCGCACGCCATGCCGAACCCTAGTGCCACTGTCAGCGCTGCTGCCGATGTTGCGTATCGTCTCCAATTTATTGTCCACATGATTGCCTCCAAGCTTCAACATCTGCCAATCCAAAATGCATGTCGTTCGCCATTGCCATTTTCCACAGCACCGGTAAGTGGCTGAAAAAGCAGTCAGTTGAGAGTCAGGCAGGGCAGACACTGCAGGGAATCGGAAGCCTGTCAGGAATTTGCGTCACCGCACTGCCTGCTAACGCCGACAGTGCAGGGATAAGCATTGGCACGGCAGAAGCCGTCATTGGGAAACTTATTTGGAGAGGAATCGTCGAATCCGCCGCAAGACCTGCGAGTACATGGCAGGTGTCACTCGTCCTGTCTGAGTGTTTTGCTGGCTCGGATGGTACACGCCGAAAAGCCGCGGGCCTCTGCCCGGTAGTTCCGTTTCAGCGCCGTGCGCGAAGTGAAATGCTGCTCTTGATGCAATGAGGCCGCGCCGCTTCAAAATTTCGAGGTACGCATCCCATGCGATTTTTCCGAGGGCCAGCACCGCGCGAGGCTGTAAGATTTCCAGCTCACGCACCAAGTAGCTTCTGCAATTTATGATTTCCGATGGAAGAGGCTTGTTTGCTGGAGGCGCGCAACGTATTGTCGCCGCGATGTAAGTATTTTTCAGGCGCAACCCGTCGTCGCGCCCCAGCGAAGTGGGCTGGTTGTCAAAGCCAGCCTTGTAGAGCGCCGCGTAAAGAAAATCTCCAGAGCGGTCCCCGGTAAAGACGCGCCCCGTTCGATTTGCCCCGTGGGCGGCAGGTGCAAGCCCTAAAATCAGAAGTTGCGCGTCGGGATCGCCGAATCCCGGAACGGGCTTTCCCCAGTACGTCCACTCGCGAAACGCCCGCCGCTTTTCTCGCGCTACTTTTTCGCGGTATTCGACCAGGCGCGGGCACTCCCGGCACGCCACAATTTCATCATCCAGAACTTTCAGCAGCGCAGTTTTCTCGGGCATGGTTGATAGTAAATAGTTGAACGAAAGTTTCTAGGAGAGTTTGCGCGCCATCATGTGATTCAACTCATTATATGGAACAGTCACCTGGTGCAGCGAATCATAGGACCCGTGCGCCAGCCAGTCTTTCGCGACCCGTTGAAACGCACCCATCGCTGCCCGCATCGCTGATGATCCCGCGCTTACCCTAGCCACTCCTATTTTTTCAAGCTCGTCGAGAGATGGGCAGCCCTGCGATGCCAGAATGTTTAGTGGTGCGTCGAGAGCCTTCACCAATTTTGCGATGATCTCGCGATCGCACAGGCCCGGCACGAACAAGCAATCCGCTCCAGCCTCACGGTATGCGCGCAACCGTTCGACGGTCCTCTCAAATCGTGTGGCCCCCGGACCAATCGGCATCAAATATATATCTGTCCGCGCGTTGATCACGATTGGCACGCCCATCGCCGCCGCCGTCTCCCGAATCGCGCGAATATTCTTCACCTGGAGCCCCAGCTGCACGTGCGTGCTTTCGTCATCGCCTGTCACGTCCTCGAAATTGAGGCCCACCGCTCCCGACGCCACCACTGCTTTCGTGAAATCAGCAATCTCTTCTGGTGTTTTACTGTAACCAGACTCCAAGTCGGCAGTGACAGGAACGCGCACCGCCATCGCAATTCTCGCAACAGCATCCAGCATTTCACCACGAGAAATGCGCTGCCCATCGGGGTACCCGAGCGAAAACGCCACCGCCGCGCTGCTCGTGGCAATCGCCGGATGGCCGACCTCCTCAAGAATTCGCGCGCTGACCACGTCCCAAGCGTTCGGCAGCGCCAAAATCCGCCGCCCATGATGCAGCTTCCTAAGTCTCTCTGCCTTTTCAGCTTGTGCTCTAACTTCCATTGGAATTCCCTCGATTAACACCTTGCAAAGCAACGCATGGTCTTTCTTTCGCAGCTAAGACTAGGTATTCGCCGCCTGAGACGAAACATCCAATTTGGAGAGCTATTTGCCAGGTCGAAGAATTCCGTGGCTAGGGGCGCCGAAAGATCCGCTTTACTTTGCGTTCAGGGCATTCGCCAGCACCACGGCTTCGTTGTGCTCCTCATCCTTCGCCCCAAAGAGCAAGGTGACCGTTCCGTGCTCCTTCGCCATTTTCTTCAGTTCCTCGACCAGTCCTCTCTTTTTCGCCAGCTCACGGCGGTATTTCTTCTGGAATTCGCTCCACTTTTCCGGCTTATGCCCAAACCGTTTTCGCAGCGTATCGCTCGGAGCCACGTACTCCATCCACGCGTCCAAGCGCGCGACCTCTTTTTTCATTCCCCCCGGCCACAACGGGGCGGGCTCGATTGATCATTGATCCCATCGACGGTACGGAAGAGTTTTCGCGCGGGATTGCGACCTTTGGGACGCTGCTGGCGATCGAGCTCGATGGCGAGATCGTTGCAGGGATGGCGAGCGCTCCGGCGCTGGGCGGGCGCTGGTGGGCATATCGCGGCGAAGGCGCATATCGGAATGGAAAAAGAATCCACGTTTCGAACGTTGAACGGTTGAATGCGGGAATGGCGTTCACAGGCGGGACGGGGCAGAACAAAAATAAAGAGAAGGTCGAAAAGATGCGGCGGCTCTTGGACGCGGCGCGGCATGGGCGCTCTCTCGGCGGATTCTGGCAGCACATGCTGGTAGCCGAAGGAGCG
>Ga0207136_1104_pt1 | contig 16863 bp, 10 predicted proteins | sample Alteio_BWMinHeat_8_FD_153552 | JGI IMG/M metagenome (GOLD analysis project Ga0207136, IMG submission 153552) | Enriched cells from forest soil in Barre Woods Harvard Forest LTER site, Petersham, Massachusetts, United States -... | ecosystem: Environmental > Terrestrial > Soil > Temperate forest >...
ATGGTTTGACGGAGCATTTAGGCCGTAGCGGAGGGAGTGGCCAGCGAGGAGCTTATCCGATTGGCACTTCCAGCTTCTTCAGTACTTCACGAGCGTTGTCATTTTGAGGATTCAGATTGAGTGACCTTTTGTAGTTTTCGATGGCCAGCCTCTTGTCGCCTTGTTTCAGATACGCTTCCCCAAGTGAGTCGTATACGTTTGCATCCTGAGGAAATTGTTCAACGTTAAGGCGAAAAACATCTATGGCAGCAACGGTGTCGCCCTTGCGAAGCAAATCGTAGCCCATGGAATTCAACTGCCAAACAGCAAAATCATATTTGTCTGGAGCGTTGCGGCGCAGCTCATGGTAACGTGCGATGGCCTCTTTTACTCCTTTCGATCGGTAAACTCCCAATAGAAACACACGAATGTCAATCTTTGGGCACTCCACAACAGCGTTTTGGCCCACGGCCCATTTTCGCCAAGAACAGAGCAGGGATGAAATCACTGCGCTTCCGTTGGAACTGTTCGTCATAATCACGATACCGTCGCCCGTAGAGGGCACGATCTGAAAGAAACTCTCCCAACCGCGGTTCGACCCGCCGTGCCCGATTCCAACTTTGCCAACAAGTTGTGCTGGGCGAACCGTGTAGCCAAAGCCGTATTGCGGGTCAGGTCCATAAAGGTCGCGATCCGCCCAACGTGAGGCTGGCGCCGGAGTTTGCATCAACGCGACGGTCTGCTCTTTCAAAACCCCACGACCCGGAGGCTCGCCGCCTGGCCCTTTTAGTCCCGCGGCGGCGAATGCCGCCAAGTCGCGAACAGTCATTGTGAGCCCGGCGGCGGAAAGTTCGTTGTACCGGAGAATCGGCAGTGCGCCTCCGAGTCCATCGTATGGTGTAGCCGTCGCATCCTGAAATTTGGGCGGCAGCCCATACTTACTATTCGACATGCCCAGCGGCTGAAAGACATTCGCCTTTACGTGCTCCTGAAAGCTCTGGCCGGACACCTCTTCAATGAGGAGTTGAAGAATGGCATAGTTCGCGCCGGAGTAGTGAAAACCTGAGCCAGGCGTTGATACCACCCGCACGTCTCCGGTTCCAGTTTTTCCCGAGAGAGTGTCCTCAATTGGGGGTAGCGCGGTCTCCGGATCCCAACCATGAAAATCATGGTTTGAAATTCCAGACGTGTGGCTGAGCGCCCGCCGCGCGGTGACCTGAGTGTTGTCAAAGGCGGACGGTGGCAGGTGCCATCGTTTCAGGTAGAAATCGACCGGGCGGTCCAGATCTACCTTTCCGCTATCCACGAGCCGCATGACCGCCCACGCGGTTGGCGACTTCGAGATCGAGCCAACGTTGAATACCGTCTCTGGTGTGATAGGGGCTGCACTGGCAGCGTTGGCGAAACCATAGCCGTGCATCCAGACGACCTTGCCCTTCCGAATGAGAGCGACCGCAGCTCCAGGTACCGCATATTCCCGCAGGAGGCCAGGCGTTACTGCATCTACCGTTGACGTAAAAGAGTGCGTGTCTTTCGACTTTGCGGTTGCAGTGCTCCCGGGTTGACCGGACGATTGTGCGGCCTGGCCCTCAGTGCTTGCCGCAGGAAATATCGCAAGAAGAAAGAGGAACCATAGCAGGGAGATTCTCATGCTACCGAATACGAGAGCTTGTCAGTTTTGTTCCATCACAGTTTAGCTCCAGGATCTTAACTCCTGAGTGGCTTCGCTCGCCGCGCGTTATCGTTAAACGCTCTTCGGCCCTACGCCAGCCGCCGCCGCCCGCGAGGAGACGTTTTTGTCGGCTACCTTCGCCTCAGCCCTGTCGATTTCGATTGAACCTTTGAAGTCCGCACCGTCCTCGATCATGATCTGTGCCGTCGTCAAATTCCCAATCACCGAGCCGTCCTTTTTGATTTCAATCCGCCCCTTGGCGTGCACGTTCCCCTTCACGAAGCCGTACACCACCACATCACGTGCGTTGATGTCGGCTGTTATCTTCGCCGTCGGTCCTACCGTCAGCTTCCGTTCATCAAGTTCGACCAGTCCTTCGACAGAACCGTCGATCAGCAGATCCTCGGTGCCGATGATGTCGCCTTTCACATGAAGGCTCGAACCCAACCACCCCGTCTCGGAGTCCGCCGTCGCATCCCCCGTGCGCATCGCATCTGTGCTCTGTGTATCCGGTTTCTTGTTACCCCACATCGGACCCTCCTAGGTACAGCACACCCCACGCGGATTTCCGCCGGTATGCACCAAACTCGCTTTTTTTCTCCAGCAGACAGAAATTGGCTGCCAGATTGGGCGGGACCAGAATCCTACTCCTGCGAGACGTGTGCATCAAGGCGCTGCGTGTTGGGTCGCGTTACCGGGACTTCTCCGACAACCGCTGCCAGTTCAGCCGGTCATCGGGATGTCTTCGCCGTCGAAGGCGGAGTAGGGCGGGAGCTCAGAGCGACAGAAGAGAACGTCGTTCACGAAATTCGATTCGGGAAAGCGCCTCGGAAACCGTCCGCCGAGAAACAAAACTCGGAAAGCACCACTGTTTTTGTTCCTGACCGAGTGTTTGTTTAAGTTCTCCGCTGTTGTCTCGTACGCGATATTCGTCAAGTCTAATGAGTTGGATAAGCGGACGCTGACCCACTCCCCGATTTTTCTTTACAGGAGATACGCCTTTTGATATAGTGACGATCAGATAATAGTGCGAAAGGCAGCGACTCTGCGCCGCCTTTTTCTTTTGGCGGGATGCCCCAACTCAAATCTCAGGCATCCCTCGACACCCTAACTTATTTAGAATCAACACTTGCAGGTCGCTCCGTAAACATTGATTCTAAACGACTTACATAAAATCTAAGTCCTCTAGATGCAACGTTTACAAGAAATCGGGGGGGGAGGAGGGGTAAAGATCACGGCCCGTCAGTCAGAGCTTGAGTGCGCGACGTCGCGTGTCGAGTCTCGAATCACCAGCTCCGGATTCATCTTCTGCCGTACGGTATTCCACTCGCGCTTCTCGAGCCCGGCTTTAATGCTTTCCATCACGATGTTGACGGCATTCGTTCCCATGGCCTCGAGAGGTTGGCGCACGGTTGTTAGCGACGGCGCGCTCAGGGCGGCCATCGCCACATCGTCAAAACCCGTCACGGAGCACTGTTCCGGCACTTTGACTCCCGCCTTGGTCAGCGCGCGAATCGCCCCCAGCGCCGTCAAATCGTCAAACGCCATCAGCGCCGTAAACTTTTTCTTTTTCTGAAGCAGTTCCTCGGTCAGCCGGTGGCCGCCCTCGAATCCGGAGTTAGGATCGAACGAATCCGGCAGTTGCAGCACCAGGGCAGGATCGATCTCAAGTCCCGCGGCGTGAGCAAACTTCTGCACGCCGCGCCACCGCGGAGCGCTGTCGATGAGCATCTTCGGCCCCCGAATAAATGCAATCTTGCGATGACCAAGTTGGTGAAGATGTTCGAGCGCCATGCGTCCGCCCGTTTCGTTGTCCACCATCACGGAACTAACCGTATCCCCCGGCAGCTCCCATCCAATGGTCGCCGCCGGAATGTTGCGCTTGCTCAAGTCCGCCAATACGTGAATGTCGACGACCAGCCAGTTCGCCACCACAATCAGCGCCTCCACATGATGCTCCAACAGCATTTCCAGGTAGCGCTCGAAACGGTTCCTCTGGTTGTGCGCATCGGCAAAAATCGGCACGTACGACGACTGATACAGCGCGTTTTCAATCCCGCGCATCACCGGCGTGCAGAAAGGATCGGTAATGTCGAAGAATACCAGCCCGACCGTATGGCTGCGCTTGCTGCGAAGAAACCGCGCCATCGCGTTCGGGCGGTAACCGAGTTTCTTCGCCGCCTCCTCGATTCGTTTTTTTGTGGCGGGAGCGATATAGCGAGCCAGCGGCGCGTTATTCAACACGATTGAGACGGTTGCGGGGGAGAAGCCGCTGTCTTCCGCGACGTCCCGCATGGTCACCATCTGATTCTTGCCGCTTGCGCGCTTCAATTGAGGTGCCTCTAAGATTGCCATCATTCTGCCAGAGTTCGCTCATTTCCGTTAAAAGAACGGCGCAGCCAGGAGCGGGAGCGGCCTATTCAGCGGGCACATCAAACGACAAAGGTTCGCGAAACCACTTCGTTTTCCACGCACCAAAGGCGATTCCCGCAACCATCCAGGCTGTTCCAAGATATTTCGCTTCCGGGCTGAGGTTCCACCACAAGCCCAAGCAAACGAAGAACCCCACGACCGGAAGCACGAAATGGGTCAACTTTCTCTCTGGCTGCTTCACGAAATAGTGCACGAAGGACGACGCATTAACGCCCATGAACGCGATGAGCGCCCCATAATTCAGCAGCGCAATTCCTTTCTCAAACGTCAAGAAAAAAGATCCTACAAGCACGATCACGCCAATGAAAATCACGTTATTTCGCGGAACATGGTGCTTCGCATCTATCTGTCCAAAAAAAGATTTCGGCAGCGCATTGCTTTTTCCCATGCCATAGAGCAGCCGCGCCGCGCCGATCTGCGCTCCCATGCCCGACCCGAAATTGGCGACTAGTAGTGTCGCGCCAAGGATCGTAAAAAGCGGAGCCCACGTCCGAGCAGCCGCGTAAACATAAGCGGTATCCTGATTCGGAAAGGGTTGTGACGCCGGCCACACAAGCTGCGCTACGTAGACTTCCGCTGCCGAAAGAATGCCGACCGCCAAACAAGTCAAAACGGTAGCCAGCATGATATTCCGCCGCGGATTCTCCGCCTCCTCCGAAAGCGTAGAAATTCCGTCGAAGCCGATGTAAGTCAACACAGCAAGCGAAGTACACCCAAACAAATCGCTAAACGTAAACGTCTTCGGATCGTAGAACGGCCGCGTAAAAAAACCAGGATCGCTATGCGGATGCCCCAAGATGTATCGAATTGTCGTCACAAAAACGATGACAACGACTCCGCTCATCAACGCCGCCAATGTAGCATTGACGCGCGCCGACGTTTTGATCCCCTGCATATTCAAAAGCGTGAAGACCACTGCAAAAAATATTTTCCATCCCCACACCGGCAACCCCGGCGCAAATTCGTGCGCCTGCCCCGCGCACCAAATCGTGCAGATCAGCGGATTCACGATGTAGTCCATCACCATGCTCCATCCGGTGACGTACCCCGCCGCGGGATGAATTTCCCGCGCCACATACGTAAACGCCGATCCCGCGCTCGGATAAACCCGCGCCATTCGTCCGTAACTCACCGCCGTGCACAGCATCGCCACCATCGCGATCAAAATCGCCGTAACGACGTGTCCACGGCCGCGATCGCTCAGCGCCCCGAACGCGGACATCGGCGCGACTGGCTGCAGCACGATGATTCCGTAGAGAAGGAGGTCCCACAGTGTGAGCGTCCGCCGTAGTTGCGGACCGCTGCTGGCGCTGGCTTCGTTGCTCAAGCACCTCTCCTTTTCGCAGGCGCGCCATTTTTCGAGCCGAGCACCACCGCGCGCGTCAAATTCCTCGGCACATCGGGATTCAGTCCCTTGCGCAAACCAACTGCCAGCCCCAGCAGTTGCGCCGGAATCGCGGCCATTGCCATCCGCGCATACTCTGGTTCTTCCAAGCCCAGCTCAATCAGAAGATCCGCGTCGCGGCGCAACGCAGGTGTCGCGCGGTTCGCGACCACGAAAGTCGCCGCGCCCAATTTTTTCAGTTCCCCCACCAACAGACTTTCTTCTGCCTCTGCGGCATCGGAGAGCAAAAATGTAATCAATGTATCTTTGCTCGCGATCGATTTCGGCCCGTGGCGGAATTCCAGCGTGTGATACGCCTGCGCGTAAGAGGAAGACATCTCCGTCAGTTTCAGCGCCGCCTCCCGCGCCAGCCAGTAATGCGCGCCTTGCCCCAGAAAAACAAAATCCGCGAATCGCCGCTTCGTTCCAAACGCCCGAATCTTATCAGCATTTACGTCAAGCCATCGCGCGGCCTTTTCCGGCAAATCACCCAGCGCGGACGCCAGCCCGGCATCGCTCGCGAATTTCGTGCCTAGCCTCTCGAAGAGCAACAGGATCGAAGTGAAAGACCGCGTCATCACCATGCTCTTCTCGTTGGCCCACGGCAGTTTGAAGGTGTGTGTGCACAACTCTTCAAGCACGCTGTCGCTGCTGCAGGTTACGCCGATCGTTCGAACCGACGCGTTTGCCTTCAACCATTCCGCCGCGCGCAAAACCTCCGTGGTTTTCCCCGAACGCGAAACAAACACTACCTGTCGCGCAGCAGTCCGCCGCATCACCTCATGTGGCGCGAAAAGCACTTCCGATGCCGGCACGGCGGTGCACGCCACCTGCAGAAGTTCGCCCCACTGCGCCGCGATCGTCCGCGAAAGGTAGTAGCTCGACCCGCAGGCGACAAACAACCACGGTTCACGAACAGAAAAGCCTTCGAACGCTCCAACTAACTCGGCGTTCTGCTCGAACTGCCGCGCCGTTTCCATCCACGTCGACGGCTGTGACAGGATTTCCTGCAGCGTGTGCTGTCCAGCAACCCGCGATGCGGACCTTCCGCCGCGCGAAGCTTGTGCACTTTTTTTCACAACTCTTCGTCTATCCATTTTACGCGCAGCCCATATCCCTTTCTCCATCTCGCAGTCCGCTCGGAGTCAGCCTACAATTTTCAAGGAAAAAGTGAACCCATTCTCTATCTGTTATTTGGATTATTGAATCGTTTCAATAAAGGCATTTTCCAAGAACTTCGCTCTTCGCGCAAGCACAAACTTCGCCTAATTCCTCGCTCGCGCAGACAAATCGCTCTTCTTTTCACCCAACCTTGTGATTCGCACCTGTCCTTTCGTACAGTAGGAAGAATTTCCACAGTCAGTGTCTCTTGGTTAAAGTCTCCTAACTTTATCCGCAACGCTCGCCTCGTACACGTAGTCTAATTAAGTAGCACCTCGTCCCAGCCGAGGGCCATCCGTATGGGCGGGGAACCAGGCATGACCGGTCGTAGTCCCACCAATGTTGTCTTGTGGCATGTCCTGGGCGTCCTGCTCACGTTCTTCGTGGCATATTGCCTTCGTCCCGTCTCCCTTGAACCTGATCCCGTTCTTCAAGGGTATTTGCAGGTCATCTCCGCGTTGCTGGCATTCGTTTTCGCCGCCCTCACTCTCGTCCGGTTTCAGGGCACGCAGGATCGTATCTCCCTGATTCTCGGCGGCGGATATTTGCTCTCTGGCGCGGTCTTGTCGGCTTCCGGCGTTCTCTTTTTTCAGTTCCTGCAGGATTCTCCCTCGCGGGCGAACTGGGCGCCTGTTGCCTGGTGGCTCAGCCGCATGCTGTTGGCCCTTCTGCTCCTTGTCGCCCTGCTCGTCGAGCGCTTCATTCCCCGTTCGCGCCACACCAAAGGCGAAATCACCGGCGCCTTGCTTGCGGTAGTCGGTTTCACCTATGTGATCACCGCCGCTCTTCGCCGCCTTCCTCCGGAAGCATCCCGCCATCCGGGCTCATTCATACCCAGCCCACACCAGCTCTTGCCCGGTATTATTTTTTTCGCCGCCGTGATTTGGTATCGCCGGCGTCTTGACTCCGAAGACACTGCCTTCGACCGCACCATCTACGCCGCGGCTTGGATGAACTTCGCCGCTCAGATCGCCGCCTGCCAGTCCGAGCGCCTCCTCGACGCGCCCTTCGTGCTCGCCCAGGTCCTCACCGTAAGCAGTTACGCCCTCGCTCTCGGCGGTGCGCTGCTCGATAACGCGCGCCTCTTCGAACAAGTCAGCCACCTTGCTGTCAGCGATCCGCTCACCGGCCTCGCCAACTACCGACGTCTTCTCGACGTCCTTGAGAACGAGACCGAGCGCACCAACCGCACCGGCAGGCCCTTCGCGGTCTTGCTGCTCGATCTCGATGGCTTGAAGAAAATCAACGATCGCTTCGGCCATCTGGTCGGCAGCCGCTCTCTCTGCCGCTTGGCCGCCATTTTGCGCATTCATTGCCGCGCCATCGATACCGCCGCGCGTTACGGCGGCGACGAGTTCGCTCTGGTCTTGCCCGAGTCGCAGGACAAAGAAGCACAGCAGGTTGCGAATCGCATTCGCATAGTCATGGCCGAGGACGAGGAGCAACCAAAGCTCTCCGCCAGCATCGGCATTTCGATATACAAGGGAGATGGTGAGAGAATTGAAAAACTTCTTTCCGAAGCAGACCAGGATCTCTATGCGGAAAAAGCCCGGCGCGTAAAGCGCGGCATCGCCGCATTCCATGCTCGCCGCACTCCAAGAACTTAATTCGCCCTCGCGCTCCGCACATCGCGCCAACGACTAATATACGGCGCGGTGCTGGACAGTTTCTTTTGTCGCCAGCGAATATCGAGGCTCAGGCGCTGCCTTATCCAAAATCTGCCGCGAAACATATTCTCCCACCGCAGGCCCGTGCTTGAATCCATGCCCCGAACCGCCGCCGACAAACCACACGTTCTCCATCTCCGGATGCCGGTCAATCAGAAAATCGCCGTTGGAAGTGTTTTCATACTGGCATACGCGCGTTTCGACGACCGGTGCATTGCGCATCGCCGGAAAACGGCTGGCGACGTATTTCTGCACGATCTCCGCCTCCGCAGCTGTCGGTAAGCGCGATTGCGTGTCCGGATCGACGCGTTCTCCGTGATGATCGAGCGCAATTTTCAGCCCGCGGCCTTCCAGGTCCGGCGTCCCGTAATACTCATCCTCCTGAAAGAGCCACGTCGGCAAAGCCGGCGGCGCAAATCGCTCGTCTCCCGGCGGCACGCCGAAAAAGAAAACTTCCTGCCGGCTGGGAAAAATTCGCTGCCCAAGAATTTGAGGAAATACTTTCCCAAGCCACGAACCGCAGGCAAAAACAAACTGCCCCGCCGAAATCGTTTCCCCGTTGCTGCAAGTCACGTTCGCGAGACGCCCAGCTCCACGCGGCGTCTCGATCAGAGCAATCCGAAATTCCGCGCCTTGCTTAACGGCGTCTTCCACTACCGCCGCCACCGCTCGGCGAGCCAAAAGCACTCCGCTCTTTGGTTCCAAAAAACCGCGCGTCACACGTTCAAATGAAATCTGCGGATAGCGTCGTTCCAGTGCCGCATGATCCATCTCTTCAAACGGCACTTCGCAGCGGTTCAGCGTCACCATCGTCTGCCGCACGCGCGAATCATCCGCCCCGGCCAGCCACAGTACGCCCGTTTCGTGAAACAGAGGCTGCCCCGTCGCTGCGAAAAAACTCTTCCACTGTGCCAGCGACCGCTGCGACGACCGCGTGTAAATCTCATCCGTTCCATAGCCCATTCGAATGATGCGCGTCTCGCCGCCCGAACTAGCCCGCGCGTTCGAAGGGCCATACGCCTCCAGCAGCACCACGCGCTGCCCGCGCCGCGCCAAATGCCAGGCGCTCCACGCCCCAAACACCCCCGCCCCAATAATCGCCGTGTCGTAAGTCTTCGCAGTAGCCATCGCCGCAGCATCCTATCGTATTTGCTCGCAGTAGCACAGGCACTCCTGCCTGTGCGTTTTTGGCATTCCAAGCGATCCATCTTTACGATGGTGGTTCAGTTCCCGGTAAGCGCGCGTTTATCGGGAACTGGCAGCTTGGACGCGCGTCCCCGACGAATACCGCAGGCGCGGGGCAGCCAAGCCTTGGAAGTTCGGCCGCAGGAGCGTGCGAGGTGTAATTCTGGGTGCACGAATCGCCGGATACCGCTGGTGACACTTTGGAACCTGGAATTTGCGGTTTAGTTTTTGTAGGGACAAGCCGTCGTAAAATGTAGGAAGCGGTACTTCCTGCACAGTTTGAATTGTGATTGCTTACAGAGTTTGAGTTGCCCGGCTCGATACTCTCTCCCTGGTCCGGGTGCTTTGCGCGGATTCATGCTGGGCAAAGTTCTTAGTGGTCGAAACAGGGCGGATCTTGCGAGGAGGGTAGCGATGAATTGGAGCCGACAAAGAAACGGCCTCGTTCGGGGTTTACTGCTTTCTCTGACTTTGATTGCCATGGCGGCTTGTGCCGCGGCGCAGCAGAAAAAGCCACCAACTCCCGCACCCAGTACATCTGCTACCAAACCCCTCATAGCTCCCAAACCTGCTGAGGCCAAACCTCACGAAGCTCCAAAAACTGAGTCCAAACCCGCTGAAGCCCCAAAACACGAGGCCAAACCCGCCACGGGTGCGACTAGCGGTGCCACCCACCCGGGTTCGACGGCTGGAGGCAACACGGGGACGTCCACAACGCCGCACACAAGTAGTGTAAGAACCGGCGGCACGCCGAACCCAAAGACAAATGGCACTTCCCCGGTAGCCAAATCCGTCGGTGAGAGGGTATACGCAGAACCTGTCGTTGTCGCTCGCCCCGGCGGCGGCAAGAGTGTCACCACCGCCGCTGGCCACACTACCAGCTTTAACCCCGAAGGCAAGAAAATCAGTTTTGAAACGAAGGGCGGTACCAAAGCCAATTTCGATCATCACGGCTACATCAAGTCCATTCATACGCACGGCGGCATGACCATCAACCACGGTGCTCATGGCGAGCGGCATATTGAATCTCACGGGCCTGATGGTGGCAGAATTGTCGGCTTGGGCCGCGGGCGCGGCTATGTCGAGCACGGGTACACCCGCGCAGGTCATCCCTATGTGCGGCGGACGTACTTCTCTAATGGACACAGCTATGCGTACGCCTATCGCGGGTATTACTGGCACGGACATCCTTATTACGTCTATGTTCCGCCCTACTACTACGGTCGCTCGTATTACGGCTGGGTCTCCGATCCTTGGGCCACGCCGATAGCGTTTGATTGGGGCTGGGGCTCTGCTCCCTGGTATGGTTCCTATGGCTACTACTTTGCTCCTTCGCCTTTTTACGACTCTCCGTCTCTCTGGCTGGCCGACTATTTGATGGCCGCTAATCTGCAGGCTGCGTACGAAGCTCGCGCACAAGCTAATGCTGCCGCTGCAGCAGCCGACGCGGCCGCGGCTGCCGGCCCAGCCACGATTACACCCGAGATGAAGCAGTTGATTGCCGAGGAAGTGCGGGCACAAATCGCCGCGGAGAAAGCGGCGGCCGACAATCCCGAGCCCGATGCCCCCGCCAGCAACGCCCCAACATCCGCGGGAAAGAATAGTCCCGACGAGGTGCCCGCCGCGCTGGGTCCGTTTCTCAAGACGTTTCTGGTCTCCACGGTTCTCAGTGAACCGATGGCCGATGGAACCGAATGTTCCCTGAGCCCTGGCGACATCATCACGCGCATCCAGGACACTCCGGACGCAAATCAGAATGTTATGGTCGTCATGGTCAGCAGCCAGCGGAACGACTGCGCCGTTGGTACCCAGGTTGCCGTGCCCGTTACGGACCTTCAAAACATGCATAACGACTTTCGGGCAAAGCTCAGCGAGGGACTCGGAAAACTCGCAGAAAACCAGGGAAGGAACGGCATTCCCTCTGGTCCGCCGGCGGATTCCAAACCCAATCCCAACGGACAGGCGCAGCCAGACTCGACGGTCGAGGCGGCCCTGAAAGCACAACAGGTCGAAGCCAGTCAAGCCGAGAGCGATGTCCAACAAGCTTCGATCGTTATTCCGGATGGCGACGACTAGCGCAGCACGCGCCGCGCCAAATGCCACGCGCTCCACGCCCCAAACACACCCGCGCCAATAATCGCCGTGTCGTACGTTTTCGCAGTCGTCATAACCGTTGCATGCTATCGTATTTGCTCTCGGTAGCACAGACAGTCCTCCCTTTGCGCTTTTTGCATTCCAACCCATCCATCGTAACGGTAGCGGTCAGTTTCCCGTAACCGCGTTGCTTAGGCCCCGGATTGGTTTAGCTCAGTGCGCAGGTTTCAGACGTTAGCTATGGTCGTGAAAGAGGGTCGTAAAGGCTTCCTTCTGCCGCACGTATCTTGGTGTCACAGTCTTAAACGCCAGAATGTATGCGAAAACGGTGGCTGGGAACCAGCAGAATAAACCCGCAACAAATACATCCCAACCAGTTAGGCCGAGTGATGCGGGGAAAGCAAAAGCAAGAAAGAAACCGACGGCGACCCAAATGACTCGTTGCCACCACGCAGGTTGAATGGCCGCGCCGCAAAATGGGCAATCAGCGTATGGCGGGCGAGTCTTGGTGCTTCCGCTCAAATCCGCCGAGCAGTTGGGGCACGCTCCCCGCGGTCTTCTCCGGTTCTCACTGTCTGACGTATTCTTCACACGGCCATCGTATTTGAATTGCTTGTGGAATCCAACAGTGGCCACCTGCTGAGAGCTTGGGTCAACTCCCTGTAGGTCGCGTCACCTTCAGACTGACTCACGACAATCTCTACTACTATCTATAGTTTCCGGTTCCTCCGGTGATACCATGCAACGTCCCGTTTAATTCTCGGAGGTTCGTGTGAAATCGCTTCGCCGGCCCGTCAAATATTTTATCTCTGCCTGTCTTCTCATTTTCTGTGTATGTCTCGCTGTTCAAGCGCAGCAAATCGATCCCAAAACCTACGGCGGCATGAAGTGGCGCCTCATCGGGCCGTTCCGCGGCGGACGCGCCATCACCGTCGCAGGCGTGCCGAGCCAGCCGTATACCTACTATTTCGGTGCGGTTAGCGGCGGCGTCTGGAAAACAACGGACGGCGGCCTATCCTGGGATCCCCTCTTTGACAAGCAAAGCATCTCCTCCATCGGCGCAATTGCCGTTGCCGATTCGGATCCCAACGTAATCTATGCGGGTTCTGGCGAAGCCTGCATCCGTGGCAATATTTCCTTCGGAGATGGCGTCTACAAATCGACCGATGCCGGAAAAACCTGGATCAATGTCGGGCTCAAGGAAACTCGTCACATCGGCGACGTCATCATCCATCCTACAAATCCCGATATCGTTTTTGTCGCCGCGCTTGGCCACGCCTACGGCTCCAACTCGGAGCGCGGCATCTTCCGCACGCGCGATGGCGGCAAAACCTGGGAAAAAGTCCTCTACCTCGATGATCGAACCGGCGGCGTCGAAGTCGTTTTCGATCCACACAATCCGCACGTTCTCTTCGCCGCAATGTGGGAAGGCTGGCGTACGCCTTGGACTCTCAATAGCGGCGGCGCGAAGGACGGCCTCTATCGTTCGAACGATGATGGCTCAACCTGGAAGCGCGTCGAAGGCAACGGCATGCCCGAAGGCACGCTCGGCCGCATCAGCGTGGCGGTCTCTGGCGCGGATTCGAACGTCGTCTATGCCTTAATCGAAGCCAAAAAAGACGGCCTCTACCGCAGCGACGATGGCGGCGTGAATTGGTCGCTCATTACCGACGACCACCGCTTCACGCAGCGCGCCTGGTATTTCACGCACGTCTGGGCCGATCCGAAAAATGTCAACGGCGTCTACATCGCCAACACCGGCCTCTACGCTTCGAACGACGGGGGCAAGACCTTCGCACGTCTCAACGCGCCGCACGGCGATCATCACGCCCTGTGGATCGATCCCAACAACACAAATCGCATGATCAATGGCAACGACGGCGGCGCCACCATCAGCGTTGACGGCGGGAAAAATTGGTCCACACAAGACAATCAGCCCACCGCGCAGTTCTACCACGTCGCCGCCGACAACGATTTTCAATACCGCGTCTACGGCTCGCAGCAAGACAACTCTTCCATCGGCATCCGCACGCGCAGCGACCACGGTGCGATTCTGCCAGGCGATTGGGACGCCGTCGGCGGGGGCGAAAGCGGCTACATTGTGCCCGATCCCCGCGATTCGAACATCGTCTACGCCGACGACGAAGGCCCCATCCTCACGCGCTTCGATCGCCGCATCAATCAAGCCCAGAGTATCGAGGAATGGCCCGAGGATCCCAACGGCCACGCGGCGGCGTTCCAAAAATATCGCTACACCTGGACCATGCCGATCGTGATTTCCACGCACAACCCCGACGTCATCTATCACACCGCGCAATATGTTTTTCGCTCCACCGATTCCGGCCGCACCTGGGCCACTATCAGCCCCGACCTCACGCGCAACGACAAGGCCAAGCAGCAGGATTCCGGCGGCCCGCTCACGAAAGATCAGTACACCGTTGAGTATTACGACGTCATTTTCAGTTTGGCGGAATCTCCGAAGCAGGAAGGCGTACTCTGGGCCGGCACGGATGACGGCCTGGTCCAATTAACGCGCGACGGCGGAAAGTCGTGGGACAAAGTCACGCCAAAAGATGTCCCCGAATGGGCGATGATCAGCCTAATCGAGCCCTCGCCCTTTGACGCCGCCACTGCCTACATCGCGGTCGACGCCCACAAGCTCGACAATTTCAAGCCCTACATTTTCAAAACGAGCGACTTCGGAAAGACGTGGACGAAAATCACGATCGGCTTACCTGACAATATTTATGTACACGCTGTCCGCGAAGATCCCAAGCGCAAAGGCCTGCTCTACGCAGGCACCGAAACCGGCATCTATGTTTCCTTCAACGACGGCGCCAACTGGCAGCCTCTCCAGCTCAATCTCCCTGTGACGCCGATCCACGACATGGTCATTCACGATGACGCGCTCACCGTCGCCACGCACGGCCGGTCCTTCTGGGTCCTCGACGGCCTCGGCCCTCTTCGCCAAGCCAGCGCCTCCATCGCCGCCGAAGACGCGCATCTCTTCACTCCGGATACTGCCTTCCGCACGCGCGAAGGCCACTTCAATCCGCGCCGCTATCCCATCGGCGAAAATCCTCCGTCCGGCGCAATCTTGTATTACTACCTGAAAGACGCGCCCAAGGATCCCGCCAAACTCGAACTCTTCGACGCCAACGGCAAAACCATCCGCACCTTCACCAGCGAGGAAAAGAAAACCGACACCGGCCCCGACGAAGGCGAACGCGACCTGCCGATCGAGCACATTCCGGCCAAACCCGGCCTGAATCTTTTTGTTTGGGATTTGCGCTACGAACCGCCAGCAAAAGTTCCCGCGTTAATTTATGACGCTGGCGAACCGGCCGGTGCTCTCGCGCTCGCCGGCAAATATCAGGCGCGTCTCACCGTCGCGGGAAAATCGCAAACCGCGCCATTCGAAGTAAAAATGGATCCCCGCGTCCAAACCAGCCCGGACGATCTACGCAAACAATTCGACCTGATGCTGAAAATGAGCGAGCGCCAGGACCTGATGAACAAAACGGTAATCGCTATTCGTGATTTGCGCGCGCAACTGCAAGCGCTGGAAAAGCGCATGGGCAGCGGTGAAGATGCCAAGTCCCTGGCCGCAGCATCCACCGACGTCCGCAAAAAAATCAGCGCCATTGAAGAAGAATTGGTGCAGGTAAATTCGAAATCCAGCGAAGACCAAGCCAACTACCCGACGATGCTTAATAGCAAACTGGCTCATCTGCAAAGCCTGGTGGACAGCGCCGATGCCGCTCCCACCGCCGCGGAAGCCGCCGTCTTCGCTGACCTGGATCAACGCCTCGAAGCCCAGCTAACAAAATGGCGCGAAGTCCTCTCCAAGGATCTCGTGGCCCTTAACGACTCCATGCGCAAAAACAACGTCCCGCTGGTGGCCCCAGCCGCGACTCCGAGCCACTGAAGTGAATTCGAGGCCTTAAACTGCGAGGGCGGGCCTTGGCCCGCCCTCGCGCAACATTAATTTTGTGGGAATCTGTACCGGCCCATTCACAGAGCAGGATTTTCTCGCGAAGATCGTTCAGTCTCGAAACGCTCCAGAGAGCGCCTTCCCCCAATGCGCCAACGCCTTCAACGACTTCGTATCCGTCGGATCCAAATGCAACGGCGTCACCGAAACGTTTCCCTCAAAAATCGCCGCATAATCCGTATCCGGCTCCACATCCCGGTCGATCTTCTGCTCATACAACCAAAAATAGATCCGCCCTCGCGGGTCTTTCCCCTCCGTCAACTGATTCCGCGTAATCTTCTTCGATTGGCGCGTAAACTTCACGCCACCCTTCCACGGCTCCGGCACATTTATGTTTAACAGCACTTGATCCGGCAATCCCTCTTTCAAAATTAGCTCCGCCGCCGCCCGCGCCACACGCGCCGCCGATTCAAAGCTCACCTGCGGCGCCTTCGAGCAAAGCGACATCGCCACCGCCGGCATGTGATGCAACGCCGCCTCCCGCGCCGCTCCCACGGTCCCTGAATAATACGCGTTCTCCCCCAAATTCGCTCCGTGGTTGATCCCCGAAATCACCAAATCCACTTTCTCCGTCAGCAATTTGTGCAGCGCCACGATCACGCAATCCGCCGGCGTCCCATCCACCGCCCACTCCCGCTCTCCCGCCGAGTGGCAAACAATCGGTTGGCGCAGAGTCAGCGACTGCGCCTTCCCACTCTGCTCGCTGCTAGGCGCCACAATACTCACGTTCGCAAATCCCGCAAACGCCGCCGCCAGCACGCGCAACCCTTCCGCGTGAATCCCGTCATCATTGGTGAGGAGAATGTGCTTCATTCTTATCAATCTCCTGAGCCGACCGGGCAACCGGCCGCCGACAACTTCTTTTCCGTCGCGTCAAGATGTTTTCTAACCTCGGCGCGCACCGGCTCCAGCGGCGTGGTGGTCCCGTACGACGTTAAAGACTCTCCCTTTATCAAAGGCAACTGCTCCAAATACAAAGCGCTCGCCCTTTCATACAGACGGCATTTGTCTTTGCCCGAAATATCGCCCAAGGTTTCATACGCGCCGCCGATCTCAAATAACCAGGGATCATTGTCTTTTGACTCTTGTCGGTCGAACAGATCGAGAGACTTTTCCAGGTTCAGCTCCGCTAAACGTGCTGATTCATTTCTCGATGCCGACTTCTTGTAAGCTTTCATGATGTAAATCATTGCAATCTGTTGGTACAAGATCTCGTCGCGTGTGACATCTCGTCTGCTGTCGTTCATCCAGCCCTGCACCACGCGCACAGCTCCGTCGTATCTACCTTGTTTTT
>Ga0207136_1093_pt1 | contig 16786 bp, 19 predicted proteins | sample Alteio_BWMinHeat_8_FD_153552 | JGI IMG/M metagenome (GOLD analysis project Ga0207136, IMG submission 153552) | Enriched cells from forest soil in Barre Woods Harvard Forest LTER site, Petersham, Massachusetts, United States -... | ecosystem: Environmental > Terrestrial > Soil > Temperate forest >...
AGGCGGAACAGAGTGCTGCAGCCTGGATGAGAAAGACTTCTAAGATCCCATCATCTTCAATCGAAAGCAGCGAAAAACAAAAGAAGACTATTGATTCAGGCGAAAATTCTGCTTGATCCAGTCTTAAAGAATACCGGTGGCTGCTTAGAATAAGGATGGACCTACTATTGATAGGAGCGGGCTAAACGCGTTGTCGTCGTTGCTTCCCTGACATCACGATCCCAGCAAATATGGCGGCCCCCGAAAGGAACATGTAACTTAAGATGGCTCCGCCTTCTGGCACACTCAAATAACCAAAACTGCCACCGTTGTTCCCTTTAACGATCCAGCCCGCTGCGGCAAACTGGTTCGTGCTTGGATTGAAGAGTACAGAGTAGTAGATTAGATTCCCGCCGACTTTCGTCAACCAGGAAAACAACCAACCCTTACCTTGGACGTAGATACCTTTCATGGACCCGTTGTAGGCGGCGTTGACCCCGCCAAACATCGAATTTCCACTGAAGGAGATGGAGATATTCGAAAACTGGTTGGTAGTGGTGTTGAAGGAAAAAGTGCCACCTACCGTAGTATTGCTGACTCCCTGTAGCTTCACGCCAGAGAAACTGTTGATCGGACCAGCTGCTGCGGGGAGACAAGCTAATAGGAACAAGGCACCCACAGCAAGTACACCAAAGTATCGTCGCATCATAGTTCCTCTGGACAAGGGACAATATTCCCTTCCGTGCGAGTTTACATCCGCACCTGTCTTTGTCAAGCCTGAGAATTATTGCGATGGGTTGCAATCCCTTGCAACATTTACGGTAAGCTATTGTTATATAAATACTTATCTGGTTTTATTGCCATGCTTATGTGAAAACAAGAATCCCAGGGTGGTTTCCTTGTTAACTTGGCGGGGGAGGTAAATGGAAAAAGTGGGGGTGGGCCACCATTCGAGTAATCAAGAAAGACTGGGGCTTGCTTCCTGCATTCTGCGCCAACTTCGAAGCAACACTGCTCCAAGGCAAGCCAGCCAAGCAATCAGTAAATACGATGCAGCTGCACCACCTTCAGGCATGATCACTTCCAGAAACTCCTGCCCGGGGCACGAACCAGGCCCGTTGGTGCAACCTTGGGGTGTCAGGATCACGAAGTTGGAAAATTGGCTGAGAGTAAGATTCGTTGGAATTTTGTTAATCCAAATATTCACTCCTGCCAACTGGGTCGAATTGAGGCCGTTCAGCGCAGCCTTATCAAAGATCGACCAAATTGCGAAGGAGAGGTATCCGACCTGAGTATTGTTGCTAGAGTTGCCGCTCAAAGAGAGCATTTGCAGGGTCAGCCACGCGGCCTGCTCGTAAGCGACCGTCTGGTTGCCCCAGAGCGCACTTCCCAGAGTTGAAAAATTGTTAGTAGTGACATTCCATGTGTGTCCGATTACGCTGTCATCTTTGAAGTCATCGCAGATAACGGTAGTCGCCACACCATTCACCGTCGCGGAGTAGGGTCCAACATAGACTCCGCCCATGACGTTGTTTCCAGCGCCAGTCATCGTTAAGCTGCTGCCGGCAAACGCGCCTGGCACAAAGCAAAGGAGTACAGCGGCAGCTACCCCCCACCACTTCAAGTTGAAACAAATCATGTTTTCTCCGTGTTGCAAAAGAACCGAGGGAACTCCCAAGATTTTGTTGTCGTTTGTGGGGGGGACTACTGGGAATCGGTGACTAGCAGGGGGGTGGAAAACTCACCAAAATCCGTAAACCACTGTGGCCACTCTAGCTTGAGGAAACCAGACGGTCAAGATTGATAATTATTGCAAACCTCTGCAAGCGCTTGCGACATTCTATGCACCATCCATAATCAAGGACATACGTAGAACCTATCTCATTTTGAGGCGAAAACACCATGAAAACCGCCCCTATCCTTGTTAAAGTTAAAAGGTCCTGGCACCAGCTTCTTGGTTATCCAGCCGTTGCTGCCTCATTTTGGTCGCCTTGGCCGGATCCGTGCCCGGAGGCAGATCACTCTCCTCTAAGTAGAAGCGCCACCCTGCGCGCCGCTCCTCGGGATTTTGACTCCACTCGCACTCGTTAAGGATTTTTTGCGCCTTTTCAGCTCCTTCTACAACTGCTACAACTCCACCCGGCATGTAGGTCTTCTCGTTGAACAGAATGATGGTGAATGAGCGAGCAGATTTACTTTTCATAGGGGGACCCGGATCGTTCAATTTCACGTCGCAGAGAAAAATACTTTGTTGCCGCCATTTCGTAAATGGCCTCTTGGTGTTAACCCGTAGCACCAGTGGGGTACTATTCCTTCCATCATGATGAGAACGGCGGAAGCATTCCGCTAGAAATATTTTTGGTTTGGATCGATCTGCCTTCATAATGTGAAACCATATTCAGCTACTGATCGTTAAAGTTTCCGACTCGAAGTGCACGCGTCAACGAGTTAGTAGAATTTCACCGGAGAAAAACTGAATGGGACGGTACACAGGAATCCTCGGCTTGATGACGATGCTGGGCCTGGCCTATTCCTTCTCTACGAACCGGCAGGCGATCCGATTGAAAACCGTGGGATGGGGTCTGGGGCTGCAATTTGCTTTTGCAGTTTTCGTCCTGAAGCTCGAAATTGGAAGGGCAATCTTTCAGAAGGCCGGAGATGTAGTCAATCGGTTACTAAGTTATTCTTTCGCAGGTTCTCAGTTCGTATTCGGCGATCTGGGCAAACAGCGCTCTCCGCTAGGTTTTTACTTTGCCTTTCAGGTGCTTCCGACCATTATTTTTATTGCAGCGTTCTTTGCCGTCCTCTATCACTACGGCGTCATGCAGTTCATCATCAAGCAGGCGGCACGAGTAATGACCCGCTTCATGGGCGCTAGTGGCGCGGAGTCATTGAATGTGGCAGCCAGCATTTTTATGGGGCAAACCGAAGCTCCGCTTACGATTCGCCCATTCCTGAAGGACTTGACCCAGTCCGAACTGATGACCGTGATGACCAGCGGCATGGCCCACGTCTCGGGTGGAATCATGGCCGCTTACATTGCCTTCGGAGTTGAGCCCAAGCATTTGCTGAGCGCTGTCATCATGACAGCGCCAGGGACCCTGCTAATGGCCAAAATGCTGGTTCCAGAAACCGAACAACCGAGGACGGCTGGAATCGTCGAGATGCCTGAAGAGGATGAGCCCGAGAAAAGTGAGAACGTGCTGGGGGCAGTCGCCCGAGGGACCACCGATGGTCTGAACCTGGCCTTGAATGTCGGTGCCATGATGATTGCATTCATCGCGTTGATTGCCCTGTCGAACGGCATCCTGGGCGCTATGCATCAAGGACTCACCCATGTCGGCATTTCCTGGTTTCCGCGTAGCCTGGAAAGCATCTTTGGAGTTCTTTTTTCCCCTGTGGCTTGGATCATTGGCGTTCCGTGGCGAGACTGCTCGGTCATTGGGAGCCTGCTGGGAACTCGCATGGCACTGAATGAAGTCATCGCCTTTTCTCTGTTAGGTCCCCAGAAGGCAGGCCTTGACCCCCGGTCGTTCACTATTGCCACGTTCGCGCTATGCGGCTTTGCCAACCTCAGTTCGATCGGAGTACAAATCGGCGGAATCGGCGCGCTGGCTCCGAACAAAAGAAGAGAACTGGCTCGTTTGGGAGTGCGGGCGATGCTGGCGGGAACCATGGCCAACCTAATGTCGGCCTCGATAGCTGGAATGCTGCTGTAGCCCTTATTCCTCAGTAAAACGCGCCCTTGGCAATTTCAGGCAGCGATCGGCAGGGCACGAATTCGCTTCTTGGTCGCTGCAAAAATCGCATTGCAGAGTGCTGGTGCGAGCGGAGGCACAGTTGGCTCTCCTGCTCCAGTGGGTGCCTCAGTGCTGGGCACGGAATAGGCCTCAATCAATGGCGCTTCATTCATACGGACGGGGGCATAGTCATCGAAGTTGCCTTGTACGACCCGTCCATTCGCAATCGTGATCTGGGCCCGCAAAGCGTTGGTAAGTGCGTAAATCACTCCGCCCTTCATCTGTTGCTCAAGAATGTTCGGATTCACCACCTGGCCACAATCCATCGCTGCGACCACCCGGTGCACGCGCGGTTGGTCGTTTTCCATCGAGATCTCGACCACTTCCGCCATATACGTGCCGAAGCAACCGAAGCAGGCAATACCCTGATAGTGTCCAGCGGCCAGACCTTTCCCCCAGCTCGCTTTTTCCGCGGCTAGCTGTAATACGCCGCGCATTCGCGCCGTACGCCAGGTGGCGTCAAAGTACTTGATGTCTTCGTCTTTCGACAGCAGGTGCAGGCGATACTCGATCGGATCTTTCTTAGCCACAAAGGCAAGCTCATCAATAAATGACTCACTGGCAAAGCCCATCTGCAGCGCGTAAACCGAGCGCATCCATCCCAACGGTACGGCACTTTCCGTCATCACATACTCAAGCTTGGCAGACGGAAAGGAATAAACAAGACCGGCTTCATCGGGAAGGTCTGGATCCACGCCGTTGGGAGTGGCCGACCCTTTTTGCCCGCTGATGGAAGGTGCAACCAGGCGATGCGTAAACGCCACTGGCCAGCCCTGTCCATCAAGTACTGCACTCAATTTGTGATAACTTGCCGGACGATAGGGAGAATTCCGCATATCGTCTTCGCGCGTCCACAGCACTTTTACAGGAGCGTTCGCAGCTTTCGACACTAAGGCCGCTTCCACGCCGTAGTCATGCTCCAGACGCCGCCCGAAGCCTCCGCCCATGAGGGTTACGTTGACCTTGACTTGATCCGGATCCAGCCCCACAGCCTGGGCTACGGAATCGCGCACATCCTGCGGCACCTGCGTCGGCGCCCAGAGCTCACAAGCGGATCCGCGAAAATCGGCCGTGCAATTACCCGGTTCCATGGGTGCGTGAGCCATGAAAGGTAAAGTGTATTCCGCTTCTACGCGACGCCCTGAAGCCTTCGACACGTCACCGACGGAATATAAAGTTGCTGATTTGTTGGAAACCGACTTCTTCAAGCCCTCGTAAATCGTTGCAGAGGTCAATCCTTTATTCGGGCCTTCGTCCCATTGGACATTCAAGGTGCGTCGGCCTTCCATCGCGCCCCACACACTGTCCGCCACCACAGCCACAGCGGAATCACCGATCTTTCCCACATAGCCGACGCCGGCGATCTTTCTTGCGTCCTTATCATCAATGCCTGCCACTTTGCCGCCGACCACCGGGCAGCGCGCCAGAATGGCATACTTCATACCAGGCAGACGAAAATCTATCCCGAACTCGGCGGTACCATCCACCTTTGAGGGCACGTCGAGACGCGGCAAAGACTTGCCAACAATCTTGTAGTCCTTAGCATCCTTCAATGTCGGGTTGGTTGGGATCGGTTGCGCCGCCGCTTTGCTCGCCAACTGCCCATAAGTCAATCGGCGGTTCGAGGCCGCGTGTACGACTGTGCTGTTTTCGGCTTTGCAGGCTGAGCGAGGGACTCCCCACTCCAGCGCTGCAGCGCTGATCAGCATTTCGCGAGCGGTAGCTCCAGCCTTTCGCATTGGATCCCAAGTAGTTCGCACACTGGCACTGCCGCCGGTACTCTGGTCACCGTAAAGCGTGCTGGCACCCGCTTGCTCAATCACAATCTGCTTCCAATCGGCTTCAAGTTCCTCGGCAAGGATCATCGGCAGCGAGGTTCGCACACCTTGCCCCATCTCCGAGCGTGCAACCACAACCGTGATCTTGCCGTCAGGAGCGATCTTTAGATAAGCATTGGGTGCAAACGTGTCCGTCCCGTTGCCAGAGGAAGCGCCGTGGGGCAGGTAGAAGCCGATTACGAGTCCTGCTCCGGCGGCGACGCCTGCAGTGAGAAAATCTCGGCGGGAGAGCGGGCTCATCGACCACCGCCTGCGGCTTTATGAATAGCTCGTCGAATCCGGTCGTAGGTCCCGCAGCGACAAATATTTCCTGACATCGCCTGGTCAATTTGCTCGTCGGAGGGTTGAGGAGTCTTGGTCAGCAATGCCGCGGCGGTCATAATCTGGCCGGTCTGGCAATAACCGCATTGTGGAACCTGTTCCTCGATCCATGCCTGTTGCAGTGGATGAAGTCCGTTGGCGGACAATCCTTCTATGGTAGTGATATTTTTCCCGCTGGCTTGCGAGACGGGTGTGGAGCAGGAGCGTACCGGCGCTCCATCCATATGAACTGTACAGGCGCCGCAAAAGCCAGCGCCGCAGCCGAACTTTGTCCCGGTGAGTTGCAGCGTGTCTCGAAGTACCCAGAGTAGCGGTGTTTCAGGCGAAACATTTGCCTTCTGCTCACGGCCATTGATGCGCAGCGTGATGTCTGCCATGTTGTCCGAGCCTCAGGAGTGCGGAAAGCACATGGTACTCAACCGCAACGAAAAAGGAAAATGGGGGCTACCAAATGGTCTTTAGGAGAGGAGAACGACGTATCTTCTCATCGCGCGTTATCAGCGCTATGCCTTCAGCCCGAGCGGTTGCGCCGATGAGCCGGTCGATGGGATCTTTGGGAAAGTCTTGCGGGAATTGAGTAGCTAGAACCGCAATCTCGACGGTTATCGGCCTTACGTTCACGCCGGAACGGTCCACAAGGTTTCGGACTGTATTCTCGATTGTGCCGTGCGTGCGCAGAATACCCCGGGCGAAAAGAACAGCCAATTCCCACAGGCTCGAGTCGGCAATCGCGATCCCATCACTGGCCCGAGCGCGGCGAATCGCGGATGCCGCTGGCCGGGAAAGACGACCATGATCAGTCATCCACCAGACAAGAACGTGGGTGTCGAGCAGAATCACCGCAGGACTTCCCAGTCTTCCAACGGCGTAGCTGGAGAAAGAATGTCTCCAACAATCTTCATTTCGTCGCGCATGCAACCGAACATGTCCTCGGGTTGCCCATCAACTGGTACTAGTTTGGCAACCGGTCGGCCTCGTTTCGTGATGATCACAGGCTCCCGTGTCGAACGCACATGATCCATAACTTTCAAGCATCGAGCTTTAAACGTTGCGGCTGGCATCGTCTTCATGACCACTCCATATGTCTATGGTCATATTATCATGACCATATTAGAAATGACAGGTAATTAAGGGCCAAGGGCTCCATGAGCCACGGCTATCCGGAAGAGAAACTGCTGGGTCCGCCGAACCCTTACTTCAGTTCCTGTAGTTTTGTCGAAGCCAATTGCGCCGCCTCGGTTGCTGGGTTTTCCTTGGCGATTTGCTCGTAAAGGCGCTTGGCTTCAAGAGGTTGGTTATCAGCCTGGTAAGTCGCAGCCATTTCTACCTGGGCAGTCACTTTACCCACAGTGCTGGCTGGCTTCGCAGCTAGCTGCTTGTAGAGGTCGATCGCCTGCTTGTTGCGGTTGGTATTGCGGTACACCGATGCCAAAGCCATTTTTGCTAACGCGGCAAGGTCGTTGCTCCCGGAGGAAATTACGTTCTGGAGCTCCCGCTCTGCCGCAACGTTGTCACCCATATCGGCGGAGGTCGTCCCTAGAAAATAAGCGGCGAATCCAGCTGAGTGGGTATGTGGATACTTGTCCACGATGGCCTGAAACTGTCCATGAGCCGCGGTAGCACGCTCTTTGAGGCTGGCAAAGCTGGGCTCATCCGGCTGCGCCGGCATATTGGCCGGACGTACGGGCGTGCTTAGCGTCCGCACGGCCTGGCTCATTTCGAGGCTGGCCTTCTGATCTTGTTGGTTGAGGTAATACCACCCGCCTGCCACGCCCACGGCAGCGACCAGTATGATCGCCATGGCGACCATCAGTTTGCTTTTGTGCTCCACCGACCAGTGGGCAGCGTTTTCCGCTGCGTCTATAGTGACCTGGCTGAAACGGTCCTGTTTGAGTTGGTGACGGGTTTCTGCGCGCACAACTTCCCTTCTAATTCCGTGAGGGTGTAACTGACAGTCTTTGAGTCTAGCAGGCGGAAATCGGAAGCGTCAAAAATGACTGCGGCGCCTGCATCGGCTTACTTTGCTTCTTCCAGTATTCCCTGCTCCAGCTTTTCCTGGCACTCGATGCAATGGCGAGTCCAAGGCACAGCCTCCAGGCGCTTGGCGTTGATCTCTTTGCCGCAGGAGATGCATTCCCCAAAACTGCCTTCCCGCAAGCGGGACAGCGCGCCCTCCACCATCTGCAAAAGCTGGCGATCATTATTGCTCTGGTGAAACAAGAATTCCTTGGTGTAGGAACTGGCAGCCCGGTCGGCAATATCTTGTGCCGAGTCATCATCCACGGTACGACCATCCTGCTCAGTGCGTGAAACCATGCGGCGCAATTCCTGTTGCCGGGTCTCCAGCCTCTTCTTGAAATACTCCAGTTTCTTTTTATCCATGAATGACTTAACAGCTGCCTTTCCCAGCTCGTACCCGGTTCGAGGCCAAACGAAGATAATATGCGTCTGAAATGAGATGCGTCAACTAGCCCATAAGATAACGCTCCTGAGATTGGCCGCAATCTGCCGCAACAAAAGTTCTGCTCCCTTAGAAACGATAAATCCGAAACCGCTCTATCGCGTGACACATTCAAGATGTCAGCAGGTTGAAAGCTAGGCGTGCGTTCCTCCATCGTTACTAGAGCGCAACCAGTGATTCTGGAGTCAGCCAACACATGGTGTGGAACCTTTCAACACCAGGAGTTTGCCAGTATTATGAGGAAACTACTGTAAGTGAGAGATCAGATGTCCTCTTCGAGGCCCAATGGCACCATCACCGCGGCGGTAATTACAGTGAGTGATTCCTGCGCACGTGGCGAGCGCACTGATCTTTCCGGGCCCGCAGTTGCGGAGGCCCTGCGCAAAGAAAACTTTTCGGTCATTGGGACCGAAGTTGTTCCCGACGAACAAACCGCTATTCAAAATTCGTTGGCCTATTGGGCACGGGAGGCCAGATTCGTGGTGACCACCGGCGGCACTGGGATCGCAGCTCGCGATGTAACTCCGGAAGCCACGCTAGCCGTTTGTGATCGTCTGCTCGAAGGAATAGCCGAGCGCATGCGTCTTGAAGGCAGCAAGAAAACACCATTCGCTGCCCTCAGCCGTGGCGTTTGCGGGCTGCGGGGGCAGACGATCATCCTCAACCTGCCAGGAAGTCCAACCGGAGCGGTCGAGTCGTTGCAGGCAGTCATCGAATTAATTCCCCACGCTGTTCAGTTGCTCGCGGGCAATACCAGCCACGACAACACTGGAAGTGAATCGAAATTGAAATCCTCATCATCAGATTGACCGCGTGAGATTTCTTTTCGATGTCACTTGCCGTGACTCCCTAGACCGTCAACAAGCACATCTCGGACGCATAGCGTCCCAAAGAAAGGACTGAGTATCCATGAAGCGATTTCTATCCGTAATTTTCGCCGTGCTGTACGTCTCGACCGCTGCCTATTCACAATCTTTGACCCAAGCTGATCGTGATCGTGCCCTGAAGTACCTGGAGAGCACGAAACAAGGCGTGCTGGACGCCACCGCGGGCCTGTCCGAAGCGCAATGGAACTTCAAACCAGGTCCCGACCGCTGGTCGGTGGCTGAAGTCACTGAGCACCTCGCCACCGCAGAGGGTTTTCTCCGCGAAACGATTACTGACAAAGTCATGAAGGCCCCCCCGCGTCCCGACGGAGAAGACATAAAGGCGATCGATGAACTGGTGCTCTCGGCGGTTCCCGACCGCACCCAACACCGCCAAGCTCCTGAACCGCTCAAGCCTGCGAACCACTATGGCTCACCGCAGGGGTCACTGAAGCAATTTGTTGAGAGCCGCGGCGAGACCGAGGACTTTCTGCGCACCCACGACGACCTCCGAGCCCACGCTATCGACAGTCCACTGGGAAAGAAACTTGACGCGTATGAGTGGATCCTGTTCATCGGGGCACATAGCGCGCGTCATACCAAACAGATCCTGGAAGTGAAAGCAGATCCGAACTTCCCCAAACAATAAGTTTCGAGCCCGGGCAGCGATGGGAAGCGTCCCTTCCCTGCCCGGTTCTTGCGCCATTGTGCACCGCCTTCGCGTACACTTTTAATCTTACGGGTTGAAAACACTCAAACACATTCTCTCCCGCTACACCGCGTTCCTCTGGGCCCTGCTTAAGCCCTTAGGCGCATGGGGAGTGCTGGCCATTGCAGCCCTCGACGGCGCTTTTCTGGGCCTTCCCATGGACGCGGTCGTCGCCGGATACGTCTATCAGGACCGGGCCCGATTCTTCCTGTACGCACTGATGGCTTCGGTTGGATCCGCGCTGGGAAGTATCGTGATTTATGGAATCGGTTACAAAGGCGGCGAGGAACTCCTACGCAAGCGCATCTCGCCCGAACGCTTTGAAAAAATTCATGCAGCGTTCGATAAGCATCCGTTCTGGAGCCTGATGTTTCCCGCCATGCTTCCGCCGCCCACTCCGTTCAAACTGTTCGTCCTTGCTGCGGCGGTTTCGGAGATGGGGTTCGTCCGCTTCCTGCTGGCAATATTTTCCGGACGCATGGTGCGTTTCCTGATTCTTGGTTTACTGACCATCCGATTCGGCCCAGATGTAGTGCAACTGCTGGGAACGCTTTTCCGGACGCACTACTACTGGGTGCTCCTGGCACTGGCGGCTGGGCTGGTGGTTTGGCTGGTAACGCGAAGAAAAAGATCTTAACCGCAGAGAGCCTACCCGCGCCAAGTCGAAGAGTTAACACGCAATCACGGCGAACCACTATGGTTGCTTTCCGCACGTGACGTATCGGCCTTCGACGCACCGAAACGCTCCGCTACCAGTTTCAAATTGCGATCCAATTCCACGCTTGCCGCAAGAACGCCTCGGCCCACACGCCCTGGGTACTGGAACCGCAGGTCCTTAAAGCGAACGATGTAACCTCCAGTGTTGAGCATCTCAGTCTCGGTCACCGGATACTGCGCCCAATCCAGGTAAACACGGCCAAGATAGGATGTCTTGGCGGCGAGGGTCGTGACCGTTTCTTCAGGTTTGTAGATGACGCGCATGCCCGCATCGGGATCAACTTCCGGAGTCGCCGAATCCACGGTCGTGATGGAAAACGCATTCTGAGTTTCGACCACTCCCACCCACCGCAGCGGCGTCCACCACAATGGATACGCCGAAACACGTACAGGGTCTGCGCCTTCGTACAACCGGGCTTCGAGCGCGTTAACCGCGCGCCGGTGCTCGTAGTCACGAACTCCCCAGAGCACAACTACTCCCAAAAGAGCGACCGTGGCTGCCCAGCGCCCGCCAGGGCCGTGACTCTGCACGCCAATTTCGCGATCAATCAATGATAGAAACGCCGGCAGCAACAATCCCGCGGTTAGCAATACGAGGATCACCGGCTCGACGATAAACACGATGTCCCACGAATACCATTTCTCCCAAAACGGCCAGAACGGGCGGACGCCGTAGTTGTTGGTGAAATCGAGCAAGATATGCGTAAGGCCCGCCAGATAAGCAAACACGAACAGCAATCCCCAGCGCGGCGGCAAATTCGGATCTTTAACAGGCCGACCGCGCAATCGCCAGATCAGATACATAAACCCGACCACAACTGCCGCCACCAGAAACAGCCCGAGAAATGAATGCGTGAATCCTCGATGGTGGGCGAAGCCAAATACCGGGCCATTGAACCTGCCCAAGACATCGAGATCGGGGGCCTCCGCGGCGAGCGTGACCGTAGCCGTTGCTAGGGCAGTTTTGCGATTCAGTCCGGCACGTCCCAGGCAGGCACCGGTTAAGAAGTGAGTAATAGGTTCCAAAGTTTACGAGGCCTTTTCATGATTTTGAATGAATGAGAATAACAGCTACTCTCCGGCCAGCAAGTTCACTGTATCTCTCATCATCGTGATCTGCGCCGGGAGGGTCCCCAGGAGTTCTCCATCCGCCTCTACATAGATGCGCGATCGCGGTAAAGTACTCAGTAAACTGCAAGCCGCGCGTGACCCGTTGACTAGTTCGATTCCCGGCACGCTCCAATCAACGCCAAGAAGTCCGCGAACCACATACCGCAGATACGCGATGCGGCTGCGGGTGCGGAACAGCACAAAACGAAGATTATGACAGTCCAGCGACGCGCCGGGGGCAAGTTCACGCAGCACTCCACCGAAATCGCGGATGCGAACAGCCAGAATTTGCGATACATCAATTCGACGGGAGGCACTATCTTCTGTAATCTCAACGGTGAACTTTTCCAGCGGGTGGGTCAGCCACAACCAGGTCGCTCGGGCACAGTACGCAGCCATGCCGAAATGTCGCTTCACCACAGGATTCAATTTGTAAAACAGATGAGCGTCCACGCCGATGCCAACCGCAACCGTAAAATACCGCGCCACGGGCTGGCCGGTGAGGTCACGATACTCGACGCGCCCCACTGCAACGCGCCGGAGCTTCGCATTCAAGGCGGCCTGAGCGGCAGCTTCAGGTTTCAAGGGCAAGCCGAGATCATGCGCAAGCGAATTGGCTGTGCCGAGCGGAATAATTCCCAGCGCAGCTTCGGGTCCAACCAACGCCTGCAAAACGTCATGGATAGTGCCGTCGCCGCCGCAGGCAAACACCGTGTCGCAGCCTTGCGCAATCGCTTGGCTGGCTTGGGCCGCAGTATCGGACGAGCCCCGCGTTTCGGCCATCGAGGCCTCGACTCCGGCTTTCCGGAAAACCGCTAACGCCGCTTCTACATCGGCCACGCGCTGTTTGCGCCGCCTGCCCGAGTGCGGGTTGTAGAGAAGAATTGCCTTACGCATGGAGTTGGATCAGGAGGATTGTACTGGAAAGTGTAGAGCGGACACTCTTGTCCGCTGCCTTTGATCTTTTCAATCTTGAAACGCCGTGGTTACGGTGCTACTTCTTGCTGCTCTTCCCGCTGGAAGTTTCGGCCTTAGTTTTTTCCGGCTTCGACTTCTCCTTCGTAGCTTTGTCTTCCTTGTCCTTGCCCGCCGCATCCTCTGCCTTGGCGCGCGACTCTCCATTGCTTGGAGACGAACTCACGGTGGACTTCTTGGCGTAGTCGGTTACGTACCATCCAGAGCCCTTAAACTGCACCGCAGGAGCCGAGATGGTCTGCTCCACAGTTCCCCCACAGTCCGGGCATTTCTTCATGTGGGAGTCGGAAAATTTCTGGATCCGCTCAAAGCGGTGGTGGCACTTCTTGCACTCGTATTCGTAAAGTGGCATGGGTTAAGACAATCTTCCCCGGGCGCAGAAGAATCCGTTTTCGGTTGCGCTAGAACTTGATTCTAGGGCGTTGCGGTGACCCTAGTCAATTCAGCGCCTCAGCATCTTCTCCAGCTCTTTCTCGCCAATTACTTCTACCCTCAACTCTTTCGCCTTATCGAGCTTTGATCCCGCATCCTCGCCTGCAACCACGTAATCGGTTTTCTTGCTCACCGAGCCTGACACGCGTCCTCCCGCATCTTCGATCATCTGCTTCACCTGATCCCGGGGCTGGCTCAAAGTGCCAGTCAGGACAAACGTCTTCCCTGCCAACGTTGTCCCACGTTCTTTTTTGATTCCGGAAAAAGTCAGACCCGCTTTGCCCAGCCGCTCAATCAATTCGCGGTTTCTCGGCTCCTGAAAGAATTCCTCAATGCTCTCAGCGATGCGCGGCCCCACTTCGTTCACTTGTTGGAGCTCTTCAGAATTCGCCTTCATCAAGGCATCCATCGAACCGAAATGCTCCGCTAGAAACTGAGCTGTCCGTTCGCCGACAAAACGGATACCCAGCCCGTAGATCACTCGTTCCAGCGGGAGTTTCTTCGACGCAGCAATCTCATCCAACACGTTCTGCGCTGATTTGTCGGCCATTCGATCGAGCGCTACCAGATCAGCTTTGCTCAGCTTGTAGATGTCGGCGACATTCTTCACCAGGCCTCGATCGGTAAGCTGATTGACCAGAGCCTCGCCCATGCCATCAATGTTCATCACCCCGCGGGACGCAAAATGCAGGATGGTTTCGCGCAGCTTGGCCGGGCAGTTGGCATTCACGCACCGGTAGTCCACCTCGCCTTCGGTGCGCACCACATGCGTGCCGCATTCCGGACATTTCTCCGGCATGCGAAACGTCTTGTGGCCTCGCGGGTGATTCTTGTCCTCCACCACGCGCGTGACCTTGGGGATGACATCACCCCCGCGCTCGACTTCCACCCAGTCCCCAATCTTCACGCCCAGGCGCTCAATCTCATCCATATTGTGCAAAGTCGCGCGGCTGACCGTCGTTCCTCCGATAGGAACCGGCGTCAGCGCCGCAACCGGAGTAAGTTTTCCGGTACGACCTACTCCGACGAAAATGTCCTCAATCTGCGTGATGCCGCTACGGGCAGCGTATTTATATGCAATCGCCCAGCGCGGAGCTTTGCCGGTGTAACCTAGTTCGTCCTGGAGTGCCGTTCGATCCACCTTGACGACGATACCGTCAATTTCGTAAGGAAGCTTTTCCCTCTTGATCTCTTCTTTCTGTATAAACGTCCAAACATCGTCGAAGTTCCTGGCCAGTTGCCGCTGGGGGTTGACCTTGAAGCCCGCCGCGTCAAGCCCATTGAGCGTCTCCCAATGGCGGTCGTGCAAAGTGCGGCCGTTCTGCAAGAGGGCGTAGGCAAAATAATCCAGCCGCCTTCGCGCCACGATACTTGGCTCAAGCTGTCGGACCGTTCCGGCCGTGGCATTGCGCGGATTGGCAAACAGAGAGAGCCCTTTCTCTTCCCTCTCCTCGTTCATTTTCGTGAAGGCTGCCAGCGGCATCAACATCTCCCCGCGGACTTCAAAGGTCGCAGGGATACCGGCTTTTTTCAGCTTTTCCTTGGAAATGGAAAGTGGAATCGAACGCACAGTACGCACATTAAGCGTGACATCCTCGCCGACTGTGCCGTCGCCCCGTGTGATCCCGCGAACTAACTTTCCCTCTTCGTAGTGCAGGGCCAAAGACATGCCGTCGAGCTTGAGTTCGCAAACATAGTCAACGTCATTCCGCCCGCTTAATTCGTGCACCCTTCGCTCCCAGGCCCGCAGATCCTCCGCGTTGTAGGTATTGTCCAGAGACAACATTGGCGAGGAATGGGTCGCCTTCACCACTCCCTCTCGTGGCTTGCCGCCGACGCGCTGGGTCGGAGAGTCGGGAGTAATCAGATCGGGGTGAGCAACTTCCAGTTGCTTGAGCTGGTTTATCAGTTGGTCGAATTCGGCGTCGCTGATCTCGGGATCATCAAGGACAAAATACCTATATTCGTGGTGCCTGACTTTTTCCCGCACGGCCTCGATCTTTTTCTCGATGTCTCTTGCAGCCATGGGTAAAGATTATAGATGCGAGGTGTTGCTCGCGGATGGAAGCACCGGCGACTCACGTTTAGCGCCACTTTGTGTCGTAGCCAAGCGTGTGCATTATGTGATTCTCGAACTCGTATTCCAGAATCACGTTGAAGTTGTCGGGCTGTAACTCCCACGAAGCGGCGTATTTCGTCTGTTCCGGATGATAGAAAGAATAAGCGGGCGCGTAGCGCGCATTGCAAGGTTTGGGGCACGGGATCATTCCGGTAGGGCTGGCCCGCCGAATCCCAGTGGCCACGAAGAAGACCTGTGACGATACATCCGGGATAGGATCAACCAGGAGCTCGTTCGGCTTGACATCAAACGCGCGAATGTCCCCTGGAAGCACGTTCGGTGGCACCTTGGGGTTGGACTGTTGCAGCGGATTCAGATCAATGCTCTGGGCGATGCTCTGCTGTGCGGTGGCCCAAATCGCTCGCAGTTCCGCATCGGAGTGCCGGGAATGGTTGATGAATTCGGTTGGTTGCGAATTCGGCGGCCGGCCTCCACAACCGATGAGAATCATGAGCGCCGTAACTAATAGCACGTGCGCACTTTTGTTCATGCCTCTCCTAGGGGCCCGCTCCTAAGAGATCGGCAGAAACCGTCGATTCTGGTGTCAGAAACCTCCTCTGCTGGTATTACGTCTTGCGTGCGGTGATTTTACCTTCCAGTTCATCAGAGGCTCAGTTGAGGCCGTCCACAGCAGCTTCAAATCTCGAGCTGACCCTGGCGGGGAGAGATGCGTCGCCCGCAACCTTAACGCCCTTGATTTACTCGATCGGTTCCACCAGTGTTACTTCTTCGCCCAATCGAGCATCAGGCCACTGCACCACCACAATCGCAATCAACACAAGCACGATTCCCGCCGTTTGCGCGGGACGCATCACTTCGCCTAAAACCAGCGCCGCAATCACGATGGAAAACACGGGCTCCAGGCAACTGACTACGATCGCTCGGGTCGGTTCCAGATGTTGCAGCCCGGCGAAGTAGAACGAAAACGGCCCCAGCACTGAGACCAGAGAAAACACACCCATAAATATCCACTGACTGCCAGAGTAGTGGGCGGCGGCGATTTTCCAGGGTGGATTGACGAAAGCCCAGAACAGGGACGCGCTGAAGATGGTGTAGAGCAGTACGATCCAGCGGTCGTGGCGGGCCAGAATGCTGTGCCCTCCGACGTTGTAGAAAGCGAATGAAAATGCTGCCGCTAATGCAGCGATGACGCCGATGGCATCCAGGCGAAACCCGCCCGCGCCGAAGATTCCGATCACTAATGTAATTCCCGTGACTGCGAGTACGACTGCAGCTATGCGTTGTAGCGTCGGTTTTTGCAGCCCTCTGACCACGGTGTAGAGCAACACCCACACCGGAGCGGTGTATTGCAGAATGATGGCAGTGGCCACATTGGTGCGCTGAATCGCTAGATAGTAGAGATAGTTCGACGCGGCCACGCCCAGGACACCGAGTATGAACATCCGACGCAGATCGGCTGCCGGCAACCGCAATCGTCTTCGCCCACGAATTAGTAATA
>Ga0207136_1107_pt1 | contig 16657 bp, 17 predicted proteins | sample Alteio_BWMinHeat_8_FD_153552 | JGI IMG/M metagenome (GOLD analysis project Ga0207136, IMG submission 153552) | Enriched cells from forest soil in Barre Woods Harvard Forest LTER site, Petersham, Massachusetts, United States -... | ecosystem: Environmental > Terrestrial > Soil > Temperate forest >...
CCCGCAAATCTACCTGCGCGCCGATGGATACGCTGACTTGAGGCTCGCGGTCGTTTCGCCGTTTGTCGATCGCCGCCATGGCACGGAGCGCGCGCTTGCAGAATTGCTCGAGCGGCTCGCCGGGGATTACGGCTGCGAGATACATCTTTATGCGCAGCGCGTCGAAGACCTTCACCTTAGCGATCGGCGATCGGCGAGATTGGCGCGTTCTACCAAGTCGGGCGCCATCTTCTGGCATAAGGTTCCGAGCATTCCAGGGCCGCATCTGGGGCAGTTTCTCGTTTGGATGTTCTTGAACGGATTTCTGCGAAGGTGGCACACGACATTTAGCGGTGTCTCGTACGATCTTGTTTTGTCGCCCGGAATTAATTGCCTCCATCCAGATGTGGTGATCGTTCACGCGCTGTTTCATCGATTGAAGGAACTCGCGCGCGAAGAGGATGAGGATTCCAGCGTGCATGCCGGCTTTTTTCGCCGGGTTCACCGTAGAGCTTACTACGGACTGCTCACCACTCTAGAACGCCGGATTTACACGGATCCTAAAATCGCACTTGGGACGGTTTCGAAGCGCACAGCGGGCCTTTTGAACGAATACTTCCATCGGAAAGATGTTTGCGTCATCCCAAATGGGGTGGACACGAAGCATTTTTCTGTGGTGGCCAGACTCGCGCGGCGCGTGGAAGCCCGGCAACGGCGAGGTTTTCGGGACGAGGATTTCGTTCTGCTTCTCATTGGCAACGATTGGCGCAACAAAGGCCTACTAACCATTTTGAAAGCGATAGCGGCTCTTCCCACGTTGCCGATGAGATTGCTGGTGGTTGGTAACGACAATACGGATTCCTTCCGTGATCACGCCATCAAGCTTGGTGTAGCTGACCGCTGTCGCTGGGAAGTTTCAAGTCCTGATGTGCTCGAATTTTACGCCGCGGCGGACGTTTACGTTAGCCCGAGCCGGGAAGATTCCTTCGGACTTCCCGTGGCCGAAGCCATGGCGTGCGGCTTGCCTGTGGTTACATCTGTCTGTGCGGGCGTCGCCGACTGTATTCACGACGGTGCCAATGGTTTTGTTCTTCGCGATCCGCGCGACATGCAAGATCTCAGCCAGCTGATTAAGCGCCTTCAGGCGGAGCCAGATCTGCGGCGCAGGATTGGCGAAGCAGCTGCAAGTACGATTCTCGAATGGGACTGGAATCGCAATGCGGCTGCGCTATGGGAGCTCCTCAGAGATGCCTAGACGAGAAGTGATCCGACCGGTTAGCGTGTGATCTCTGCCTTAGGGTTACTCCTCGGCCTTGCCATGACGGCTTTTCGTGTGGCGTCTAGCGTGAAAGCTAGCGTTTCCTTCGGAATGCTGGTAACGAAAGGGCCGACCAGCCAGCCAAGACCGGTGGGAATATCGCGAGTGAGGGAAGCTGCTTCGCTCTGCACGTAAACGCCGCCGTCGCGTTCTTCCATCCGCCACCAGGTTTCCATACGCCACAGAAAACCGCCGTCATCGCCCGGCCGCTTTTCGCGTTCGTAGCTCTTGCCGGGATTTTCCACTTCGGCGATGCGCACCGCGGAACTGCGGCTGTGGGCGCGTGCGGGAGCATCGTGAAAGTAGTGCACTTCGTGCTCGGTATCGAGCACCACGGTGATCACTTTGTGTCGATGGAAGCGAAGGAACACTCGGAAGTGGTCGCCGTCTCGCGATTCGATCTTCGAGCGTTCCACGTCCGGCGAATAATAAGTTGACTGGTGATCGTAGTCCTCGAGGACGGCGAGCACGTCGTCCAGCTTCGCGCCAGGGATGAAAACCACGCCTACCCAGTGATGAATCATCCCGCCAGGGCAAACGGTGGGCTTGCCGTTGTCAGGCGTGCTGAGCTGATGAATCTGCACTTCACCGCGCTTCAGGGCAGCGTAGGCTTCTGAGCGCTGAGTTTCGGGGAGCGAATCAATCCACAAAAGAGCCGAGCCGCGCTTCAGCTCGATTTCATCGCGCTCGTTGGTCTGGCGCACGTAGCGGTCGAACACCGCTACCGTCTCAGACCGCAATCTGGCGGGGTCCGGACTGGCGGCTGGCGTGGACTGAGCGCAAGAGACGGATGTTAAAAGCAGAGCTGACACCAGAAGTGTGGCGGCGAGGAGTTTGTCCGCCAGTTGCCTCATCTGTCGCCCGAATCGTTCACCTGGAGCCAAGGACCCTCCGCAAGTCTATGATGGCGCAACCCTTTTGGAATGGAAGCAAGAAACGACGCTCAGGGATGCACGAGGGCTGCCCATCTCTGCTTCGGACTTAGAGAATTTCTTGGAGGGCTCGGAAACCTGGTTTTTTTGAGTATCCGAGGGCTGACTTTAGGGAGGTCGCAGAAAGAGTGGCGGGTTGGGTAGCTCGCACACGGCTCCTTGCGGAGCCGCTGTCCCCGCGCGGCCCCCAACCCGTTCTTAGAAGCCTACGCGTCGCATGTGAAGCCCTCAATGGGCCGCTAGAGCCACTGGGAAGGGTACCGCAGTCGTGGTACTAGAACAAAAACCAACGTCTCGAGGCATTTCGCATATAAATTGTTTATTTACATTATTTTACATGCCTACAAGGCGTCTCACACGACTCGGAAAAGTACTAGTTGGGACCATTTACACCGCTGAGAAACCCGCCAAGATGCGCCGTGAGCCCGACGATAGCCACAGCGACAGCTTCCAGTCCGAGGCGAAAGACTGGGTGACTCCCCTGAAATTTACCGCGTGACCGCGCATGCAAACCCCATGCAACCCAGATGAGGATCGCCGAGGTGCAACCCAGAACCAAATGCATGAGCAGAATGCCTTTGAGTTTTTGGCCCTCAAGCTGAAACTGCCAGGCGAGGAGCCCGGTGGAGACCACCGGCACTACGGAAATCGCCGCGCCTAGCAAGTTGTAATAAGCCACCTCCGCGAGGGCCCGCCACTTGGTCCTTTGAGCAAGGAAATCGAAGATCACGCCGGCTATGAACAGCGCAATCGGAAAGTGAATCAGCACAACGTGTTGCGCGTGCTTCGCAAGCAATGCCGCTCGGACGTCAAAGGGGTTCAAGTTCCATCCTCCGTTTGGCGGCGATCACTGGACGACAACTTTTCCGGTCATCTTCGGATGGATCGAGCAGAAGTAGGGATACTCGCCGGGTTTCGTGAATGTGTACGAAAACTTCTCGTCGGTATCGAGCACTTTAGATTTGAACACTTTTTCCGTGCTGACAACGGTGTGCGGGATGTCATCGCGATTGATCCACGTAACGGTTGTTCCCACGGGCACCGTGACGGCCGCGGGACCAAACGAGAAATTATCAATTTTCACTTCGGCCGTGGAGGCAGGCTTTTCCTGCGCGCTCGTTACGAACTCGTTCTGCTCCAAGACGACTCCGCTGAAACTGAGCACCGCCGTCGCTATCATGCTTGCAATGAACACACTTCTCCTCATGACTTATCTCCCTCTTTTCGGATTTTGAGAATCTACTTCCCGATTTGTCCGCGCTTTCTCTTTTGGATCACGCTAACGACGAGTCCACAACCGCCAGGGCATGCTGGCCGGCCACGTAATTCACATCCGTGATGCCCAAAACGCCGCGCAACTGCTCGGCCGGGACTTTCATCGGTCCCGGCGAAGGCGCCTCGCCCGGCTTGGGCTGCGGAAACGCCGTTGAGCAGGCAGTGTGAAACGTAACGTTGCCCTCCACCTTTTGCATGGTCTGATGAATGTGGCCGTTGAGAACGGTCACGGAGCCAAACTTCTTCAAGTACGCGAGCGCCTGCGCACTGTCCTCAGTGCCCCATCCCCATTCCGGATATACGGTCCACAGCGGAATGTGCGCGAAGACGATAATCGGCGTGCTGGACTTCAGATGCTTTACATCTTTTTCCAGCCACTCGAGTTGCTCGTTCCCCAGCGTGCCCAGCCCGCCAGCTTTCAAGTTCATCACGTTGACCAAGCCCACGAAATGCACGCCTTTCTTCTCAAAGCTGTACCAGCCCCCCGGCTGAGACAACTTGCCGAAGCGCTCGTGATATTGCTTGCCGTCGTCATTCAGAACATCGTGCTCGCCGGGGACGTAGAAGACATCTTTCGCCGAAGCGCTCTTCAGAATCTGTTCGACGCTATCGAATTCCTCTGGCTTCGAGAGATGACTGATGTCCCCCGTGTGTAGCAAAAATTCCGGCGGTGCAGACAGCGCGTTGATCTTATCGACTGCGGCCTGCAAGGTCGCCGCAACATCCGGATTCGCCGGCTTGTTGAAACCCATGTGGCTGTCGCTGATCTGCACGAAGCTCAACTCTCCCTTCATGTTCTGCGGGTTCATCTCCGCAAGACGGCTCATGCTGTAGGATTTCAGAACACCGCCCTGCATGACGCAGAAAGCGCCCGTTCCCGCCCAGGCCATGCACTTCAAAAAGCCGCGGCGATCAACTCCATCGTTGTTGTGATCGTGCAAAATCTCGTCTTTTGTCTTGTGTGCCATCTTTCTTTCTCCTGGAGACACGTCTCCTCAATGCATACACTTGTATGCGTCTCCCGCTGCTGCGCATATTTGGCAGGAGCGGCGCGGGGCAGAGAGAGCCAGGGTTCCCGCGCCGCCATGGGACGTGTTTCATTTGTGCAGACCGCGGTGGGCCGCGCCTTATTCCAATTTTCCGCGCTCACCCTGCTAAAATTGGTTCGTCCTAATTATTAGATAATTTGGAATAAAATCGACGGCTAGGCGGTTTTCATTCATGAGTACGACGGGCCAGGGGAAAGGTTGGGACTTGTTGGATTCGCAGGACCGGGCTCGCTTCGAGCAGCTCGTGTTGCCTCATCTGGATGCTGCATTCAATCTTTCGCGTTGGCTGCTGAGAAACCGCTCCGACGCCGAAGATGTCGCACAGGAAGCTCTGCTGCGAGCTTTTCGCTTTTTTCGCGGCTTCAACGGCGGAGACGCCCGGGCGTGGCTTCTGCAGATTGTCCGGAATACGTGTTATACGTGGCTGGAGAAAAATCGCCAAGTGGAGCTCATGACAGAATTCGACGAAGACCTGCACCAACAATCCGCTGCGAACCCGGAAACTCTGGCTATCGCGGGCGACAATCGCGAGCGGCTCGCCCGCGCTCTCGAAACACTTCCCGTACGCTTCCGGGAAGTGATCATATTACGCGAGCTCGAAGGCTGTTCGTATAAAGAGATCGCCTCCATCACCAGCGTCCCAATCGGCACCGTCATGTCCGCGCTCGCCCGTGCCCGCCAACGCTTGCAGCGTGCGCTCACGCAACCTGCTCAGCAGGAGGCGCCCCATGAGCTGTGATTTCTCCGGGACGATCCTTCACGCTTATCTTGACGGCGAACTCGACGCCGTGCGTGCCGCCGAATTCGAACGCCATCTCGAGAGTTGCCGCGAGTGCACAGCCACTCTTGGCGCGGCGGAGTCGCTGCGTTCTTCTCTGCAACGTGCACAGCTTTACGAGACGGCCCCGCCGGAGTTGCGCAAAAAGATTCGTACGGAGCTCAAAATTTCTGCCGCCAGCACCGGTGGTTCGTCGGTTGCCGCATGGCGCTGGCTTGCCGCGGCTGCTGCCATCCTCCTGGTCACCGGAGTGGCGTGGTTCGCCGTGCCTCACTTCCGTTCGATGGGCCCCGAATCGGTCACCTCAGCGGAAGTCGTCGACGCCCACATCCGCTCGCTGCAGGCCGGGCATCTCACCGACGTAGCTTCGACGGACCAGCACACCGTTAAACCCTGGTTCGATGGCAAGCTGGACTTCATTCCGCCCGTTCACGATTTCACGGACGAAGGATTTCCGCTAATTGGCGGCCGACTGGATGTTCTTGGCGAGCGAAACGTTGCGGCGCTCGTCTATGGGCGCCGCAAACATTTCATCAATGTCTTTGTGTGGCCCACAAAGGATTCGGACACCCCGATTCACCCGCCTGGATCACGGCAAGGCTATCAATGGGTTCATTGGCGGCATCAGGGCATGGAGTTCTGCGCCATATCTGATGTGTCTGCGCAAGACCTCCATGAACTCGCACAGCTTTTCTTGCAGTAGACGAAGCCGTTCGTTTGGCTTACCAAATGCCTGGGTATGAGTCTGGATGCGGCCCCCGATGAGGGATGAGCCGTGGTGGGACTTATTGTTTTGGTTTTGTACTCGAATCAGGCTTGGGCATTTCCTTCGCGTAGATCAAATGCAGCTCCACGGACCGAGCTTGCCCCTTGCGCAGAGGGATGTTCCTTTGCCAGTCAGAAAAAATACCCTTCGCTGAGGCGCGGATGTCGTAACTATCGGCCTTGAGCTGCGAAATCGTGAATCGGCCGTGTGCGTCCGCATATACGGCATGTGGGGCGCTTCCATCGGACGATTGATACGAGACGCTGGCATGCGGAGCGGGCTTGTCGTTAGGACCGATGACCACGCCGCTGAGGGTGGAAGTTCCTTTGGATTGCTGCGGCGTGGCCAAAACGCCAAGCTCGGCCATCAGTGCCACCACAAAGACTGCAAGAAAAATGAGCGCGCGTTTCATAGTCTCCGTCTCCTGCGACAATTGGACCAACTTCCAAGCCATGAAAAGCAAGTAATGCTTCCACACCGTGTTCCCTAGATTCAGTGTAGGCCTGGGCGCGCCCGGCATCGACAGAGTTTCGTTCTTTGTGACCCACGGCGTACCTGCCTTTTCGGACAGTTGACATCCTCCCCTCCGTGAACGGAGGGGATTCCTACAGGCTCTATAGGCTTGCGCATACGATGCCCTCGGCGGGTTCCTGAGCCGACGTGCTAACAGCACACGAAGTATCTCTACAGGCTAAGACGGCATGCCCTGCCGCTAGAATGTTTAACGCCCCTACAAAGTCTGCGTTCGATGCAAAGCCGCATGATTGGCAAACGAATTTCGACTGCGTCTTACGGTTCTCCGCTGACACATGTTGGCAATCAGGGCAACGCTGGCTCGTGTGCTGCGATGGTACTGCGATGACTTCGCCACCCAACCAGAATTGTTTGTATTCCAACTGCCTATGTGTCTCGAACCACGATTGGTCGAGGATAGATTTGTTGAGACCAGACTTCTGGGCAACATTCTTCCCTTTCTTCTCAATGGTTCCCGCCGCTGATGCAGACATATTCTTTATTTGCAAATCTTCGATGCACACGACCGCGTGGTTTTTGCTAATCGTGGTTGTTACTTTGTGGATGAAGTCCGAGCGAGTAGCCGCAATCTTGCGGTGCAACTTGACTACTTTCACTTTCGCCTTCTTCCAATTCTGACTAAACTTTTTCTTGCGACTCAGACTACGTTGCAGCAAGCGGAGCCGTTTTTGGTATTTCTTCCCGACGTTGGCAGGGTCGATTACTTCGCCATCCGAGAGCGTAGCGAATTGCACAACTCCCATGTCGATGCCCACGATTGAATTTGATGGGTGGACAGGCTGCTCTACGATTCGCAGAGTGCTGATGCTGACATACCACTTACCAGCTACCTCAGACACGGTGACATTCTTGATGGCGCCGAGGACTTCGCGACTGTTGCGATAGCCCACCCAGCCGATCTTCGGGAGACGGATGCGGCTGTTATTCTGGTCGAGCGATAGGCACTTCGGGTCCGACTCTCGGAAAGAACTGCGTTGGCCCTTCTTGTGAAACTTCGGGAAGTCGGCGCGCTTCTTAAAAAAGTTTGTGTAGGCTCTATCTAAATCCACCAATGTTTGCTGCAACGCGTGTGCTGGCGTTTCTGAGAGCCACGGCGTCTCTTGCTTCCACAACGTGAGCAACTTATCCAACTGGAAGCGGGTGTGCGAACGCTGGGTAAGTTCGAACATTTCTTTCTGCAATGCTAGAGCCTTGTTGTAAACGAAGCGACATGACCCGGCGATGCGGCGCATCCTGCGCTGCTGTTCGCCGTTCGGCAGCAATGCAAACTTGAAGGCTTGCCTACGCTCCACGTTTCCCCTCAAGGAATTCTCGAATTGCTTGCTGAATCAAAAAACTAACTGTCTCGTCTCCTTTCTTGGCTAGTTTCTTGAGTTCTTCTAAGTGCCGCTCATTGATGCGAACGACTCTGAGTTCTTTGACCATCATACAAATGTGTCCCGAATGTATTACGATTGCAAGTGGCTAAAGTCGGCCTTACCCCGCCCTAAAAGGACCGGGCTTGCGGCCTCCGCGGGTCAGTGGGAGCGGACTTCCTTGTAAACCCGCGTGTGGGCTTCCAGCATGCGGCGAAAATCGCAAAAATCCAGCGCACGTTGCCGTGCAATCTGCGCAAGGCGAGCGGCGAGGGCAGGATCATCGAGGATTCGAGCGAGTTCTAGTGCAAGCGCCGCGGCATCACCAGTCCGAAACGTAAGGCCTCCTTCACCGAGCACTTCAACGAACGCGCCGAGGTCGGACGTGATCACCGGCAGACCTCGCGACATGTTTTCGGCGACGACCAATCCGAATACCTCTCCACCAAGAGATGGAACGACAACGACGGAGGCTTGAACGAGCGCGGCATCGAGTTCTACTCCCAGAAGGCGTCCCGCAAACCGCACATGTCCTGCAAGAGGTGCGTCCTGCGAAAGGCGCTCGAGGGCGGAGCGCTCAGGGCCGTCGCCGACGATGAGGAGTTCGAACTCGCGATTTTGCGCAAGCAGAGCACGCGCAGCTTCGAAAAGAATTCCGACCCCTTTCGTTGTGACCAGCCGGCCCTGAAAGGCGATAACGGGCGGACGCGGAGATGATCCCGGATACGCCACGGGCGCGGCAATGAATTCCAATCCGTGAGGAATGGCCACCGCTCGCGGAAGCCGCACAAGGTCACCGAGCCACGCCGTCGGAGTGATGTTGCTTGCAACCCAACGGCAAAGGAAGCGGCGCACGAACGTCAGCAACCAAAGCTTGCGCGATGCAATCCAGCCCTGACCGGAATTGCAGCGCAGGCATTCGCCATGGCGGCCCGCCATGAAATGTCCCGGACACGGCGTTCCGGCAGGCTCGATGAGAAGCTGGCCGTTCGGGCAAATCGTCTGGAAGCCGTGATGCTCCACCACGACGGGCTTCCGTGCGAGCAATCCGAGAAAAAGAGGCGCCAATGCGGGACCTGCCACATGAACCACATCGGAAGCACGAATCAAATCCCACAAATGAATGAGATTCGGCTGCCGAACTACACGAAAAGGAAGCGACCCATCATCAAATTGTTCCGAAGGAGTTTGGGTCGCAAGAGTTATCTCGAATTCTGGATCGCCGCTGGGTGAGCGCAGCCCTGCGAGGCCGCGAGTCAGCGACAGAACGAGCGTCTCGACGCCTCCCACACTCGGCGCAAAGAAATGAGAATAGATAAGCAGCTTCATTCGCGGAGTTTTTGCGGTGCGGCGGGAGAGGTTTGAGCAGCGGAAGATTCGGCATCCGCCACAACGGATTGCCGGCCTATGCGAGCCACAGCAAATTCAATAGCTTCGAACGTGGCCGCGATGTTCCGTTCCGGGGACCACGTTTGCATATGAACGACGGCGGCGCTGCCCAATGAAGCGAGAAGAGCACGATCGGAGAATGCGCCCTTCAAAAGTGCCGCTAGTGCGGCGACGTCACCACACGGAAAAACAAATTCCTGCCGCACCGGCGCGACAAGGTCACGGGCAGCGCCAACATGGTCGCTGGCCGCCACAGGACATCCGCAGCACATCGCTTCGTTCACAACCACGGCAAACGGTTCGTATTCCGAAGGAAGAACCATCAGATCGGCCGAAGTATACACGGCGGGAAGCTGCGACTGATTCACGAAGCCGAGAAATCGGACTCTCGCTGCAATGCCCAATTCGGCGGCCTGCGACTCAAGTTCCGCGCGAAGTGGTCCTTCGCCGGCAATGACCAGTAGCGCATCCGAAAGGTTAGCTTGCGCAAAGGCGCGAAGGAGATCATCCGGCCGCTTCCAGGCCTGAAGCTTCGCACAGAAAACTATCACGGCGTCCGAAGCTGAAGCTCCCCAGGAGGCACGGACCGCGGAACGGTCCACCGCCGCGGATTGCCGCATCCACCAATCGTTATCCACGCTGTAAGGCGTGAGTGTAACGCGTTCCGCAGGCAAACCGAGAGATACCATTAGGTCTCGCGCGCCCGAGGACGGAACAATCACCTGATCCGCGAGACGGAAGAGCCGCGGCCATAGAATTTTTTTGACTGTGCTCTTCCACCTGCGGCCGTCGCGTGGCGCAAGCGTGTTTGTATCCGTGCCAAAAAGAAAAGCGGTGCGGGAAGACTTTGCTGCTCGGCGCGCAATCCAAAACGTCGAGCGAACGTAGCCCACAAAACAAAGCACGGCGTCGTACTTACCTTTGCGAATCAGCTTTGCCAATCCTGGATTGCGCAACCCGAAGAACGATTCCTCTCCCGAGCCGCGATTGGGAACATGCGACCACGAGTAGCCCTCAAGCAATGGAACATCCCATTGAACAGTGGCCCCAAACTCGGGGTCATGTCCGGCTTCCGCGCCGCGGAGACTGCAATAGGCCACATGCAAATCAAAGCCGGAGTGAGCGGCCATCCGGCGAAAGATCGGTGCCATATATTGGACAGGGTGGGCAGCGACAGCCAATACTCGGTAGCGGCGGTTAGGCATGGAAGGGCCGTGCGATTTGGACGTGAAACCAGGCGAAAATAGGGAAGGGTAGCAAGAGCAAACAGGTGCCCCGGCAGCGATTATACTCGGTTTCGCGGGCACGAAGGCTGTGCTAAACTGGCGCAGTTCCGCAGGGGTTTGCGGTTTACCCTAAGTCTCCGCACAGTTAAGCCCCGCCTTGCGGGGTCAAGTCGCCTAACCGCCACTCACGTGGCGCGCGGCCGCACGAAATTTCACCCAACGTGAATCCCGCCAGGCCGGGAGCACGCAAAAAAGAGGATCTGTCATGTCTGGGCACTCAAAATGGGCCACTATTAAACACAAGAAGGCGGCTACCGACGCCAAGCGCGGCCGGGTCTTCACGCGCGTGATTCGCGAAATCACAATTGCTGCCAGAATCGGCGGCGGCGATCCGAACTCGAATCCGCGTTTGCGCACCGCCATCCTCGCCGGCAAAAACGAAAACATGCCGAACGAAAATATCGAACGCGCGATCCTGCGCGGGACTGGTCAGCTCGAAGGCGAACAATATGAAGAAGTCACCTTCGAAGGCTACGGCCCGGGCGGCGTCGGTATGCTGATTGCCGCCGTTACTACGAACCGCAACCGCATCGTCGGCGAATTTCGCCACCTGATCAGCAAGAACGGCGGGAACCTCGCCGAAGCGGGCGCCGTAGGGTGGATGTTTCACCGCAAGGGCGAGATTGTGGTGCCCAAGGAAGCGGCCAGCGAAGACAAGATGATGGACATCGTTTTGGAAGCAGGCGCCGAAGATTTAAAAGATGATGGGTCCGGCTGGTACATCGTGACGCCGCCGGAAGCGCTCGAAAAAGTGAAGGAAGCATTGACTAAGGCGGGGATCACGCCGACCTCAGCGGAAATCAGTATGGTGCCGCAGAACTACATCAAGCTGACAGGCGCGCAAGCTACGCAAATGGTGCGGCTGATCGAAGCGCTGGAAGAACACGACGATGTTCAGCACGTCTATGCCAACTTCGACATCGATGAGTCGGAGATTCAGGCGGCGGTTGGAGCGAACTAATTTGCAATTGCAAGAACGGACAGGAATGTCCGTCCCGCTTTGTGACGGCCATTCCGCGGATCGGGATGGCCGTTTTTCTTTTCCCAAGAAACTCGCCGACAAAGCTCTGGCAGGGACGCGGGGAACGCCGTAGACTTAGTTCGATGAAAGCAGCAAGCCCAGCCTCGAATTCCTCTACTAGGAATAACTGCTTCCGCGTGCTTGGCGTGGACCCGGCATCAGCGGGCCCTACTGGCTACGGCATCATCGAGAGTGATGGCCGCCGTTGCCGTATGCTGCATTATGGTGCATTGAAAGTGGCTCCCAAGCGGCAGAAAGAGTGCCTTGGGGCAGTGCTGCATGATGTCCACGCTCTACTTTGCCGTCTGATGGATGAGTTCTCGCCCGACGCACTCGCTGTCGAATCCGTCTTTACAGCTCTGAATATGAGAACCGCATTGCGGCTCGCCGAGGTGCGCGGCGTCGTGCTCTTGGCTGCGGCGCAGCGTGGCGTCGCGGTGCACAGCTACTCGCCACGCGAAGTAAAGGCCTCCGTGGCCGGTTATGGCCACGCCGACAAAAAGCAAATGCAATTGATGGTGCGCGCGCTACTCGAAATGAACGAAACGCCGGAGCCTTCCGATGCCGCGGATGCACTGGCCGTGGCGCTCTGCCATCTACAAGCCGAACAAGCTCGACAGCGCTTTGGACTTCCCGCTGAAACCAGAGGCGCGAAGTTGCGTCCTCAGTCCTTTGCCGCTAAAGCAGCCATTGCACGCGGCGGCGCAACTAACACCCTGCGCCGCGCATCGTAGACAGACGATGGGCACCATTCTTCTGCGATTCGGTTTGTTGGCATTTCTCGCGAGCGCTCTTTCACATGCGCCCGCAAGCACTGCCAACGTTGCTGCGACCACCTCGTCGGCCGCTGCCCACGCAAAACTCAGCTATCGCCGCATTTTCAAGTCCAGCTCTCCGGAATTCATCGAGATCATCGTTCACGACGATTCCGATGCCGCCACCTTCGAGATACGCCAGTTGGATGAAGACGCCGGAGCCACCCCGTTTGAAGTGAGCGCATCATTGCGCGAGAAGATGTTCGATTTGGCCTCGCAGCTAAAGAATTTCCAGGGACAGGATCTGGATGTCCACCGCAGAATCGCCAATCTGGGCGAAAAAACTTTCCGCTGGGAAAAAGGCGCGGAGATTCACGAAACAAAATTCAACTACACGCTGAATTCAGCGGCCACTCAATTGATGCAGATCTTTGAAGGCCTAGCGCGACAGCAGGAATTGGTGACCTTGCTCGAGCGCCGCATGAAGTACGACCGCCTCGGCATCAACGACGCTCTCTTGCAATTCGAAACCGACCTGAACCACAAGCTCTTGCCCGAACCTCAGCGCGCCTTGCCCACACTCGACCAAATCGCCAGCGATTCCCGTTTCGTCGAGATTGGCCGCCAGCGAGCCCGCGCTCTTGCAGAGCGCATCCGCCACCCCACTTAAGCCCTCCCAGGTAAACGTGCGAAGTTAGTTGCCAAGGTTCCACTGTCGGGGCCCGCGAAGCGAATTGAGCTCTTGCGATTCCTCAAGCAATTTCAGCGGCAGCAAAGCCGTCTTGCCATAATGCTCGCCTTCGAGGATCCGCGCATGGCAGCGAGAGTGCTGCGGCTCAACCTCGATTATCCTCACCGGCGTTCCTTCGGGCACCATGATGAGCCTCTGCGAAGCGATCAAGAGCGACAATCCCACATCATCATTCGCGGCATCGAGCCTTTGTCTCTCCGCGGCGGCCGCCTCATCAATCGACACCACGGCGAACGAATGTCCGTGCTCGCAAGAAACCTTTGCCACGCGCCCCACCCAAGGAGATGCAGCCAAATCTTTCGTAGCGGCCGGCGCGGCAACCTCAACCTGCGTCTTCGCTACGGGCACTGGGCTCGTCGCCGGCCTTTTCACGCTCACCAGAAACCTGTAACCGCGCTTAGGCAGCGTCTCCACAAATCGCGGCTTCTTCTTGTCGTCGCCTAAAGCCTGGCGCAGCTTCTTGATCGCCGTGTTAAGGCTGTGATCGAAATCCACAAAAGTGTCTGCCGGCCACAGCCTCTTCTGCATTTCATCACGCGTTACGACTTCCCCCGGATGTTCTAGGAGCATCGCAAGTACCTGAAATGGCTGGACTTGCAGCTTAATCTTGCGTCCCGCCTTGTACAATTCTTGGGCGCGCAAATCCACTTCAAACACTTCAAATCGCACAACATTCGCGGAGCGGGCGGCTATTGGCATCTGAATACTTCCCTTTGACTCCGAGACTATACCACTCCTCCTGAAAATCGTGACTACCCCGCGTACCTTTAACCCCTCTATTTCCGCGCACTTACTTGTTCACCCATAGTCGTCCCGCGGTTCACCCCCTGTGCATTGTGCTCCGAGGAGGAATGCGCGAAAGTGCAAATCATGTTGAGGCGCTGACACGGTAAACGAATCAAGCGAAACGAAGTAAAGCTTGAACGCCGCCAGCGAATTTAGAAAAAGGAGTGTCCCATGAAAACGAGAGCTTTGGTTATGGCAGGTGCGATGGCGCTGACCGCGATGGCAACCACGCGAGTCGCCCAGGCGCAGGAACCCCTGGCTGTTAATATCCCCTTCGACTTCGTGGCTGGCAATATGCAGCTTCCAGCCGGCGAGTATATGGTGAAAGTCTCGGCCCCAACGCACACGCTGATCCTTATTTCCCGCATGGACTCCACCGCGTCGGGCTTCGTCAACACAAACGCTGCCGTCTCGAGCGAGCCCCAGTCCGAATCAAAACTTATCTTCAACCGCTACGGCGATCGCTACTTCCTCTCGCAAGTCTGGACCGAAGGCAATTCCCAGGGACGCCAGCTCTTGAAATCAGCGCGAGAAAAGGAAATGTCCCAGATTGCAAAAAATGAGACTAGGGGCCAAGTCACCCTCGTCGCAGAACTCGCCCGTACCAACCGCTGACCACCCCGCCTTAACCCCTGTAACGCCCCCGGGAATCCGGAACCCCGCTCCGGATTCCCGGCCCCATTTTAGGCACCTTTGTTGCGCACCCTCCGGAAGACCGTCCACCCGATACTTAACTGGCCCACCGCACGTATACTAAGGCAAGAACCCTCCCATGGCTCAGGCGACCACAATGAACTTCAAGGAGGCCGTGGCTATTGCCACCAGCAGCCTCTGGGCGCACAAGTTGCGCAGCGTCCTGACCCTCATCGGCGTGGTCATTGGCGTAGCCGCCGTCATCGCCGTCGTCAGCCTGATCAACGGCGCGAACCAGTATGTCGCCACCAGGGTCTTCCGCCTTGGCGCGGACGTCTTCGGCGTGGCCAAGACGCCTTCCATTATCACCAACGTCGACGACTACCTCGAATTTCAAAAGCGCAAGCGCATTACTTACGACGACTATCAGTCCGTCCGCGAACTCTGCAAATCCTGCAAGGAAATCGGCGCCTCTCTCGGCGGGCGTCTGGAAGTCAAGAGCGGCTTGAATTCGCTGAAAGACACCAACCTCCGCGCCTGGACCCCGCAGATGGCCGAGCTTTATGACGTGGACTTGGTCGCTGGCCGCCACATAACCGAAACGGACCTGCAACAGGCCGCGCCAGTTTGCGTCATCGGCAACGACATTGTCGAAAACCTGCTCCCCGGCGTCGACCCCATCGGAAAAGAAGTTCGCTGGCGCAATATCCCCTGCCAGGTCATCGGCGTGGGCAAAAAAGAAGGTTCAGCGCTCGGAAATTCTCTCGACAACTGGATCATCCTTCCCCTCAGCACCTACAATAAAGAATACGGCACGCAAACCGACTCGCTCCGCATTACCGCACGCGCCGGATCGGCCACTACAATTCAAGAAAGCGTTGACGAAGTCCGCCAGATCATGCGCGGCCGCCGCCACCTCGCCTACGGAAAGAAAGATGATTTTTCCATCGAAACCAGTGATTCTTTCCTGTCCCTTTGGAAGGACATCAGCGGCAGCTTTTTCTTCGTCACCATCGCCATCGCATCCATCTCGTTGCTAGTCGGCGGAATCGTCATCATGAACATCATGCTGGTCTCCGTGACGGAGCGCACCCGCGAAATCGGCTTGCGCAAAGCTCTGGGCGCGCGTAGCGGAGACATCTTGCGCCAATTCCTGATTGAATCCTCCACGATTTCGCTCTTCGGCGGCGCGCTCGGCGTGCTCTTTGGCGTACTCACCGCGCAGCTCGTGTCGATTGTCTCGCCGCTGCCCAGCGCCGTTCAGCTCTGGTCCGTAATCGGCGGCCTGCTCGTGGCGCTCAGTGTCGGCCTATTTTTCGGAACCTATCCCGCGTCGAAAGCCGCGCGCCTGGATCCGGTTGTTGCGTTACGTTCGGAATGATTTGGAGTGCGGCAGCCCGCTGCCGCTTTTTCTCAGCAACTCGCGCGATTCTATATTTGGCGAGGCGAGGCCCAATAGTTTGAAACGCAAGTAGACTAGACACGCGGACTAGAAACAATGGCAACGCTAGGCAAAGCACTACCGCAAACGCAAACCACGGTCCTCCCGGTCCGCCTGCTAGCCGGCAAAACAACCGCGCTGAAATTCCGCGACGAAGTCCTTCTCGCCCTCGACACCCTTCGCAAAAACTCCCTGCGTTCCGCGCTCACCATCCTCGGAATCGTCATCGGCATCACCACGGTGATCACCGTGACGGCCGTCATCAACGGCCTCAACGACAACGTCCTCGGTGGCATTCGCGAGCTTGGCTCCGACACCATCATTGCCTACCGTTTTCCCTGGGCCTCACTATCTCGTCCGCCGAGCGACTGGTTCACCCGCAAAGAACTCCAGCCGGAATGGGCCGACGACATCGCCAAGCTTCCGCACATCAAGGCTGCATCGGCCTCCATGCGCATCTTTCAACCGCAATTCGGCTCCGGAACGGAAGACGTCCGCCGCGGCGCCTACCGCGCGAAAAGCGTCATCCTGCAAGGCAATCAACCATCCATCGGCGAAATCTTCGATCTAAAAATTGAATCCGGCCGCTTTTTCAACGAAACCGACGCC
>Ga0207136_1110_pt1 | contig 16488 bp, 18 predicted proteins | sample Alteio_BWMinHeat_8_FD_153552 | JGI IMG/M metagenome (GOLD analysis project Ga0207136, IMG submission 153552) | Enriched cells from forest soil in Barre Woods Harvard Forest LTER site, Petersham, Massachusetts, United States -... | ecosystem: Environmental > Terrestrial > Soil > Temperate forest >...
CGGAAGAAAAGAAATGTCCGCGCGAAGAACGAAATCGGTTTTGTCTTGCTGTTGGCAAATCGTACTTCTCCCGTTTTGGTCTACTAGCGCACTTTGGGCGGTTGGGACAGACGGTACACCCAATAATGGCACGAACATCTTCTCTCCCGCCTCGACCCCAGCCAAGTCAATTGCGGACTTGTCAATTTTTGTGCTTGTCATCACGGGAATCATTTTTGTCGTTGTTTTTGCATTACTGTTCTATTCCGTAGTCAAGTTCCGTATGCGCGCGATCGACGCCGGCCGCGAGCCGGCTCAAGTATATGGAAGCACGCAGATTGAGCTGGCCTGGACGATCATTCCGACCCTGATTGTGGTTGTCCTCTTCTTGGCCACAGCCCGAGTCATCCATGCCGTCCAGGATGCTCCAGAACCGTCAGACGCTGTAGAAGTCACCGTCATCGGACATCAATACTGGTGGGAATTTCGTTATCCAAAGCTGGGGATCGTCACGGCAAACGAACTACATATTCCCGTGAGCAATCCCAGTCATCCCACCCCCACGTTTGTGCAATTGCTCTCGGCCGATACCGACCACAGCTTTTGGGTGCCGGAGCTTGCAGGCAAGACCGACCTCATTCCAAACCATCCCAACCAAATGTGGGTAGATCCGCAGCGCACGGGCGTCTTTCTGGGTCAGTGTGCGCAGTACTGCGGAACGCAGCACGCCAAGATGCTGCTCCGCATTTCTGTCGATGGACCGGAAGATTTTGCCAGCTGGGTGCGCTCCCAGCAGAAACCCGGAGTCGAAGACGCTGGTGCAATCGCGGGCAGGCGAGTGTTTGAACGGAATGCCTGCATGAATTGCCATGCAGTGGGCGGAACTCCGGCAGACGGGCGCTTTGGCCCCGACCTGACGCATTTGATGAGCCGCACTACTCTTGCAGCGGGCGCAGCTGAAAACACCCACGACAACCTCCGGCTTTGGATCCAAAACCCCAGTGCAATCAAGCCCAGTTCGCTGATGCCATCCATGAAGCTAAGCGATGCCGATTTGGATGCCGTTGTGAGCTACATGGAGACGCTGCACTAGAACGCTTTTGAAAGCTGATTATGTCATCCAATGTGATAACCGTTTCCGTTGGTCAAACAGACGCCAAGCCTTGGGTTGACGAACTTCATCAGTGGCTGGCCACTGTCGATCACAAAAGGCTTGGCATTCTCTACATCGTCTCGGCCCTGATGTTTCTCCTGATCGGTGGAGTCGAGGCCCTCATCATCCGCATTCAGTTGATGCATTCGCACAATAACTTCGTTTCTCCGGAAGTCTTCAACCGCATGTTCACCATGCATGGCACGACCATGATTTTCTTCGTGGCTATGCCAGTCTTGTTTGGATTTGCGAATTATCTGGTCCCGTTAATGATTGGTGCCCGGGATATGGCATTTCCGCGCCTGAATGCCTTCAGTTTTTGGCTGTCATTTCTCGGTGCACTTCTTCTCTATTTCAGCTTTCTCGGTGGGAGCGGGCTTTACGGCGCTGGAAACGCACCGGACGTGGGATGGTGGTCGTACGCACCTCTTGGTGCCCGAGCCTTCTCGCCGGGGCATAGTTCCGACTATTGGACTCTGTCGCTGCTAGTCTCCGGGTTTGGGAGCATCGGAACGGCGATCAATATCATTGCCACAATTTTGTGCCTTCGATGCCCAGGCATGAAGCTTAATCGCATGCCGCTATTTGCGTGGCTCAACCTTGTGATGGCGGGAATGGTTTTGATTGCAATCACGCCCTTGTCGGCCGCTCAAATCATGTTGCTCATTGATCGCTATATGGGCGGCCATTTCTTCGATACCCAGGCTGGCGGATCGGCAGTTCTGTGGATGCACTTCTTTTGGATCTTCGGACACCCGGAAGTCTACGTACTCATCATTCCATGTTTTGCTTTCATGTCGGAAATAATTCCCGTCTTCTCACGCAAACCGATCTTCGGATATCCGGTGATGGTTGCCGCGACCGTATGCATCGCATTCGTGAGCATGAGCGTTTGGGCGCACCACATGTTTACGATTGGCATGAACTCTTACGCCAACAGCTTTTTCACTCTTACCACGATGGCTGTTGGCGTTCCCACGGGAATCAAAATCTTCAACTGGATCGGCACCATGTGGGGCGGCAGGATTCAGTTCAAAACTCCCATGCTGTTCAGCATCGGATTTCTATTCCAATTTCTCATCGCCGGGTTGACCGGCATCATGATGGCTGCCTCGCCGTTCGATTGGCAGCTTAGCTTGTCGTATTTTGTCGTGGCGCACTTTCATTATGTGATTGTGGGCGGAATTCTGTTCGCGCTCTTTGCCGCGTTTTATTACTGGTACCCAAAAATGACCGGCAGAATGCTGAGCGAAAGTCTTGGCAAATGGCATTTCTGGCTGTTTCTGATTGGCTTTCATCTGACGTTCGACGTGATGCATGTTCCAGGCATTCTGGGAATGCCACGGCGGATCTACACATACGAGCCCAGCCGCGGTTGGGATACGTTGAACTTCATCATTTCCGTCGGCGCGTTTATTCAGGCGCTTGCGATTCTGGTCTTCGTTGCCAACCTCATCGTTTCTTATTTCAAGGGCGATAAAGCCGGTAACGATCCCTGGGATGCGTGGACGCTGGAATGGTCCATCAGTTCGCCGCCCGCTCCATATAACTTTGCGACGGTTCCGACAGTCGCGAGCCGCCGCCCTCTATGGGACGAGAAGCATCCGGAAGATCCCGATAGTCGCTATGAGTGAAGGCGAAATCATATGAGCGCCGAGACAACTTCATTTCCGAATACAGTGCCCGCATGGGATCTGCCATCTCGCGGTAAGGTCGCGATGGCCGGCCTCATCGTCGCCGAGTCGGCGATCTTTACGATATTCGTGGTTGCCTATCTCTTCTATCTGGGGAAGAGCATCACGGGGCCGACGCCGCGCGAAGTTCTTGAGACCCCCATCTTCTACACAATTTGTTTGTTGTCGAGCAGCTTGACCATTCACTTGGCGGCGAAGTTTCTGACACGCGGCATTACATTTGCTTTCCTTGCATTCTGGCTGCTGACCATCGCACTTGGTGGATTATTTCTCTACGGCACGGCCCAGGAATGGCACCGACTGATTTACGAACACCGGCTGACGATCTCGACCAACCTGTTCGGAACGACTTATTACTCACTCGTCGGCTTGCACGGGTTTCACGTCACCGCAGGACTGATCATGCTCACGATCGTAGCGGTGTTCGGACTAAGTGGTCGTGTGGGCGTGGAGCAGTCTGGTCACATCGAGGTGCTCTCGATGTACTGGCATTTCGTCGATGCCGTATGGGTTGTGGTTTTCACGATAGTTTACGTTCTCGGACGGTGAGGGAAATATGTCAACACGACCGGCCACAGAGGAATTGAACGAGAGTCCTCGTGCTTCGCGCGAGATTGAAGTCGCCGCGCCGACAACGTGGCCTTTCATCCTGGCGCTGGGGGCGGGGCTGCTATTCGCGGGCCTGGTGACGAGCACGTCAGTCAGTTGTCTTGGCGCCCTGCTGTCGCTGGCCGGGTCTGTCGGCTGGTTCCGTGAAGTCTTTCCGCGCGAGCATGAGGAAGTTGTACCGATCCTGCCTGAGGATATTCGCTTAGCGACGCTGCGACGAGTTGTGGATCGGCTGCCGATTCTGCCGGATCAAGTACGCGTCTGGTTACCAGTCCGCACCTACCCAATCTCGGCAGGCGTGAAAGGCGGATTTGCGGGCAGCGTCGCAATGGCAATCTTGGCGTGTGGTTACGGCGTGCTGAAAGTTGGCAGCATCTGGTATCCCATCAATCTGCTCGCCGCAGTGGCCTATCGGGAATCGCTGAGACTCGTACCCGCGCAGCTGGATTCGTTTCATGCCGATGCTTTCGCGATTGCCTTTGTTCTGCACGGTGTCGTATCCATCTTTGTTGGATCGCTCTACGGCGCGATGCTGCCCATGTTTCCGCGCCGTCCGATCTTGCTGGGAGGATTCATCGCCCCGGCGCTGTGGTCAGGGCTCCTCTACACAATGCTCGGGTTGCTGAATCCATTGCTTGCGAGTCACATTGATTGGTTTTGGTTCATGGCTTCGCAAGTGGCGTTCGGAATCGTCGCTGGACTTGTGGTCGTGCGCCAACCGAGCTTTCCTACCCGCGAGAATGTTTCGTTTGCTATACGGGCCGGAATCGAGGCCCCCGGAACCATGGCATCGCGCGAGAGCGGGGAGAACCGCTGATGATGAAGATGAAGCGGATCAAAATTCCATCTACGCTCGCCGCCCTCCTGGGTCTCGTGATGCTCGCTGCTTGCAGTACTACGCTTGATGAACCGCGAACCGATCCGGAACCAATTGCGCCGAACCAGGTTTTGGACTTCAACACTCTCTACGCGCAGAACTGTGCAGGCTGTCATGGCGCGCGGGGCCGCGGAGGAGCATCGATCGCCTTGGCCAATCCTGTGTATCTGGCCATTGTCGATGAAACCGTGCTGCGCAACGTTATTGCCAATGGCGTCCACGGAACATCAATGCCCGCGTTCGCGCAGCGTGCTGGCGGAATGTTGACCGAGGAACAGATCAACGCGATTACGAGTGGAATCTTTGCCCACTGGGGACACAAACAAGTTCTCGACGGAGCCAATCCGCCTTCATACGCAGCCAAAGTCGCCGGAAATGTTGATCACGGCCAAGTCGCGTTTGGAACATATTGCGCATCCTGCCACGGATCTGAAGGCGGAGGAACGTCCAAGGGAAGCGCGATCACGAATGATTCATTCCTGGGGCTGGTCAGCGATCAGGGACTGCGCACCATCGTGATCATCGGGCGACCGGAATTAGGCGCCCCCGACTGGCGCGACAATGCTCGTGGAAAGCCGATGGCCGATCAGGAAGTCACAGACGTAGTTGCCTGGCTCGCATCGCGGCGTGCGCAGAATCCCGGGCAGCCTTATTCCGCTTTAAATCACGCGCAACACCCGGAGAAATAAGATGTTAATGAACACTGCAACGACCCCTCCCGCTTCAGCCAGCCTTTCGCGGCGCGGATTCTTCATGAAGATCGGAATCCTGTTCAACGGATTCGCCGCGATCGTTTTGGCTCTGCCGCTGGCGCGTTTTCTTTTCTCCTCCATCACTCGTGGTCGCGGGAATGGCTATCTGTCGTGGGTGCCCCTGGGCAACGTCAGCAACTTTCCTGAGGGAGAGACGAGGATGACTACTTTTCGCAATCCCCTGGTCATGCCCACTGATGGAAAGACTGTCGACACCGCGTGCTGGGTGCGCCGCATCGCGGCCGATCAATTCCAGGTATTTGCGATTAACTGCGCGCATCTCGGCTGCCCCGTCCGTTGGTTCCAGCAATCTGGTCTTTTTATGTGTCCCTGTCATGGTGGCGCGTACTACCGCGACGGTTCACGCGCGTCCGGGCCGCCGGAGCGTGGGCTCTTCGAATATCCATACAAAATCGAAAACGGTCTGCTCACGATCAACGCTGGTCAGCTGCCAACTCCTGGCGACCCGGTGGCAAGTCTGACTTCGGAGAAGCCGCCATGCGCGTGATCAAGAACATTGGCGAATGGTTCGATCACCGTCTGCAACTCGCTGCGCCGATTCGCGAAGCGGTCGAGCATCCCGTGCCGCGCAACACAGCGAGCTGGTTCTATGTATTCGGCAGCGCTGCGCTCACCGTTTTTCTCCTGCAACTGGTCACCGGAATTCTGCTGGCGCTTATTTATGTGCCCTCGGCCGGCGAAGCCTGGAGCAGCCTGCAGGCCTTGAATCATCAGATCGCACTTGGATGGTTTATCCGCGCCATGCATGGATGGGGCTCCAACTTCATGGTCGCCATTGTCCTGATTCATATGGTGCAGGTGTTTCTCTTCGGAGCCCACAAATTTCCCCGCGAACTGACCTGGATCATCGGTGTATTTCTGCTGCTGATGACTCTGGGTATGGCATTTAGTGGTCAAGTCTTGCGCTTCGATCAGGACGCTTACTGGGGGCTCGGAATCGGAGCATCGATTGCCAGCCGAGTTCCCATCCTCGGCCCTTTTGTCGTGAAGCTCATGCTCGGCGGGCCGATCATCGCAGGCGCAACCCTCTCCCGATTTTTCGCGCTGCACGTATTTGTGATTCCCGGGCTGCTGATCGGGTTCGTCGGCCTCCATGTCTTGATGGTGTTGAAGCTGGGCATCAACGAATGGCCAATGCCGGGTCGGGTTGTAAGGCGAGCGACCTACGAGGCTGAATATCACGCTTTGACCAAGAAAGATGGCGCGCCATTTGTTCCGTACGCGATATGGAAAGACATGTTCTTTGCGGCGTTCATCATTCTTGCGGTTGCCGCATGTGCTTTCTATTTCGGCCCTTTTGGGCCCACAGGACAGCCCGACCCAACAATCATCCAGATTGCGCCCAAGCCCGACTACTTTTTCCTGTGGCTCTATGCGCTGCTATCACTTCTTCCGCCATCACTGGAAACTCCGTTCCTTCTCATCGGCCCGCCTTTGGCAATTCTTGGCTTGATTCTTTTGCCGTTTCTTTCGGGGGAAGGAGAAAAGAGCTGGAAGCGGCGCCCGATCGCGGTCGTTGCTGTGCTGATGATTGCAATCACCCTCGGCACGTTTACTCGCATGGCGCAGTTCACGCCTTGGAGTCCGCATATGAACGCCTGGAGCAGCGATCCGGTGCCCGAACGCTACATTCGTGGCACGACTGCACTTGAGCGCCAAGGTGCGAGCGTATTTCAAGTCAAGCAGTGCCGCAACTGCCACTCTCTCGGCGACACCGGCGGACAGAGGGGGCCAGCACTGGACAGTGTGGCCGTGCGGCTGACCCAGGACCAACTCATTCGGCAGGTGATTCAGGGCGGCGGCAACATGCCTGCCTACGGGAACAACTTAAGTCCGGCAGAGACTACGGCACTGGTAGCTTTCCTTGAGACCTTGCACCCCGCAACACAACGTCCCGCTCGCGATGCGTCAAGGGAACTGGTACTTGGCAATGGCCAACCGCAGACGCTCGGGACTCAGCCATAGGCCGCTCATGGTCTCACACACTCATCACGGCGTGTCCGAGTCATTCTGGATCTCTGGTGCGTTGATCCTCGCGGCTTTTGTCTACTTGCGGGCCCGCCTAGGTGTTCGTCGCCAAAACTACGGCAGCGTTGACGGTTGGCGCGCCGGCAGTTTTTTCTTGGGCATCTTATTCACCTGGATTGCAACAGCTTCACCGCTGGCTGCACTCGATCACGAGATGCTGACGGCGCACATGGTTCAACACCTTCTTCTTATGACACTTACGCCTCCCCTGATCTTGCTTGGCACGCTTCAAAAACCACCGGTGCATGGCTTGATGCAGCGATCTTCACAGGTGATCGGTCGCCCATTGCGATCAGAACCGATCCGGCAATTCCTAAACGTGGTAACTCATCCAGTACTTTGCTGGCTTGCGGCAGCAGGCACGTTAGTTGTGTGGCATATTCCTTCGGTGTTTATGCTCGGCCTGCGATCGCAAGCGTGGCATGGGGCTGAGCAAGCATCTTTCCTTGTAGCGGGCCTTCTATTCTGGTTGCCGGTGGTCCGGCCATGGCCGAATAGCTTGCAATGGCCAGAATCGTCCCTACTTTTGTACCTGTTTCTGGCTACCTTGCCGTGCGATATTCTTTCTGGCTTTCTGGTCTTCTGCGATCGGGTTGTGTACCCGGTGTTTCTGTCCTCTCCGCGCTTATTTGGTTTCTCTGCCCTGGAAGACCAGCAATGCGCCGGGGCATTGATGTGGACCTGCATTACTGTTGTCTACTTGATAGCCGCGGCGATCTTCACCGCGCATCTACTCTCGCCCCATCGATCGGAAGAACTCGCGATTCCGCAATCCGAAGTGCGGCGCATTGCGATACGGCACACGGATCCTCAGAGTGTGGAGGTGGCCTGAAATGTCACACCGTTCCGCACTCACCGAGTCTCCTTCCGCTGAGGTGCAAGACCACCATTTGGGGAGATCCACGCTGCTCTCAGACTACTGGATACTCACGAAGCCAGAAGTGAACTTCCTCATCTTGATCACAACTGTTGTTGGGTTTTATATGGCGTCGGCAAAGGATGGGAGGCCGTTTTCATTCGCAGGGCTCTTCAACACTTTGCTCGGAACGTTGCTTGTGGCAAGTGGGACCGGAGTGCTAAACCAATACCTCGAACGGACGTTCGACGCGCAAATGCGCCGAACGGCTCGACGTCCAGCCGCCGCCGGCCGTCTCTCACCGTCTGCAGTCTTGACCTTCGGAACGGCATTGGCAGTGATGGGCAACATCTATCTCGCAGCAGCAGTCAACCTGCTTGCGAGTGCGCTCGCAACTTTGACGTTGCTGACGTATCTGTTCGTGTACACACCGCTGAAACGAAAAACACCGTTGTGTGTTCTCGTCGGAGCTTTTCCGGGCGCCATGCCGCCGCTCATCGGTTGGGCCGCATCCTCCGGTCGATTGAATCTTGAAGCGGGGATTCTGTACGCTATGCTCTTTCTATGGCAATTTCCTCATTTCATGGCAATTGCATGGATGTACCGCGAAGACTACGACCGCGCAGGCTATTTGGTTCTGCCCAAGGGCAATGCGAGGGTTCCTTTCGTGATACTGGAAACTCTGTTGCCGCTGCTTGCTCTCATCGTTATCAGCATCCTGCAATTTCCGACCCCGCACGTGGCGACTGTTTACAGCGCAGTGGCTATTCTGGGAGCAGGATTCACGTACTTCGGATGGATGTTCGTATTCGAGCGTTCTAGAGTCGCTGCACGCCGGCTGCTGACGGCCTCGATTGTCTATCTTCCACTGGTGTACGGACTATGCGCGACGTGCAATCGAGCCAGATGATCTAATGGTCGTCCTTCGTTCCTATCAGGCGCTCCTTCCCTGAAACGTGTGAGAGCGTAACCGCACCGCCCGCCGGCATCCAGGGAAACGCGCGAACCCTCCTTTGACTCAGCATAGCGAACAAAAGACGAATATGTTACGCTGTCATGTGGCAAAGTTGGGGGATGTGTACCCCTCGACAGATCGAACACCGAAATCCCGAACGATGTTGTCAAATTGACCACCTTGGCGCGGTTCGGATTCTCCTGCTTGATATTTGCTGCTTCTTCATTTCGTCTCAAAATCGGTGGAGACGCTGAGTTTCTTCCAAATTCGTGCTTCCTCTAATCGCGCAAGATCATTCTTCTCCGCGGCGGCGTACGCATCGCTGCCGAGCAAGAGTCGCAACGGAGGGTTCCGTTCGTGCGTCAACTGGACGATCGCCTGAGCTGCCTTTTTGGGGTCACCAGGCTGCTTGCCGTTGTAGTTCCGCTGAAATCTTGCGGTAGCTCCAACCGTCGAATCGTATTCAGGATGACCTTCGCTAAGTTCGGTGGAACTGCCCGCGAAGTCTGTGCGAAAGCCACCGGGTTCAACGAGGGTGACCCTGATGCCGAGCGGTGCCACTTCGCGCGAAAGCACCTCGGAGAAGCCTTCGACACCCCACTTCGCCGCCGAATAAGGCCCACGTCCCGGAGGGCCAATCCTTCCGCCCACCGATGAAAACTGAATGAACTGGCCTGCTTTCTTTTCGCGAAAATACCTAAGAGCTGCCTTCGTCACAATAATCGTTCCAAAGAGGTTCGTTTCGATCTGTGCCCGGAAGTCCGATAGGGGCGTGTCTTCGACGGACGAAAGATTGCCATATCCCGCATTGTTAATGACCACATCCAGCGAGCCAAATACATCGACCGCCGCCATTACCGCGTTTGCTGCTGCTGCTTCGTCGTTCACATCCATTACGAAGAGCTTGACCTGATCTCCATATCGTTCCGACAGATCAGCCAGCGACCTAATATCCCGAGCTGTCGCTAACACCTTATTGCCCGCAGCAAGGCCCGCTTCAACAATTGCACGACCCAGACCACGAGAGCTGCCGGTGACTAACCATACCTGCGCCATTTATCCTCCTGTATCGAAGCCTACCACCCGGATATTCTGGAGAAGCTTCTCAAACTTAGGATTGGATGCGCGATGGGTATACGAACGGACTTGTTAGTTACGGAGGAAATCGCCGAATCTTCAGATCTTAGGGCGACTCCCTTCGAGTTCGATAGAGCCAAGAGGGTTGAGGCGGCGCTCTCAATTCTCGAAGGCAAATGGAAGATCGTTATTCTGAATCGGCTCTTCGCGCGCCCAATCTGGCGATTCTCTGAGCTTGAACGCGCGGTCCCCGGCATTTCACAACGTATGCTGTCGCAACAGCTGCGTCTCCTTGAGAAGTGCGAGTTGGTGAAGCGAACCGCTCATCCTCAATTTCCACCAAAGGTGGAATATGAACTCACCGAGTTTGGGAAAACGCTCTGTCCGGCGATGAAGACGCTCGTCGATTGGGCGATGACCTTCCCCAAGACCCGCGAAACGTCCCGGTATCAACCGAGAAAGGCTCGAAAAGCCTCTTAGTGTTTTGAGCTTGTGATTAGGGAAAGTGCAGGAAGAGCCCTTCCTGCACCTTTCCCTTTTAGTCCCTGCGGCGCTTCGATGACGAGAAGGGCGTTTATGAGGAGTAGTCGTGAGAATCGCGCCTCACAGGCTCAATGAGCGCATTGGCCTGAAGTCGTCAGTCGGGAACACTTGGCCACGCTGCTCGTATCCGGAGCTGACAATGCACTCCGGTTCTGAGCTAACTTGTTCGGAGCTTTGTCCGCAAAATAAGTCATCTCAATGGGCCATTAGGCGGCCCATTCATCGAATCGGCGCATGATCCATGAGCCAACATCCCAACAGGATGACAGAGCCCCACAATAGGAAGGGGACGCCGTAGATTAGGAGATGCTTGCCCGAACGGGCTAAGTCAAACACGCGCATCGTCACGAAGGCGTAAATGTTCGCTGCGAGATAAGCAACGACCAAACAGCTCACTACCAGGTTGTGCATCTTGTTGCTCCTCCCTTAAAAAGCGTTTTCGAGACTTGCCGCCGCCACTGCCTTCGGTAAGGCGCTGCCTGACCCGTTTCCCTATCGGTCACCGGCAACGGCGAGCCGGGGTGAACTGTGATAGGAAGTGACGAGTTTTTCGAATTCTGGCTGCATATCGTGAAATAACGACTCCGCGCACCAAGCAGTGACTTTTGTGAAATTGTTGTCCGAGCGGCTGATGAATGCGGTGACAAATTCGACGGATGTGTTGGGCGGTACTGGAATGTTTCCACGATAGTAGGCGAGGATCGCTCTCTTTCCGTCGATGGTAACGCTGGACTGCGAGCGTTCCTCGAAATTGCTCAAAGTGATCCTCACGGCTGCAATGCTCAACTCTTTGTAGCTTGCGAGTGAACCCGGGTATTCCCTTTGCTCCACGATGGCGAAGCGCGTCTTGTCGCTAGAGCTCAGCCCTGCCAATGTAACCGGCCTGTGACGCAGGTCGACATTGATGATCCACTCCGGGGGCAGCGTCAGCGAGAATTTACCAGTGCGATTCACATACTCCGTTCCATGCAGACTCTCGTCGATTTTTGGGAGATCCGCCTTGACGGTGTTCGCTTCGGTCGCAGCCTTCTCTGCCCCCTGCTGCGCTTCCACTACTGGTGCGGTCGCGGAAGTGACAACTAAACTTGCCGCTACCAAGATCTGCTTCATCGCTTTCATTGTTTCCTCCTGGGCGGAGCGCGCAGTGGCGACGACCGAGTCGCCGCCACTGCGTTCGCTATTGCATAAAATGCGCAAAGGCATGCGAGTCACTTAAGACCGTTCTCGATGCCGCTTGCCCTCCCGGATCGCCCACACGTTAGAGTTGAGACCATCCTCCGTCGACAGGAAGTTCGGCGCCGTTCGTGTAGGTCGCGTCGAACCCAAGGAACAGGACGGCCTTCGCGACTTCCTCCGACGTCCCGAAGCGTTTCATCGGGACAATACCGGACATCTTCTCCTTGATCTGGGCAACCGCGTTTTTATCGGCAAACACTTTGCCGAGGATCGGCGTGTCGATGGGACCGGGCGTCACCGCGTTGACGCGAATTTCCCGAGGAAGCAACTCGACGGCGAGCGTCCGGGCCAAGGATCGCAGCGCAGCCTTGGCGGCTCCATAGGTGGCCTGGCCGGGCAATCCCTTAACGTTGGCGACGGAGGTCGTGAGGACGACAGAGCCGCCCCGGTTGATCAGCGGCGCGAGCTTCTGAACCGCGAAAAACGGTCCCTTGGCGTTCAGGTTGAACATCTCGTCGTAGATGGCCGAGGTCACGTTCTCGAGAGGCGTTGGAATGCTGAAGCCGGCGCTGACGGAGAGCAGGTCGAAGGTGTCGAATTCGGACTTCACCCGGGAGGCGAGGGCGTCGATGTCCGTCAACGAACGCGCGTCGCTCGCAAGCACGATGGCGTGCTTGCCAATCTCCTTCTCCGCCGAATCCAGCCCGGCTTTCGAGAGACCCGTCACCAGAACGCGCGCGCCCCCATCGATGAGCAGCTTCGCCGTCGCGAGCCCCATGCCGCTCGTGCCGCCGATAATCACCACCTTTTTACCTTGGTACCGTTCCATGCGTATTCTCCTTAAGAGGTTAGGGTTGCTTTGTTAATTTAGAACTGTTCAGTACGATAATCAGATGCGCCCAGGCTGTGGTCAAGGCATTTGTAAACTATTTATTTCAAAATGCGGTAAGACCCGCGCTGACGATACGTAGCCTCCGCGACCGCCTGCTGATTCGGATTACCGGAATCAGTTCAAGCCGCGATCGGGCTCTCTTTCAGAACACCGCTCTCACGTTGCTGCGGAAGACGACGAATTTTCTGCGTCTACGGGCCGTTTTTTATCGACGGACGACCCGACGGCGACGCGGGCTTGACGGTCGATAAATCGACGCCAGAGACCTTGACGACGGCCTGCCACGCGGCTTCCTGGTTGGCGCGATCGTGGAGGTGCGGTTGGCGCTGCACCTCAATTGGGCCAGAGAACTTCCCTTTGGCCGAGGCGAAGAATTGCCCCGAGAGATCGGTTCCGAACTTTGATGCCTGGATATACCGGCTGGCCGCGGTCTCCGGCGTCTGATTCATACCGGGAATGAGGTTCACAATCGGGATAAAGATATGCTTCAACGCCCAGCCAGCGCTTCGCACCACGTTGGTGCCGGTCGCGCCACCGGGCGACACGGTGTACACGGCCATGCCGGAGGGCAGCCGGCGGGCCAGCGCCGCGGTCCACCAAGCGACGATGAGCTTCGCGTCCGCATACGCATTGTTGGGCACGTACTTCACGTTCGGCCCGTTGCGTATCAGCGCTTCAACAGCGGCGGTTCGATTACCCTGAAACCGTTTGGCCGCAAAGGCTGGCAAGTCGGTGTATTTGAACATGGGTACGCCCCCGCGGGCAGGTTCTGCACCTGCGATAACGATCCGCGCCTCGGGACTCAGCAAGTTGGCATTGAGCAACCCAACCGTCAGTTGATGATGCCCGATAAGCGGGGCCTGAGAAGACTCGACGCCCGTCGCCGTGACAGCGCGCTTCTTAAAGGGAACCAACCCTGCATTGAGCAGCAGGAAATCGATCGGCTGGCCGCGCTTGACGAGCTCGGCAACGGCCGACTGAACGCTGGACGGCTTGTCCAGATCGAGCGCCATCGGCGTGAAGGTCACTGTTTTGTGCTCAGCGGCGAGTTGAGCGGCCGCTTTCTGGGCCCCGGCCAGGCTGCGCCCGGTGACGATGATCTCGCGCCAGCCCCCTTCGGCAAGAAGTCGGGCGGCCGCCTGACCGAGCCCGGAAGTGGCGCCGGTGACGAGGGCGATCTTATGTTCCATAATTGTGTTCCATGGACAGCTCCGTGATGAAGGTCGAGTCGTGGCCCCGCGAGACGGAGGCGCTTGATAATTTCGAACTATTCAGTTATAAAATACGGGATGACCGTTGTCAATGAGTTTCGAACCAAATGATTCAAAATACCGCTAGGCCGCGGGGTCGACCGCGCAGCTTCGACGAGACAGGGGCGCTGGAAAAGGCGACTCAGGTGTTCTGGTCGAAAGGCTACGACGGCGTGACGATTGACGATCTCGTCGAAGGGATGGGTGTGGGACGGCCGAGCCTGTATGCCATCTTTGGGGACAAGCGGGCGATATTCTTGCGCGCTCTTAAGGCGTACGCAGAACGCAAGGGAGCAGCGGCCACCAAGGCACTCCTCGCGCCACAGACGCTTCGCGACTCGATCGTCGGCTTTCTGAGGTACGCCGTCGAAAGTGCGACAGAGAAAGGGTCCGCCCGGGGCTGCCTCATGATGTGCGTCGCGCCGCTTGTGAACGACGCTGAGGTTCAGCAGTTCCTGCAGAGCGCGGTCGCAGGCGGCGCCGCGCTTTTGGAGCGCCGTTTCCGGGACGGGATCAGTGCGGGAGATATCCCACCTGACTTTCCGGTAGCCGCGCGTGCGATCCAAGTAACTGATTTAGCGCGTGGGCTAACCATGCGTGCGCAGCTAGGCATGCCGCGCAAAACGCTCCTCAAAGAGGCAGAGGAAGCGGCCGACTTGGTGCTCCACAGCCGGACGCGCCCGCCAAGCAAAAAAAGCAACTGAACCCCGCCGCCAATAGCCCGCGTCCTAACCGAAAAGGAAACTACATGCCTCAACTGAAAAACAAGATCGCCGTCGTCACCGGCGGCACGAGCGGCATCGGCCTCGCGACCGCCAAGAGGTTTGTTGAAGAGGGTGCCTACGTGTTTATCGCCGGCCGCCGCCAGGCCGAGATCGACAAGGCTGTCGCGGAGATCGGCTCGAACGTCACCGGCGTAAAGACCGATATCTCCAAGCTCGACGACCTCGACCGCTTCTACGAGACCGTCGCGAAAAAAGGCAAGATCGATGTGATTTTTGCGGGAGCGGCCTTCGTGGAAAAGGCGATGACCTCCGCAGCGACGCCCCAGCATTTCGACCAGACCTTCAACACAAACGCACGCGGCACTTATTTCACCGTTCAGAAGGCGCTGCCTAACTTGAATGATGGGGCGTCCATCATCCTCGTGGCGTCCGCCGGCAAGAACAAAGGCATGCCGGGCCGCAGCACTTATAGCGCCAGCAAAGCGGCGCTTCGTTCGTTCGTCAGGACTTGGACCAACGAACTCAAGGATCGGAAGATCAGGGCTAACGTGATAAGCCCTGGCGCGGTCGACACGCCTATGTTCGACGACCAGTACCCGTCGAAGGAGGGCGCCGCCGAAGCCAGGAAGCAGATCACTGCGATGACACCTCTGGCGCGGCTGGCGCGTCCCGAGGAGATCGCCTCCGCAGCTCTGTTCCTTGCCTCGGACCAAAGCAGCTACATCGCCGGGATCGACCTACCGGTCGACGGAGGGCTAACTGCAGTTTGAGCAAAAGACAGCTGCAAAAATTCACGATCAAGACCGGGATTTCCTCGTCTACCCCAATGATTCCTGGCGCCAGTCGCCTCCACCAATTCGCAGATACGCTCGCGGCCGCCGATCTCGCGCTCGACGGCGAACTCAAGAAGCAGTTGGACGAACTGACGCCGGAATACCGCCGCGGGGACGCGGCGCGATGAGCACTGAACATCGGAACAAACAACAGGAGGTGTTATGACGGACGAAATCAATTGCGGGAAGGTCGGCAACGTCAAGATCACGCGCGTGGTCGAGGCTGAGGAGGGTTTCCCAGGGGATGCATCTGGACGAATGCCAAATCGCCAAGGCGCGCGCCGACACCGAATCATTAGTACCGACATGTCGGCATCGCGGCTGTGATCCCGAAGCGAAGCCTTTCGTTTGATACGCTCTTCTAGCTGACAATTGATCTCAGACAATATCCGAATGTCTGTTTTGCACGTACGGTCACCTCAGGATTCACCCAACATGACCTGGCGCGAATACCATGAGTTGACGAAGCACAGTGTCGAATCGGTGCGGCGAATTCAGCACTATCTCGATTGGGCCAACATGCCCAATCCGTTTCGGCATTATGAGGGCGTACCCATCCTCGATTTACCGGCCGACCCGCCGGCTCCGCACATTTCAGCTCTCGAAGTACTCGAGGGGAAAACGGGGAATACATCCGCCCGGAGTGGTGCGGAATTCCTTTCGCAATTGATGTTCTATTCAGCCTCGATTAGCGCGTCCAAACGAGTACCGTCAACCGGATCCACATACGCACTGCGCGTGAATCCTTCTTCCGGCAATCTGCACCCGACCGAATTTCACTTCTATACCCAGGGCCTCGCTGATTGGTCCGACGGCCTCTATCATTACCGTCCCTCTTCCCACATGGCAGAACAGCGGGCCATGAGAGAATTTGGCGGGAAACTTGTCGACAGCTCGGCCCCGCTTGTTTTCATTCTGACCAGCATCGCCTGGCGCGAAGCGTGGAAATACCAGAACCGGGCATATCGGTATTGCTTGCACGACATCGGACATGCCTGGCAGGCTCTCACCCTAGCTGCTCGATCCATCGGGTGCGAAAGCTTTGCGCTTGGCCGTTTCTCGGATGAC
>Ga0207136_1105_pt2 | contig 16331 bp, 16 predicted proteins | sample Alteio_BWMinHeat_8_FD_153552 | JGI IMG/M metagenome (GOLD analysis project Ga0207136, IMG submission 153552) | Enriched cells from forest soil in Barre Woods Harvard Forest LTER site, Petersham, Massachusetts, United States -... | ecosystem: Environmental > Terrestrial > Soil > Temperate forest >...
CAATCGCTTCAAGGGGGGCGTAGCCCCGAAGGCCGATGTTGCGCAAGCGCAAACCCAGCTAGATACGACTCGCGTGCAGGATACGGATGTCACCGTACAACGAGCGCAATTCGAACACGCCATCGCGATTCTGATCGGCAAGCCGCCTGCGGACTTCAGCCTCGCAGCCGCGCCGCTCAACCACCAACCTCTCAGCATTCCGATTGGACTCCCTTCTGAACTTTTGCAGCGGCGTCCGGACATCGCCGCTGCGGAGCGCCGAGTGGCGGAGGCCAATCAGCAGATCGGCATCGCCCGCGCGGCGTATTTTCCCACCGTGACCCTCGGAGGAACGGCAGGATTCGCCGGCACTCATGGTTCGAACTGGTTTACCTGGCCGAGCGGCTTCTGGGCCGTCGGTCCCGCCCTCGCCCAGACTCTCTTCGACGCCGGGCGTCGTCGCGCCGCTTCCGAATCGGCGCGCGCGAACTACGATGCCACAGTCGCAACGTATCGTCAGACTTCATTGACAGCGTTCCAGGAAGTCGAGGACAACGTCGCCGCCTTGCGCATTCTCGAGAACGAAACGCAACAGCAAGAGGAGGCTGTCGCGTCATCTAAGGACTCGCTTCAACTTTTTACGAATCGTTACAAAGGCGGGGTGGACACGTATCTCCAGGTCATCACCGCGCAGACGACCGAGCTCGCCAACGAGCGAAATGCCATTGATATTCAGCGCCGTCGATTGGATGCGAGTGTGCTCCTCATCAAGGCGCTGGGAGGAGGCTGGAATGTATCCAATCTTCCTATGTTCGGTGCATCCTCCGTTCGGGACTATTGAGGGGCTCCAAAAATGGCGGTCTTTCTGTCACCGCATTGTCATAAGCAAGATTGCCGCAGAAATGCCCAAGCCTCTGGTTCTGAATCGGTCCATTCGGCGGGGAACCAAACGCTGTCTTTTGAGGGTGCCTCCATAAGGTAGGTGGGTTAAGCAGTCCCGCAGACTCGCCGAGACCTAACTCTCGAATGGCCGTTGCGGGATAAAGTCAGCAGCCCCGAATTCAGAAACATCACGTTAAGGAGAAAACTTATGCCAATACGAAAAGCAGAAGCAGAATGGAAAGGGAATCTCATCGAAGGGGCCGGCCGCCTAAAGGTCGGTAGCGAGGCCTTCGACGGGCCGTACTCGTTTAGGTCTAGGCTTGAAGAAGGGCAATCGGCGACCAATCCAGAAGAGTTGATGGGTGCGGCTCATGCTGGCTGCTTCACCATGGCCCTCACCGCAGAACTGTCACAAAAGGGAATCACGCCGAAACGGATCCACACCGTCGCTAACGTCAAACTGGACAAAGTTGGAGAAGCGTTCGCGATCACGCGCGTTGTGCTTCAGACGGAAGCCGACATTCCTGGCATTGACGATGCGACGTTCCAGAAAATTGCTCATGATTCAAAACAGAACTGTCCCGTATCGAAGGCGCTGGCCGGTACAGAGATTCGCCTAAGCGCAAAGTTGCTCACGGCCGCAGCCGCATGACCAAGGTCGCTTCCCAAACTTCGGACGTGGCCATATACTGCGTTCTTTGAATCATCGCATCAGCAGTTGTCCGAGCTGATATGTCGCGGTTTTTTCGCTCAGGTCAAGCCATTCTGGACCGTTTTGGACCCTATCGACTATCTATCTCCCAGCGAATCAGCAGCTTCGCAGGATTTAGATGTGGGTTCGATTCCCAATCGCCCACTCCATATCCCACGACGATCCAATTGGTCTTACACGGCTAAACTTTCACAACCTACGCCAAAATTGGTCAGTGAACGGCAACGTTGCCGCCCTTGCCGGGCTCGTTTTTGGCTAGAAGGAAACACAACAGAAACATTAGCCCGGAGGTCGCGGCGAGCAGCCAGTAGATATCGACGTAGGAGAGGGCTTGAGCCTGTGCCATCACCACGCTGTACATTCTGGCAAGCGCCTGTTGCTGAGCGGAGTGCATGCTCAAACCGACATGTGTCAGACGGCTCGTCAAGCCTGCGACGGCCACATTGAAGCGATGAGAGCGTGTGTACTCAGCGAGAACGGACTGATGGTATTGACCTCGTCGTGCAAGCAACGTAGTCACGGCCGAGGTTCCTACGCTCTGCCCGATATTGCGCGTGAAGTTTATCAAGCCGGCCGCAGCGTTGCTTTTTGACTCTGGCAGGCCGACGTAGGCAGCCATCGTAAGCGGAACGAATAAAAATCCAACCGGCAGGTACTGCCAAATGCGCATCCACGCGGCAGAACGAAAGCTGATGAGTAGATCGATGTGCTTGCATGAGAAATACATGGCCACGGCGAGTGCGATCCAGCCGAAAGCGAGAAGGTGCCGGGCCTGAAAGTGTCCGGCGAGGCGCCCGACCAACGGTAAAAGAAAGACCAAAAGAATAGCCGCCATCGAGATGACCATCCCGGCCTTTTGCGCCGTGTAACCCATGAGCGTTTGCAAAAACTGGGGAAGAAGGACGGTGGAACTGAACAGAACGGCCCCAAGCACGAACATCATCAGATTGCAGGTTGTAAAATTAAACTGTTTGAACAAATGGACATCCACAATGGGTTCCTTGTGGCGCCACTCCCAGATAACGAGTGACACCAAACCCACGGCGGCAAGAATAATCAGTGTGGTAATGAACCGCGACCCGAACCAATCATCTTCTTGTCCTTTGTCCAACGCAACCTGGAGAGCGCCTACACCGACGGCGAGCAGGCCAAACCCGATGTAATCGAACCTCGCCATGGTAGCTTTCAGACGGGATAAGTAGGGAGGATCTTCGATTAGCTGAGAAACCAGCAAGACGGCCAGAATCCCCACTGGAACGTTGATATAAAAAATCCAGCGCCAGGAATAGTTATCAGTAATCCAGCCGCCCAGTGTGGGACCAATGGCGGGGCCACAGATGACCGTGATTCCATACAATGCAAAGGCCAACCCTCGTTTCTCGGGTGGGAAAGTATCCGCCAGGATTGCCTGCGTCATTGGCTGCAGTCCGCCACCGAAGGCCCCTTGCAGCACTCGGAAAAGGAGCAGCATTCCGAGGCTCGGCGCGACGCCGCACAAAAACGAGCTAGCTGTAAAAAAGGCGACGCACATCAGAAAGAAACGCTTACGTCCCAGCCAGCTAACGAGGAAGCCGCTAATAGGAAGCACGACGGCATTCGACACCAGGTAACTGGTCAACACCCACGTGCTCTCGTCATTGCTCGCGCCCATGCTGCCCGCAATGTGTGGAAGCGCCACGTTGGCAATGCTGGTATCGAGCGCCTCCATGAACGCAGCCAGCGAAACCGCTACGCCGATGATCCACGGATTGACCTTGGGCCGGTAAACGGCTTCATCGCCGGTAACAGAACCGGACGCGCTCATCGCACCCTCACGTCTGGCAAGACTGACAATCCCGGCTTCAACAGTCCCTCTGCGTTGAAGTCCTGTCCCTCACTGCGATCGAAATCGATCCGCACCGGCACCCTTTGCACGACTTTCACGTAATTGCCTGTCGCGTTCTCCGGAGGCAGCAGACTGAAAACCGACCCCGTGCCGCCGCCCATGTTGGACACGCGTCCGTACCACGTACGCCCGTAGGCATCCACCTTGATTTTCACGCGCTGCCCAGGTCGCATATGCTCGAGCTGCGTTTCCTTGAAATTAGCGGTAACCCAGACGTCATCCAGCGGTGCAACTTCCAGCATCTCTTGGCCGACACTCACGTTCTGACCGACTTCAGCGCTCTTCTTTCCAATGATTCCCGTCACCGGCGAGCGAACGATGGTGTAGCTGAAATTCAGCTGCGCTTGGGCCAATTGAGCGCGGCGTTGGTCGACCTGCGCATCCGCGGCGTCCGCCTGGGCCCGCTTCAGGGATACCTGTTGTGGCGCGGTTTGCGCGCTGCGCAAATCGTCCTTGGACTGCAAAAGTTTCCCTTCCGCCTGACGCACGACCTGCTCGGCGGCCAGCATTGCCGCGGCCGCTGAAGCAACTGCGGCCCGGTTTGCCGTTGCCGTCGCGACCGCCTGATCGTATTGCTGGCGGGAGATATCTTCTTTCGCCACGAGTTGTTTGGCGCGTTCGAGGTCTGCATCACTCTTGACAGCATTAGCCTCGGCCTGCGTCAGCGCTGCCTTAGCCGACTCGTGATTTTGCTCGGCTGCCCTGAGCCCGGCCTCTGCGTTTACCACGGCCGTCTGCGCCGAATCGAGATTGCTTTGGGTCGTCACCGCGATAATGGGCACGTACCAGTGGGAGCTCGTGGCGCTGGCTCTCGCGTCCTCCAGCGCGGCCTGGGCCTGAATCACAGCAATCTTGTAATCTTCGGGATCGATGATCACGAGCACGTCCCCCTCATGAACCAACTGGCCCTCGACGAAATTCACTTTGAGAACGTGGCCGTTGATGCGTGCGCTTAAGGGCATGATGTGTCCGTCTACCTCCGCATCGTCGGTGTCTTCGTAGCGAAAAGCATTCCACGCGAAATAGGCCGCTACGATGGCAACCACGATCAGAGCCGAAATCACGAGGGCTTTTTTGCGCCGGGTAGTTGAGGGTTTGTCAGTTCTCTCTTTCGACGGGGAACCGGCTTTATCGTCTGCAAGATTAATTGTTAGCTTTTCATCAGGTTCCGCGGTTTGCGTACCATTCTTGTTCGGCATTACTTTGCTCCTAGATATTGTTGGTAATTCGTGCGTGCTACTCCGAGTGCGCGAGCCAGCGAAAGTTTTGAGAAGTTGTGGTTGTACAGGCTGGTTATGTATTGATCATTGGCGCTGGCGAGAGCCTGCTCGGCCTGGACGACTTCAACACTGTCAGTTACTCCAGAAGTGAAGCGATCCTTCGACCGAGCAAGGTTCTCATTGGCAAGCTCGACATTTTGCTTGGCGACTTCAACCTGTTCTTTTGCGGCATTTAGATTCAGCAGGGCTGTGCGGACGTCCTGGTCGATCTGTCCACGTATGTTTTCCGCCTCGGCCTTTCGCTGACGCAGTGCGGCCTCGGCTTGCGTGATATCGCCCTTAATCCGTCCGCCAGTGAAAAGTGGAACCCTGATCTCAGCTTGAAACGTGAAATCTCCGTGCGAGTTGCCGAACGTCGGTCCGATATCGCCGTAGTCACCGTTAACGGCGACAGTCGGATACCGTTCGCCTTTAGCAGCAGAAAGCGTTTGCGCCGCAGCCGTTAGAGAATCGAGTGCCGAACGGAAGTCGCTGCGCGATTTGAACGCAACTTGCAGGGCATCGTCGACGCTCAGCGGAGTGATCTCGGAATACGGGAGTGTGTCGGCCAACTCAAACTGTTGCCCTAGCGGCAGTCCGATCGCGTGTCCAAGCGCTAGTTTTGCGACGGCGAAGCTGTTGCGGGCTATGCTTAGGTTGTACTCCTCCGTATGCAACTGAACTTCGGTGCGTGTTGCGTCGATTCGTGGAGCGGTACCCGCCTGCACTTGATCGACCGCCCGATCGTAAAGAGCCCTCGCATTCTGCACCTGAGCCTCTTGCGCCTTAATTCGAGAGTCGGCCTCGATGATCCGCAAATAGGCGTGGCCGACCGTGAGTGTGACCACATCCAGGATGTCCTGATAGCTGAGTTGGGCGGCCTGTTCAGCTGTGCCAGCTGCGCGAAACCGTTGGATGGATTCATAGCTGAACAGTGTTTGGCTGATGCTTGCATCCACTGAGCTGTAGCTGAATGGTCCAACAACGGTGGGAATTCCTTGGGTTTGTAACCCGTTCAGCCCGAACGTCGCGAGGTTCAGTTGCTCGACAGTCTCGGATGCGCCTGCGCTGACTTGTGGCAGCAGATTGCTAAGTGCGAGCAGCCGCTGACCGCGAGCAATTTGGGCGTTTTGTCCGCTTTCGATTGCTCCGAGGTTGTATCGCAACGCCATCTTGATGGCGTCCCGGAGAGTCAGCTGAACAAGTCCATCGCTGGCTGGGCCGCTCGGCACGCTTCCGGTGATCGCAGTGTTCTGTGCTTTGGCGGTTGCACCGCCAATGAGGACGGCGAATACCGCTACCACAGCCGCAAAGAAAAACCCGGTAAGCCGGTTGAGGACCGAACCTTTGCCTTTGACGGTTAATTGCTCAAGACCGCGTTTGATGTAGACACCAGTGGCAATGCATTGCGCTCCAAAGCGGACGGCGAATGCTGCTACAACAGCCGCAAAGAAAAATCCGGCAAACCGGTTGAGGACCGAGCCTTTGCCTTTGGTGGTCAAGTTCTCAAGAATGTGTTTGATGTAGATCCCACTGGCGATGCATTGCGCTCCTTCGATCACCATGGCGCGCAGAAGTCGCTCGCCGCTCTTGTCGACGAACGTGATTTCGTTCATGTCCACGATGCAAGCACGCTCTTTAGCTGTCCGATGATTCTTCTTCCAGCTTGTCCTCAGTTCTCGAACCCAGGGCTCGGTGAGGCGGCCCTCTAGAATCCATTTCTCTTCCGTAGGTATTTCACTAAAGCTGATTTTCAACATGTTGTTTTTCCTTCAAAGGGTCTGTTTTACTCCTCAAATACGACTGCGACAGGATGGCGCAAGCAGAAAGTCCACGACTTGGCGAAGTCACTCAGTGGCGATGCTTGGGTCCGATCATGCCGTCCGGGCCACTGAGGCAGAGGAATGCCAGAATCGCAACCAAAACCGCGAACAAAAGCGCCATGAGAATCTCTTGCCCGATCCCTACGCAGACACCACCGAGGTGAGGAGACCTCGAGAGATGCGTGCCGCACGGCCGTGACGACTCGAGCCTTTTTCAAAAGTCCGGGGTGATGTCATGTAGTGTCGCAACCTTTCGCGTAACTTTCTTCTGCCATGGAAAATTCGCGCTTTCACCGCACCGACCGACAGTCCCATCTGCTCGGCCGTCTGATCCGTAGAGAACTCAGCGAGTTCTCGCAGTTCGAGTGCTCGTCGCATGCGTGGTCTCAAGTCCTTGAGCGCTGATAACAGAACTCGGGCCCGCTCTCGCTGCATGTAGCTGGCTTCAGGGTCTTGCCTCGAATCGGGTATCTCCAAACTGGCCGCATTTCCTTCGACCTCACTGTGATCGTCGACCGACACCTCGCGGAGCGCGCGGCCATGGCGCAGTAACATCAGGGATTCGTTGATAGCGATCCGCGTTAACCAGGTGGAGAAGGAGGATTTCCCTTCGAACTTGTGCAAATGGACGAAAGCCTTTTGGAAGCTTTGCTGGACAATGTCTTCCGCATCCTCCCGGACATGTACGTATCTCAGCACAACACCAAGGATCTTTTGCCGGTGACGTTTGAAGAGAGTTTCAAATGCCTGTTCGTCTCCGTTCTTAGCGGCAACGACGAGCATTTGTTCCGCTGCAGGATCAGTCAGGCAAGCAATAGTTGGTTCTGCGTTGTGGTTCATGGCGGACCTCCCGATCAGCTATGTGCCAGTGAAAGGCGAGCCCAAAGTCTTGAACACTGCCTTTCCGCTACATGCGGAATAAAGGCAAGACCCGCGCCAAACCTACAAAACCGTAAGTCGCTGAATTTTCAGGAGAAGATTGAACGGAGGTCGAAAGTGTCGAAGCCAAGCGATGTTGAAACTGTTGAAATTGTCGAAGCTGGCGAAGCGACTCAGAATGTCTGTTATAAGTAGGAAGGTAAGCCGTGACTCATAGACCAGCATATCGGGAGTCGAATCCTTGGGGAGAGCCAATCTTTCTAGCTATTTGCGGTCAAAATTCGAGGGTCCCATTCATTCCGGGATGCCCGGATCCAGGGTCACTTAATGGGATCATCGAGTCCAAGAAATCTGCGGAGTGGTGGAATAACGTAATAAACGATAAAAAACGTGAATGGACCGATGGTCCAAAGCACCAAGAGTCCTAGACCCAACAAGACTACGATCTCGTGCACATCCCTTCGATACGCAAAACGCGCACGAGATTAATTTGTTTCACACTGCCAGTCATTGGCTAGCTTTCTTTTCCATGGAGCAAGTTGGCAGCAAATCAGAACGGCCGAAAAGAGCGTTGATTCCGAAACCTGCGGCACTTCGCCCGGCTTCCTTTGATATTCGCACCGCCGATTCCGACGCGAATGGTTTTTTGAGACTCTTGCTCAACAGGATTCATCTAAAGCGCTGGTATCCGTGAAGAAAAACTTGACATGTGAGTTTGTCTGGATAAGTTTCCTAACCATCAAAAGGGAGCGTTTCAATAGACGCAGTCAATGAATCAGGGGTTGTGAATACGCGGTCTAATCGGTGGGCTTGAATTAAATAGCCATGAACACTGACACGAAACTTCAACGTCAAAACGAGCGGTTTGAGCTGCTCCTGAATCTGACCGCCAAAATCACGTCTAGCCTCGACCTGCGGGAGGTCTTGCGCGCGATTGCTGCGAACATACGCGAAGTCATACACGCCGATGCCGTAACAGTTGCGTTGCCCGATTCAGCCTCGGAAAAATTCAGGGTATTTGCTATGGATTTTCCGCACGGCAAGGGGGTCATCAAGGAAGAGCTGCTCGTTACACCAAGCGCCGCGGTTAAGAGAGCGATCGATAGCTTGAAACCGGTAGTCTTTGACACGCGCGATCGTGACGAACCCGAGCCTGATCCATATGGGCTTGCAGCTGCGGAGGGTCTGAAAGCCGCTTGCAATATTCCGCTTGTGAATCGCGGCCGGGCCCTCGGAATTCTGTCGATTTTGCGGACTACAGAAACTCCGCTTACGCCAGAAGATGTTGACTTCCTTAGCCGGGCGTCAGGACCGATAGCAATCGCCGTTGAAAATGCGTTAGCGTTCCAAGAAGTGTCCAGCCTAGGAGCTCGGTTGCAGTTGCTGCTCAACCTGACAAACCGAATCACCTCCAACCTGGAGTTTCGGGAACTGTTGCGGGCGATAGCCGGCAACATCCGCGAACTTATGCAGTGTGACGCGGTTGCTATCTTGCTGTACGACAGGCTATTGGGGAAGTTCAGGGTACACGCTCTCGATTCCCCGCACGGAAAGAGGTTTGTCAGCGAAGGGCAGGTCGTCATCTCCGACAAGAATGATCCCGGCACGCGAGCTTTTGAGACTCTGACCCCAGTCGTGTTCACCGACCGCGATCTAGACCAATTCAGCCATGAGATGCGCGAGCTGGCAAGGGCGGAGGGCGTGAAAACTGGGTGTTTCATTCCGCTCGTAACCCGCGGCCGAGCTCTAGGTGTTTTGGGGATCTCGCGCACCACCGATGGCCCATTCTCCTCTGAAGATATCGGCTTTCTCAGTCAAGCGTCGGGCCAGATTGCGATTGCGCTGGAAAACTCCTTGGCATACAGCGAGATCTCCGACCTCAAAGATAAACTCGCCCAGGAAAAACTTTACCTGGAAGAGGAATTTCGCAGCGAGATGGGTTTCGAGCAGATCATTGGGAACAGCACGGAACTAAAGCACGTCTTACAACAGATTGAAACAGTTGCGCCTAGTGATTCTACTGTCCTATTGCTTGGCGAGACCGGAACGGGGAAAGAGTTAATTGCGCGAGCGATTCACGACCGAAGCCGCCGCAAACAGCGGACCCTCGTGAAGCTGAACTGTGCCGCCATACCAACCGGGTTGCTGGAAAGCGAATTGTTTGGCCACGAAAAGGGAGCGTTTACGGGCGCGATCTCCCAAAAAATTGGACGGCTGGAGCTCGCGGATCAAGGCACTCTGTTTTTAGATGAAGTGGGTGACATCCCCCTTGAGATTCAGCCGAAGCTGCTGCGGGCTCTCCAGGAGCGGGAATTTGAACGTCTCGGCAGCACGCATACGCGGAAGGTGAATGTCCGCCTGGTGGCAGCTACGAATCGCGATCTCGAGGCAATGATTGCGAACAAGGAATTTCGCATTGATTTGTACTATCGGTTGAATGTGTTTCCGATCCGCATCCCCCCGCTGAGAGACCGCAAAGAAGACATTCCTTTGCTCGTCAGCCATTTCGTCCAAAAGTTCGCCAAGGAGATGCAAAAACCTATCGAAGCGATTCCTACGGCGGTAATGAAGGGGCTGAGGACTTGGGACTGGCCCGGCAATATTCGTGAACTCGAGAATTTCGTTGAGCGAGCCGTGCTCCTGACGAGGGGCAAGTCGCTTGAGGCGCCGCTCGCAGAACTCCGAAAGACCAATACGGAAGGGTTCGTGGATACCGACCTCCATGAAGTTAAACAAGTCGCTGGAAAAAGAACAAATTCGCGAAGTGACAAAGGTAGCGTTGCTGACGAATATGAAAGAAAGCAGCGCGATCAGATCATACGGGCACTCACTGCATGTAAGGGTCGCGTGGGTGGTGCCGATGGTGCTGCCGCGCGCCTGGGAATGAACCGCACAACTCTCCTCTCCCGAATGAAAAAATTCGGCATCTACCCGAAGCAGTACGCTTAACTTGTACCCCACCTCTTTGTCGGTTGCCCTCAGGCAATAGCTTCGACAGTTTCGACCCTTTCAACTTCTTCAACCTCGACATTTTCAACTTTTGGCAATCTTCCCCTGAAAATTCAGCGACTTACGGGACGGTGGGTTGGAGCGGGCTTTGCCCTTACCGGCGGTGCGAGCAAAAGCAAATGTTGAAGATTACCATTCTCGATACTCGCAGCCGGCGACGACTGGTGCTGGAGGGCAAGCTGATTGCGCCGTGGGCGGCTGAGCTAAGCAAAGAGTGCCGAGAGGCCGCAGCGGACCTACGGGGTCGTGAACTGGTGATCGAACTGAGGAACGTGACCTGCATCAGCGAAGACGGAAAAAACGTATTGCTTGAGCTAATGAAAGAAGGTGTCAGGTTCCGCTCCTCGGGAGTATTCACAAAACACGTCATGAAACAGCTGGCTCACAAGATTCGCAGAAGTGTACAGGAGCCGGAGAGATGAACAGCATTAGGTATCAACTGGCCCGGCGCCGTATGCGCCTTGCAATTTTGGCGACGAATTCAGGCAGCTCGGCATCTATGCGAAGCGATATACCTGAGTCGCGCTTCCCCATTTTCATAGCCATCCGAATCACGTCGACACTTTCCACTCTTTCGACACCTTCAACTTCGACATTTTCGACTCTGTTGCGTCTTCTCTCGAAAATTCAGCGACTTACGACTTCGTTAGTTTGGCGCGAGCGTTGCCCTTGCTGTACCTGGAAGGACGAAGCGCAGTGCGAGGGAGGCGCTATGCCACTGGTTCTCAAATTCATCCGCAAGTGGAACAAGTGGTACCGCGTTCTGCGGTACCGCAAGGGATTTGGACTGTTGGATTCCGTGCGCTATGGCTTTTGGCTGGCGCATAGCTGACCGGAAGGTGCTGCCATGAATGACGCAGGCTCAGTGAATGTGAGAGCGGATCTTTGGCCAACGTTTGCCGGCCGAGGCGCAGGTTCCTTGCTCGAAATCGACGCTTGGATACCAAGTGAGATCAGCGCGATCTCGCCGCTAGTGGAACGACTAATGCGGCTCGTCGAAGGGTCCCATTGCGTCACGGGCGAGGAAACCGCCGTCGAACTGGCGCTCCGGGAGGCTCTTGGCAATGCAGTCGTTCACGGCAACCGGCTGGATGCTCACAAGCTAGTTCACGTCCGCTGCCGCTGCAAGGTCGGGAAGGGAATCTCCATTACGGTCTCGGACCAAGGCCAAGGGTTTGATCCGAGCGCGGTTCCTGATCCCCTATCAGTCGATAATCTCGAAACCGAGCATGGGCGCGGCATCCACCTGATGAAACTGGCAATGGACGAGGTTTCGTTCGAACAGCGGGGCACCGAGGTTCACATGTGGAAAGGGCCGCCAAAAGATGTAAGAGCAAGCTGAAAACCTTCAACGAATCAGAGAAGAGGTCAGGCGATGAAAGTGAAGACGAGCTTCAAGAACATGGACATTTTCGAACGTGCCAGGGCGTGCTTAAGGCCTCGCTTGGACAGGCAGCTTTTGGTTTTTCTGTTGCCCTTGGCTCTGTTGTTCGTGGGTTGGCCTCGGACCCTGTCAGCTCGACAAGACGAGCAAGACCCGGCGCAGGCCGCGCAGGGTCAACAATACATTCAGCAGACTCCCGAGCAATTGCAGCAGCTAGTAGCGCCTATTGCACTGTATCCGGATTCGCTTGTGGCCCAGATCCTTGCTGCGTCGACGTTTCCCGAGCCCGTCGTTGATGCCGACCAATGGGTGCAAGCGCATCCTGACTTGAAGGGCGACACCTTGGCTCAAGCTGTGGACCAACAACCCTGGGACCCTAGCGTCAAGGCGCTCACTGCATTCCCATCCGTGCTGGGCAACATGGACAAAAACCTCTCCTGGACGTCGGCTCTCGGCGACGCTTACTACAACCAGGAACAAGACGTGATGGACGCTGTACAGGCGTTGCGCCAGCGGGCACAGGAAGCGGGCAATCTTCTGACTACCGAGCAGCAAACCGTAACAACGCAAGACTCGAACATCATCATTGAGCCTGCCAGTCCCGAGATCGTTTACGTGCCTGGCTATGATCCGTGGGTTATTTACGGCGACCCCATAGCGGCGTGGCCGGGGTGGTATCCGTATCCGGGAATATGGCATCGCCGCCCGTACCTCTCATTCGGAATCGGCTTCGGCATTGGCCACTACAGAGATTATGGTTGGGGCTGGCATCATTGGGGGTCCGATTGGCATCACCGAGTCCTAATTCATGATCACGATAGGTACTACTCCCGGAGCACCACCTTTTACAACCGGAACAACTACCATCGAGGCGGAGATGCGCGCGGCGAATCCAACCGTCCCGGCGCAACGGCCAGGCCCTTTGAAGAAAACAATAACGCCGCTCGAGGATACGCTGAACCCCGCGGTCAAAGCGGTACTCGCTCGGGCGCCTTCAGCGGCTACGACCACGGCGGAGAGACAAGGGGCTATTCATCGCGCGGAAGTGCCAGCTTCGGTGGCGGAGCGGCGCGTGGTGGCGGTATCCCGCATCGGTAATCGAAGAATCGTTATGTTCCTTGTGGCCTTTAAAATTTAGAAATGGAGAAAAGCGGCATGCGGCGAACAGGGCTGAACTTCGGCAAACTTGATTGGACCAATCTTCTTGAAATGGCAGCTGTCGGCATCTTGTTGGCAGGGGGCTTTCCAGTGCGTTCCGTGGGGCAGCAACAAGGGCAGAAGACGTTTTCATCGCCAAAGAACGCGATCAACGCACTCGTCACGGCAGCGCAGAATAACGACGAAGAAGCCATGCTCGATGTCCTCGGACCGGACGGAAAGCAAATCGTCCGGTCGGGAGATGAAACCGAGGACGCTAACAGCCGCGCCAATTTTGTTCAGCATTACGAGGAAATGCACCGTCTGGTCAAAGAGCCGGATGGAACTCTTATCTTGTATATCGGTGCGAGGAACTGGCCCGCTCCCATACCGCTCGTAAACAAAGGTAATTCGTGGTATTTCGACACTGACGCTGGAAATGAAGAAATTTTGTACAGGCGAATTGGCCGCAATGAAATATCGACCATTCGTGTTTGCCAGGAGCTCGTGGCGGCGGAAAAGGAATATCACTCCGCAGAGCATGCCGAGTATGCCCAGAAAATCTTCAGTGATGAAGGGCAGCACAATGGTCTTTATTGGAAGGTTGCTGAGGGCGAGCCCCAGAGCCCTATCGGGCCGCTGCTGGCGTCAGCCGTTGATCAGGGCTACGCCAAAAGCCGAGATGGCGCTCCGACTCCGTACCGCGGCTACTACTACCACATCCTGACACGTCAGGGAAAAATGCCCCGGGCGGAGTGAATCGTTACATCGTAAACGGCAAAATGACCGGGGGATTCGCTTTTGCGGCCTATCCCGCGGAATACAGGTCATCTGGCGTGATGACCTTCATCGTTGGCGTAGATGGGGTGGTGTATCAGAAAGATCTCGGTAAGAAAACCGAGTTTCTTGCAAAGGGCATGAAGGAATACAACCCCGATTCCAGTTGGCAAAAGACTGAAGAGCAGGAGGAGATGGCTGCCGACCTGAAAGCCAGTGGCAAGAAATAGCGGAGACGATCTCTTAACGACCCCATGGCGATGCCGGTCATCGGTCCTACCGAATGTCTCCGTTGAACTCGTGAATCAAGCGTTGGCTCGAATATACAGAGCCTCCTTTGGAGGAGCTGACAGTCTGGGGTTGACGAACAGCAGATTTCCCCGACACGGTTCGATAGCAATTAGTTCCAAGTGAAATTCGCGCCCCTTGCACATGATCTTCATTCGCCAAACTAGCGCCGCAGTCGTTCTGGTAACCCTCACGCTTTCGTTGCAGTGCGCCGGTATGGCTGCAGTGATTGCATGGACAAGACCTAGGTTTGCGCTCGAAGTTCTCAGGCTAGGGGCGATCCGTTCCGCAATCCTCGTGATGCGATTGATGACCGCGTTCATTGGCTTGCACCTTTTGGAGATTCTACTTTGGGCGGGCTTTTATCGTTCGCTTTGTTTTCCATCGTGGGAATCTGCCTTTTACTTCTCGGCTGCCAGCTATGCGACTGTTGGCTATGGCGATGTCGTTCTTCCGTGGACTTGGCGGACCTTGGGTCCAGTGGAAAGCATCACTGGCGTGCTGATGTGCGGGTTGTCGGCGAGCTTCCTGTTCGCCGTCGTGAGCAGGCTAGTCGACCGTGAGGCGCGGGCCTCAGACACCGCCATCACAAGCGCGGGAAACACTACTCCTGGAACGAGGGTTCGCGGCGGCGAAGCCGCGCGACGCGGCCGGTCGACCGTATCCATCAGTTAGAATAGTCCCCGCGCGCCGACTTTCGGTAGCTGGTCACGGGCTCGTCGCGCCTCGTAAAAAGTCGGCCGAAGGGAACCTAACCATGCCTTCAACTAAAAAGCTCGACACTCACCACAAAGCGCTCACCCTGAATCTTGATGCATCCGCCTTCGGTTCCTTCGCCGAAATCGGCGCGGGACAGGAGGTCGCGCGCTGGTTCCTTGTAGTAGGAGGCGCCTCCGGCACGGTGGCCAAAACCATTTCCGCTTACGACAAGGAAGTCAGCGACGACCTCTACGGCTCCGGATCGCGCTACGTATCCCGGCAGCGGCTCGAGGCCATGCTGGACCACGAATGGAGCCAGCTTCTGACGCAATTAAGCAAAACCCGTGGGCCGCAAACTCGCTTCTTCTCCTTTGTGGATACCGTCTCGGCGCGCAACTTCGCCGGAACCAACGAGCCTCACGGCTGGATGGGTCTTCGGTTTCAGTTGCAGCCCGGGGGCCCTCCCAACGACATTCTCCTGCACATCAATCTGCTCGATCCCTCCAATCTTCTCCAACAGGAAGCCATCGGGATTCTGGGCGTCAATCTCATTTACGGCGCGTTCCACGAATTGCAAACCAAGGAATCATTTCTGGAAGGTCTGGCACAAGACGTCGTCAAGGAGCGAATCGAGATCGACTACGTGGATCTTCGCGGGCCAGCGTTCGAGAGCTGGGATCGCCGCACCTTGCTCGCCCACTTGGTGTACGCGGGACTCGCCGAGGCTGTATTTTTTCCCTCGAAGGGCCCCAGCGTTCCCCCGACCGAGACTCTCTACAAGAAAGCCATCGTGCTTGCGCCGGGAACCTTTAGCCACGTGGATGCAGCTCACGCGCAAGTTCACACGCGATTGCTGGCTTCGGCAATTCAAGAGCTTCGGAAGGAGCAGGGCGAAACAGAGGTGGCGCCCGCCGGCTTTTTTTGCCTGACGGCTGATTCGCTCACGCCGAACGAACCAGCTCCGGAGATCCCCGACTTGCTTCATCGCATCGATGCCCTTCTCGTCGCCGGCGGCGACGTGCTCCTTTTTCGCCAACGAGAGCTCTACCACATGACCGCTCTCGTGAATCGCTACACAAAAGCACCGCTGCGCTTCGCCGCAGGTCTTTCCCTGATTATTCGAGGGTTTGACGGAATTTACGGCAATCTCCAAGGCAGCCGTCTGGAGGCCCTCGGGCGCCTCTTCGCCCAGAACGTGTGCATATACGCTTATCCGATGACCTCATCGGATCTGCAGGAATGGCTGAAGAGTGCTTCTGCTGCCGGCTGGGAATGGAGCGAGACGAATGGATGGGTTTCTGCAAGCCAGCTACGCCATGCGCCGCCTCTCGGACACCTGTTCGCCTATCTTCTGGCCAGCAACTTTATTGTTCCTATGCCAGTGCCGGCGACCCTAAGAGCCGACGCTTGACCACATGAAAGACTCGCGCCGCACCGCTCTCTTCCTGCACTTGCACTCCCGCTGATGAGTCTTCATAAGTTGGCCTGTAGCAAGTGATCTCCGCGCATGAGTCGCTCACCGCAAGACGAGTGAGTAAGAGATCCACTCGGGAGGTGGTTTCCGAATTTGCATTATGCATTGACCGGGTCGCGCGAGGGATAGTGTCCCTCTCACCTG
>Ga0207136_1113_pt1 | contig 16144 bp, 11 predicted proteins | sample Alteio_BWMinHeat_8_FD_153552 | JGI IMG/M metagenome (GOLD analysis project Ga0207136, IMG submission 153552) | Enriched cells from forest soil in Barre Woods Harvard Forest LTER site, Petersham, Massachusetts, United States -... | ecosystem: Environmental > Terrestrial > Soil > Temperate forest >...
CTGGGTGCTTGATCTGGACATCAAGGGCTTTTTCGATGGACTTTCTCACGAATGGCTTGTGAAGTTCGTCGAGCACCGGGTTGCAGACCGGCGTGTCGTGCGGCTCATCCAGAAATGGTTGAGGGCCGGCGTGCTGGAGGATGGGAAACGAATACGAGTGGAAGAAGGGACGCCGCAAGGTGGCAGTGCTTCGCCGCTTTTGGCGAACGTCTATCTTCATTACGTATTTGATCTGTGGGTCCAAGCATGGCGTCGAAAGCGCGCGCACGGCGAGGTCATCGTGGTGCGATACGCGGACGACATCGTGGTTGGATTTAACAGTAAAGCGGATGCCGATCAGTTTCGGGCGGAACTCCCGGCACGAATGCGAAAGTTCAACCTGGAACTGCATCCCGAGAAAACGCGCCTGCTGGAATTTGGTCCGTTTGCGATCGACCAACGGCAGTGGCGTGGAGAAGGGAAACCGGAAACGTTCAACTTTCTTGGCTTTACGCACATCTGCGTGAAGAAGAGGAGCAATGGACGGTTCACGGTGTTGCGGCAAACGATCCGCAAAAGATTGCAGACGAAGCTGAACGAGGTGAAAGCCGAACTTCAGCGGCGGATGCACGAACCCATCCCCGAACAGGGCAAATGGCTGCAAGCGGTGGTGCGTGGACACATCCAGTACTACGGAGTGCCCCTGAACCAAAATGCGCTGTGGATCTTTCGGTTCCAAGTGGGAGGGCTCTGGCATCGCGCGCTTTCGCGGCGCAGCCAGAACGGCCGCGTCCTCTGGGATCGCATGCGGCGCCTCATCACTCGCTGGCTGCCTCCGCCTACCGTCTGTCATCCCTATCCCCTGCGCCGCATGGGCGTCATCACCTAAGGCAAGAGCCGGATGCGGGAATCCCGCTTGTCCGGATCCGTGGAGGGGGTTATGAGCGATCATGATTCCTACTCCGACTGTTATTTCCGCGGTTTGCGCCGCGGCGATTTCGCTTTGCCTTCTTTTTCGCGGGTGTTGCCTTCGTTGGTGTTGCAGAATGCATGCGGTCGAGGTGCCGTTCCAGAGCATCCACGTGATCCGACCAGAACCGGCGGAACTGCTCCAGCCAGGCATCCACCTCCTGAAATGGTTCAGGTTTCAGCCGGTAGAGGCGGCGCTGTGCGTCCACTGTGGATTCCACGAAACCGGCCTCACGCAGCACGCGCAGATGCTTTGACACCGTCGGCTGCGTCATACGAAGTTGACGCTCGATCTCTCCCACCGACTGTTGCGACGAGACCAGGAGGCTCAATATCGCGCGGCGGTTCGGCTCCGCAATGATTTCGAAAGATTCCATTCTCTTGATATACGCCACAAGGCATATACGTGTCAAGGTATATTTACGCAGGGCCCCAGGCATCGGTTTCAGTCCGGTGCGGGGATATACCGTCCGATGCGCTTTTAGCGGGTGCGATTCAGAGCGCTGCGCGCTACGGCCGCCGTGGGGATGAACGCAACGGTGCCGTAGCTTTTGTACCGCGAAGTGGGCTTCTCTCCAGCGATTGGCCGGTCATGGCGCGTTTGGCGGTACTAATCCGACAGGAGAGCTGATAACTTCCGGGTTGCCCGTCACCCGGGCTGAACTATTCATCTTCTTTCTCGTTCTCCACCTCGCCGTGCCGCAAACTCAATTGAAAAACGCGCCTCTGCCCAGTAGCATCGGCCACACATGCGACACACCTGCGGTGTACACTGGCCCCGATGACAACCCTAAGTATTGGGTTCGGCAAACATCTTACGCGACGAGAACTGCTCTTTGGCGGGGTGGCTGCTGCACTATGCAGGCGGGGAGCAATACGCGCATTTGCCGCTGCTGCGCAACCTGCAACGCCTGTCAGTTTTAAAGTACCGCGCGGCGCCTGCGACTGCCACACCCACGTATTCTGTGACCCTCATCGCTTTGCTTTTTGGTCTGGACGCACTTACACGCCTGAAACCGCGACCGTCAACGAGACCCGTGCCCTGCATCGCACCCTTCACGTAGAAAGAATTGTGCTGGTGAATTCGCTGGTGTACGGCACCGATAACTCCTGTATGGTCGATGCGCTCCGCCAACTCGGCAATTGTGCGCGGGGCATTGCGCTCATCGACGAGCACACATCGGACGCAGAACTCGATGCCTTGGCTCACGCCGGTGTGCGCGGTATCCGTTTGAACTTCGTAGACCTCGGTGTTCCCGATCCGGCAATTGTTCAGCAGCGGTTCCAGTCCGCCGTCAAGCGGCTCGCCGGTCGCGACTGGCACATCCAAATCTACTCGGGACTCTCGGTCGTTGAAGCACTTCAGGACGACGTCATGGCCGCGCCCCTACCCATCGTCTTTGACCACTTCGCGGGCGCGCGTGCTTCCCTTGGAGCCTCTCAGCCCGGCTTCGATGTACTGGTGAAGCTCATCCGCTCTGGCAAGGCTTATGTCAAAATTTCGGCTGTTTATCGTGTTTCTGATCGAGCGCCGGAGTATTCCAATGTTACGCCACTCGCCCAGGCGCTAATTGCCGCAAACCCTCAGCGCATTCTGTGGGGAACAGACTGGCCCCACCCGGATTCGTCGCGCGTGCCAGGCCGCCGCTCGATTGATACCGCACCGCTGCTCCAGATTGACGATGGTCGTCTATTCAACCAGCTTCCGGTGTGGGCACCGAATGAGAATGTGCGAAAGACAATCTTGGTGGAGAACCCTGCACGACTATACGGCTTTTGAAACCGTACTCCCTGCGAGGAACTGCGATTCGTGCTAGGCCCTACCAAAAACGCAATTTAGACCTCGCAGACCAGATTCCCTACGGATTGTCCGCAGACCCCGTGACTCGCCAAGTGGGAATTCTTTACGACCTAGGGAGCTAGACGGAGCCGACTGCTTTGCCTTTGAGGAATTTGGTGTCGGCAACGAGGCCGAAAGCTTCTAGTACGTTAGCTTGCACTTGTTTTGTGAGGGCGTTGATCTCGTCGACACCGAAATTCCGGGGGCTGACGAAATACCTTAGCTGCTTCTCCCCCGCAGGGGTCTCGATAATCCGCAGAACGGCGTCCGCGACTTCCTGGGCATTGGCGGTGGTGGAGGAAAGTGCGGCGTTGACTCTCGCAGGGATCTCCTTGGCAGCGCCATACGTATTGGTGCGAGCCTCGTCGGCAGCCGCCACCGAATTCCCAAAAACAGCGGTCTCATATGCGCCGGGTTCGAGAATCACGGATTCAATTCCTTGCGCGGCAAGTTCGTAGTGGTACGCCTCGGCCAACGCCTCAAGCGCAAATTTGCTGGCGCAATAGAAACCCACGGCAGGAAGAACCACGCGGCCGGCGCCGCTGCTGATGTGCATGAGCACGCCGCTGCGTTGCCGCCGCATGTGCGGAAGCACGGCTCGATTTACGCGAACCGGCCCAAAAAAATTCGTGTCCATAAGACGCTTCGCTTGTTCGGTGGTGACAGCCTCCTCCAGCCCCGAGAGGAAGTAGCCGGCGTTGTTGATGGCGACGTCGATGCGGCCGGCTTTGGCCAGGGCGGCATTCACAGCCCGCTCGACTGACGAGTCGTCAGTTACATCCAGTTCAAGGACGTACATTGGCAGCGAATCCTTTTCAGCAAGCGTACGGATTTCGGAGGCATTCTTGGCGTTGCGGCCTCCGGGGTCACGCATCGTCGCGAAAACCGTGTGCCCATTGCGAGCCAGGGTATTGGCGAACAGTCTGCCGAAGCCGGTGCTGGAACCAGTGATGAGAACCACTTGCTTGGAATTCATGATCACGCCTCCTTGCGACGCTACCGCAAAGCAGTTTGATGCCGGAAGTAAAGCGGATGGTTACGAGAAGAAATAAATTCAACGGATTGCCGGTTAGAGAAATGCAACGGCGCATACGTAAATGACCGATGCTTTTGGAGACGAAAGTTTGGAATAAGTTCGTTCGGACACGGTTTTCGAGTTGAATACCGCCGGAGCCTCCAGCACAGGGTTCGAAATAATATGTCCTTGCATACGTCGTCAACTTCCTTAGGCCAGGTGTTCCAGGCGGCGGCATTTTGGCAGGGCTTAGTTTTCGTGCTTCGGCACCCACCACTCGGGAATGATTTTGTTGATGCGCAGTTTTCGCACAACCGGTCCCCACTGCGGTTGAAATTCAGCGGCTATATTTTGAATCGCGATGCCCGCGAACTGGAAAGCCATTCTTTGTTCTGTGTGCGTGAGATCGTTATATCCATGCGGCAGATAAGCATTGCCAACAAAACCGCCGGCAGCCGCTCCCGCAAAATTTGAGAAGGCAATGGTGTTTCTCCCGGAGTCGGTCTTATCGATAAAAGTAAATACAAGTGCATGACCGGTTCGCAGAAGAGGATTTTCACTATTGGATCGCATATACCGCGGATCTTCATGCAAGGCAACACCCGTCAAAAAGCGCGCTGTTCGCTGGGAAGCGACCGTGGCGATGGAGTCTCCATATTGCCTGCCGAACGCCCCGGCACCGTCCTTCCATTCGCGGGGGTAGTTCTTCCTGGGATTCGCCATGGCCATACCGGCCGCAAACGCTGGAAAGATAACCGCAGGCGGCCCAAATGTTTGATGGGCGTAGATTGCAAACTTGTCGCCGAAGGAGAGGCTGCCAGAACTCCTGACAGGCAGGAACAGGAGGGCACTGTTTCCATCTTGGGGATGGGATGATGGGGTTGGTGGATTGTTTTGGTCTTGAGCTTGTGGCGCGTCAGGAAGGTTGGCCGGCTGCGGGCCCTGTGTTTCCGGGGCTTCTTTGGCAACCGCCGCGGAAGGACGAGGAAGCGCGGCATCAGAAGAGTCGCGACTGAGATCAGCTTTGTTCTTTGTTTCCTGTGACGCGGCAAGTGGCGAATACGCAGCCGTAAAGCATAGTGCAATGAAGGTCATGCGAAAGAAATCTTTAGAGCGGCACGTTCTTACGATCATTTTTTCTCCAATTGAAATGTTTGGGGGCCCGAGAGATAGATGCGATAAAATCGGGACTTGCGAGTGCCATGCGTCCAGAAAACATGACCGATCGTCCAGTATTTGAGCGCCGCATGGACCCGCTGTCTGAAGTCTTCGGATTTATGGGAATTCGGGACGCGATTTATACGCGCCTGGAGGCGACAGCCCCCTGGGGTTGGGTGTGGCGGAGTGTTCTCGTTCGTCGCAGTCAACGCGCACAGGTGCGATGGGATCGTCTCTCCCCTCTCTTGCTCCGGTGGATTCCGCAACCCCGCATTCTGCATCCCTATCCGGATGCTCGCTTCGCCGCTACTCATCCCGGGTAAGAGCCGTATGCGTAAACGCGCTTGTACGGATCTGTGCGGGGGGCGATCAGCGATGGTCGTCCCTACCGCGACAGTGATATGGCGCTCGCTTACCGCGATTAGTAACGAGAAGTCGAATTGTAGGAAGCGATACCCACGCTTGGCATTGATCCGGGACGGATTACGGACCAACCGGAAACTCACCCACTACCCATTTTTTTCTGGACGAACTATTACTCCTGGCATATAGTAGTTCCTGGATATTATTGCGTCCCTTTCGAGTAGCGCCAGCATCCTGCTGGCGTTTTTGCTTTTCGGCATCCGCCAAACGATCTAAGCCTTTTATTCGCAACACTTACGAGACCTGCACAATTTTAGTGCAAATTGAGGCAAACAAGCCGTTTGAAATGAGCACTTGCGTAAATCTATAAAAATAAGTGACTTTAAGCGTCTTTAGAATGAACACTTACGAAAAAAGGGGAGGGGGGCCCCGGCCGCACAACACCATACAACGCAATGCACGAGCCAGAAGCAGCGCGAGAGATCTTTGGGAGGAGGAGCGGGCTTAGAACTGCAAGTGGCGTCGCACCAGCTTGCGAAGCTTCTCGCGGTCTTCATCTTTCATGTGCACGAATTCGACGCCGCTGCCATCCGGACCGAGATTACGCACAACAGCGGTGAAGTGAATCTTGCGCAACCCGGAGCGAACCTCCAGCTTGATCGAATCTCCTACGCTGAGCTTCTTCGGAGATTCCAAATACGCCCCGCCCAGGCTGATGGTCTTCACGCGCGCCAGGCCTGCCTGCGAGCCATCAATCTGCGCTCGCAAGGGCGATTCCAGAGGGACTCGTACATACCTCCGAGGCACAACGTAGGTGGTATTGGTCTGCGGTGCCGCTTCATACGCCGCGCGCGCCCGCGCCGAAGACGGCCGGTTTTCAATCATCGCCAATGCATCTTCCGCCGCCGCACGCAATCCGGACGGTTCGGCAAACGCAAGCCCTTCGCGGCCTTCCGCCAGCATGCGCAGCAATTCCCCTGCTTCGCTTGCGTGCATGCGCCCGATCGCTTCGATCGCCTTGATCCGCACAAAGAGGTCGCGCAAGACTTCATGCTCGCCCGCGGCAATTTCCATCAATTGCGGCACGGCGGTAGTTTCCTGCGCCAAGCCGATTTGATCGATCATCATCGGAACGACCAGCGGATGCGCGTCCGCCAGAACCGCAGAGAAAACAAAAGCCGCGCTATGCGACGAAACGGCATTGGCCGGCCGCGAGAGTTCGCTCACCGCCAGATCCTGCAAATTCCACTCCCAGCTCGCCAGCGCCCGCGCCAGGCCGCGCAGTAAGCGCTCCGGGTCGGTAGCGGCTAGTAGCTTGATTGCCGCGGTGACGCGCTGCCTCCGCGCTTCATACAGCCGCGTTTCAAGAAGGTTCAGTGCCGGCACGCCTATAGTGCGCAGCAACCGTGCCATCGCAGGCACCATTTCCGTGCCACGTGGCTCCGTCAAAAGTAGGGTCAGGCGATCGAGCAGCCTCTCGGGGTCGCGCTGCAGAAGCCGCGGCAAGACTGGATCGAGCGGCCGGTTGGCCAGCGCCGCATCCACCAGAAGCAGCCAGCGGTCCTGTGCCACTAGCCGGTGCGCCAGCGCCGACATGTGGTCGTGTTCTTTATCCTTCGGCACGCGCTCCAGGCCGATCAAAATGTTTTCGAAGCCCGCGTAATCCGCGCGAATCACAGCCACACGTCCCAGCGTCTCCAGGAAAGCCGCAAGCAGCGCCGCGGTCTCCGGAATGGTTTCCTTCTCCAGGGCCTTCATCGTTCCGCGGCTCAAATCCTCTGGCAATTGATTGGGCCAGAGCGATTCCATGATCGGCGTCATTTCATTCAATCCCGCCGCCACCGCCCGCCGCGCACTGACGTTCTCGTTTTCCACACGCCTCGAGTAGTTCAGCAGAATGTTTCGCGCCTCGCGTCGCGGAGCGTCCGCTCCCGCTTCAGCCAATTGCCCAAGCGTTCGCTTCAACGCCACAACCGGCACGCTCCACACCTCTGGTCCGCGCAGCACTGCGGACTTCTCTCGTGGCGGAAGTTCCAGCCAGAACTTTTCGACAATTTGTTCCCTGTGCGTGTCGCTGGCCCAGGTCGTCGCCAGCAGCGTCAAGTGTTGCGAAGAATGCGGGCCTGTATATCCGCCCGAAGCGACCAGCACGTCGCTCAGTTTATGAAACGTCTGGCGCACAGCAGCCGGCGCAAGCGTTCCGGCGGCAAATTCCGCTCCGAGGAACTCAAGAATCAAACTCACGGAAAGGCGCAGCAGGTATGGCTGCGGGCGTTCGCCCTCGCGCGGGGCGTACTGCGAAATCGAGCTAAGCAGCATGCGCACCGTCTCGCGGCTGGCATCTTCCATCGCTCCGTGAATCGCTCGTGCTGCTTCTTCCGGCGCAAGTCCGCGTGCCGCCTCAAGCGGCGGCGTCAGACGCCCAATCAAACGCAAGGCGCCTATAAGATCGTCGGTTTCCGGCGGCAAAATGGGAGTCTCGTTGACTTCGCGCGGCGAGTTTCCGCCGTAGGCCACCAGCGCGCCCATCAGGCTGGCGAGCACCGTATCCACTTTGCGTTCCGTTTGCGTGTTAATGGAAATCCCTTCCACGCGATTCTCCAGGAATCGTGCGGCCCACCAGCTGCTCCCACCGCGCTTTATAGCCTCCTCTGATCTTAGCAATGATGCTTTGAAGAGTTGCGCGAGCGTGTCCAGTTCGCCTACATGAAATTGCCTTGCGAATGCGAGAGATTGAATTCCCGCGCGCTGCAAATCCTGCGCAAGAGACTGCATTTCGCCCCGCACATCCGGAAGGTGCGCATCGCTGAGCTTGGGCGCCACCAGTCCGCTGCGCTCGATGTGGATTTCAATGCCGTTTAGTGCGCCGGCGAGATCGTGCAATGTCTCATACGAGGCGTCCAAACTCTGCAGCCGACGAGGATGATTTCTGTCGTAGAGGCGCTCTGAACGGAACAACAAATGAAGGCATCGCAAGGAATGGATGAGGCCCCCCGTACGTGCATCCGGGGTAGGGGAGTTCACGCTGGGCGCTGCGCCAGAAAGTGGCCGCGACGCGTTCCGTACCTGGGGCTCGGCGTGCGGGTGCGACTCAGCGTCGTAGCGCTGCTCCTCCACCGGCATAATGGCCCGAAGTACCAAGGCTTTCCCCTCTTGCTTCCGTAGCTCACATCCAGCCGACGCCAGCATTTAGCCTGGCGTCTGTATTCAACCGATCGGTTGAATAAAGAACTCTGCCTTGCCTACCCCCAAAAAGGAAGGTTTACGAGGGCAGGGTAGCCTTATCTATAAAGCAAGCACGCTGCCTGCCCCCTCATTTGGGAATTAAGTTGCTTGTTTTGAATAGGTTGATTTTCGCGGTTCTGGGGCCCGAGTGAGGCGGCGGTTACAAAAAGTTACGTTCTTAGTAGGGAGGAACCGCTCAAATGGCACTCTGCAACCGGCTTTTCAACCTGCCAACCCGGTGCCTCGGGTGCCAATACATCTTACTTCGGCTGCAGTGTTACATCGGTGATGTGGACCGTACTGCCTTCTACGGCCTGGAAGGTTCTCCTCACCTGTTGGTAGCCATTAAGTCTGATGGTTACTGTGTGCAGGCCGGACGGCACTTGTACGCGGGCCGGGGTCGTTTGTCCTGTTGTTTGCCCGTCTACGAAGATCTCTGCGCCCTTGGGAGTCGTTTCGACATCAGCCCACGCCACTTTAACGTTGGATTTTTCCTTTAATGGCACGTCAAGCTGTGTCTGAATATTGTCTTTCACTTGCACGCTTCCGGCATAAGCGTCGTAGCCCGGCATACGCAGCACCAGGTTGTACGAGCCTGGCGCAAGTGGCAGCGTCACCGGCGTCTGGCCGGATTGCTTCGCTCCATTGATGAACACATCCGCCCCCGCGGGTTTGCTAGTTAAGAGCAAACCCTTTGCGAGGGATTCGAGCGTCACCTTCTGGTCGACGACACTTCCCGCCTTCACTTGAAGCGCGGTCTGTATCGGCTGGTAACCCTCTTTTTGCACTTCCAGGCTGTACTGCGCGGGCCCAAGCTCATTGAAGCCGCATGGCGTCTGGCACTGATTCACGACACGACCTGCCGGGCCGCGCAGGATTGCCGTGGCACCAACCAGATCGGTGACCACATGAATCGCGCCGCGGCCCCCCGTCGGAACAGGGTGCCCTCCATCCGCGTCATGTACATTGTCTGCCATGGGCGCGTCTTCATACTCGATGTGGTCAACCACCCGGACGCTCGCGGGAGCGTCGCGCAAGAATTTCAGCAGTGCCCCGTGTTCCGCGGGACGCAGCTTTCCCGCCAAGATCAGCGTGCTCCCAATCGCTTGCACTTTGGCCCGCCCCGTCAACCCTTTTTCCGAGATAGCTTCTTCAATTCGCCCTTTGTACTCGGCTGCCTGCGCGCTCACAACCGGTTCGCTCTTCTTCGGTGCAGGTTTTTCTACAGGATTTTCTGTTGGCTTCTTTTCGGCCGCAGCTACGTCGGGGCTCGCTGCTGCCGGTGTTTCATTTCCCGCAGACACAGACACCGCAGGAGTCGTGTTCGTTCCGCCATCTGTCGGCGCAGCCGCCGCTATGGAATCCCTGTCGGCGCGTTTTTGTGCGGCGTTAATCTGCCGGGCCTCTTCAATCACGGGTCGTAGCTTCTGCACACCGTAGGCAATCAATCCAATCAGAAGCAAAGCGATGAAGATGCTCCCGATGACGCTCTTCTTTTTGGGTTCTTCCATCGGGGCAAGCGGTGTAATTGGCCCCGTGCGCCGCACGACGGGTGTCTGCGTAGGGCTGGAAGCGCGCTCATTGAGTGACCGCGTCGTTGCCAAGGTCATGGGATCTTGCGGATGAAAGCTTCGGCCGCCTTGCGCTCCCACTCCCGTTCCCGCGAGTGGCAGCGTGGCGTTCGGCGCGCCCAGTCCACCTGGAACGCCCGATACCATGGTCTTATCCGGGCTTCCCCCTGGCGCGATACTGCGGTAATTCCGCAAGTCCTCGAGCATTTCGCGGCAGCTCTGGTAGCGCGTTTCCGGTTCTTTTGCCAGCGCCTTCATCACCACCGCGCTGATCCCCGGATGAATGGACGGGTCAATCTGACGTGGGGGAACCGGCTCTTCGTTCACAATCTTGTAGATAACCGTGGTGATGTTCTGTCCGGGAAACGGCTTCTCGCCGGTCACCATTTCGTACAGGAGAACGCCCAGCGAGAAAATATCGCTCCGGCCATCTACTGCGCGGCCCTTCACCTGTTCGGGAGACATGTAGCTTGGCGTGCCCATAACATGGGCTGTCTGCTGCATGGTGCCGAACTGCAAAATTTTCGCTGTGCCGAAGTCGGTGACCTTCACCGTGTCGTCACCAGTAAGCATGATGTTCGCCGGCTTGATGTCGCGGTGGACGACGTTTCGCTCATGCGCAAACTGCAGCGCGCTGCAGGTCTGCTCCATGATGCGCAGCACGCGCGGCAGCGCAAAAGCTACCCCGCCATCGAGATGGGCCTGCAAACTCTTGCCTTCCACCAGCTCCATCGTGATGTAGTACAGGCCGTCTTCCTCGCCAGCGTCAAACACCACCACGATGTTGGGGTGGGTCAGCAAACCTGCGGCGCGCGCCTCGGTCTGGAACCGCGTAAGCAGTTCCGGGCGCGACAATCCCGTGCCTTCTTCGCTCAATTTGATGGTTTTGACCGCGACCGTGCGTCCGATGACCGGGTCCGTCGCCTTATAGACCACACCCATGGCGCCGCGGCCCAGCTCGCCCACAATTTCGTAACGTCCTGCTTTTAAACCTGTTGTCATCGTCTTATGTGGTCATCCGAGCACGCGACTTGAACCTTGTCCGCCCACATCTCGGGTAGCTGTTCTCGAATATCAAGTTGGCGGTCCATCGAGGACACGTTTGCTGACACCCGGGCGCCCTATCATGCACAGTACCCACTAAATTTTCAGTTGGTCAACGCTACCGGGGTACTAGTGTTTCGCACTCGACACGTGCTCCGCCCAGCCTGGAACGGTGCCGGCTCGGGCGTCCATCGGTGGGCCAGTCCGCTGGGAACCTTATATATATATATATATATACAGAAGACGGAGGGTTACGGCCGCGGTAGCCCTTCGCCTGGCGACATACTGCGCTCCGGCATCGGCACGTTGGTCTCTCGGATGGGCCGGTCAACTTCGCCGGGCCGCGACGGCGCTTCCAGCCCGTCCGTCAGCAAGTAGCCCTGCAAAGCCATGCCATTGGTCCACACGCCCTCCAGCGCCGCGATGTACTCGATCTGCAGTTCGTAGAGTTTGCGCTTCGCGTCCAATACCCGGGGATAAGACGCCAGCATCTGCCCATACTTTTCCACCAGCAAGCTGTAGGCTTTCTTCGCATGCGGCAAAATTTCGTCGCGATACTCCACGGCCATAAGCTTTGCGTTTGCATACTCATCAACCACGGTGGCAGCGCGTTCGCGCAGCGTAAGGGCCACGCGGATTTTTTCCTGCTCCGCGCGGTCCATATCGGCGAGAGCCACCACGATGTTGCCTTGATTGCGGTTGAAAATCGGGATCTGCACACTGGCCTCCGCCAATCCCTCCCAACCTTTAGCCCACGGCACGCTTCCCAATGTTTCGTGGTTATATTCCATTCCGGCGCGGATCAATATGTCGGGAATGGGCTCGCGTTGGGCGCGCGTCAGGGCGGCTTGTGCGCGACGCGTCGCGGTTTCTGCGATCTGCACGGCAGGGCTCTGTTTCGCGATGGTCTCAACGGATTCTTCTTCATTTAGTTCCGGCCAGCTACTTTCCAGATCGCCTATTAGCGTTGCGAGCGGCAAATCCGGCCGTCCTATCACCGCCGCCAGCGAACGCCACTCTTCGCGCAGGGTGTTTTCCTGCATCCGCGCCGCCATGCGCATGCGTTGCGCATCGACCTCCGCTTCCAGCACTTCGGATTCGTCCGCCTGGCCGGTGTTCATCAATTCTCTTTGCGTCTGCGCAGCATCCTCTGCAATTTTTGCCAAATCGCGCCGTGCCTCCAGCCATTCCTGCGCCGACAATACGCGCAGGAACGCCATCTTCACCGCGGTTGTGACGCGCGTGCGTTGTTCCTGCGCCTCAATCTCTGCCAACTTGGACTCTGAGCTCAAAACCTCGCGGCTCTTGCCAAGTTTTCCGGCTGTCACGATCGTCTGCTGCACGAAAAATCCCTGCTTGCCTCCGCCGACCGAGCCGCCTCGGATCTCATCTCCGGTATAACCGACGGAAGGATTTGGGTAGAGTCCTACCTGCAGCTGCCGCGCCTTCGCTGCGCGGATCTCGGCGTCCGCTTGGCGCAATGTGGGATTCGTTTCGCCAGCCATTTTCTCCATTTGCTCCAGCGTGACAGCGTTCGCTCCCGCGCGCTCCTGCGCACGCCCCAATCGCGGATACTCCGGTTTCACCTGCGCCACGTTTGCGTGTTGATGCGTCATCTGTTCTTGCATCGACATTTTCGGCGCCGGCTGTGCATCTTGTTGCCTAGTTTTTTCCTGTGCCTGGCACATAGCGCCAAGCGTCATCGCACCCGCCAAAAGTACCGCGACATAGTTCGGAGTGACTCTCATATCCGCCCTGCCCTCTTTTCTTCTTCTGTGTGTCCTCGGTGAACGCTGCGTTGAAGTCCTCGTCCAACCCATCTTACGATTCATGCCGGTGCTCCGATTGGTTGTTCGGATTCCGTGACTTAATCCGCGCCATCATTTCCTCGTATTCCTTATTCGGAAGGACGCGCACCAAAGTCATCATGCCCATCATCCCCGCGCTCCAATTCGGCGGCAGGCCGTGCGTCTCCGGTTTTGCCACAGCCTCATCCATCCCCATTTCCATGAACGCATCCTGCGGAAACCCTGGCACGGCGTTAGCATTCGCCGCGATTGGAGAGTGGTGGACGTGTTCGAACGGAACGCTTTTCGCCAACGACTCCATTTGGCTCAGGGCTTTCGCGTCGTTCGTGTTGGCCGTCTCGATCGCGCGGTCCTTCAGAAGATCCATCATGCTGTTCATCATGTGGTGCGGCAGATGGCAATGGACCATCCACGATCCCGGATACTTCGCTTCGAACTCCACGACGCGCGCTTGCGCCACGCCCACAAGCACTGTATTCATGGGATACCACGTTGATTCCGGTGCGCGCCCGCCTTCTGTTCCCGTCACTAAGAACTGATTTCCATGCAAATGAATCGGATGATGGTCCATCCCCATATTTACGATGCGCAACCGCACGCGGCTACCCAGACGCGCGATCATCGGCGTAATCGCGGGGGCCGAAACTCCGTTGAACGTCAGCCAGTTGAATTCCATCGCCGCCGTATTCGGGACGCTGTTGTTCGGCAAGACGGCCCATTCCTGCAAGATCATTCCAAAATCATGATCTGCCCGCGGCTTGTAACTCCTTTCGGGATGCGCCACAAAAAATCCAATCATGCCCATCATTTCCTGCATCGCTCCGTGGGAGTGGTAAAAGAACGTCCCCTCCTGATGCACCGTGAATTCGTAAACGTATTTTTCGCCCGGCGCGATAGGCTTCTGGCTGATCCAAGGCACGCCATCCTGCTCGATGGGCACTTCGAGGCCGTGCCAGTGAATCGAAGTGGCTTCCGGCAGTTTGTTTTCAAACACGATGCGCACGCGGTCGCCCTGCTGCACTTGAATCGTCGGCCCGGGACAGCTTCCGTTGTAGCCCCACGCATCGATGGTCTTGAACGGCGCGATTTTCCGCTTCACCGGCTCTGCGACCAGCTTGAAGACTTTCACGCCGCCATCCATTTCGTGGGGCAAGTCCGCCACGTCCGGTGTGACCATCGGCAGGAACGGGTCGGGCCCTGCCGGCGCCGCTTCCTTTTTCTTATAGTTGCCATACGGACTGTGGTGGCGCCCTTGTTCAATGGCGCGCGCCGCCTGCGGATCGCTCACTTGTGTTTCGCCGCGCAGTGCCTCCGACAACCCCAAGAATCCGGCCCCGAAAAACGCCGCATCCTGAAAAAATCTTCTTCTCGTTCCGCTCATTCTTGCCTCCCTGATGCCATTCACACTGTTTGCGATTTGGGTTGGTCCACAATTCCCGACGAATCTGCCCTTCTTCGAGTACAGGCAGGGCTTGCATTCCGAAGCGGGCCTGCTCTCAGCGCGCGGCGATAGCGTGACGCTCACGCTCTAGATGAATGGAGTACGTTTGATGGATAGATTCGGAGGAAGAACTTCAGATGCGAAGAATCGTGGTCAAGAGAAGGGAATTCGCCGACTCTATTGGAACTCGATGCACGACCCAACGCTCTGGGCTTGCATGCAGGCTAGCAAGGCTCTGCGCGGACGAGCCATTGATAAGCGCTTGCGCGGGATCGTTCCGTAATCCTGACGAAAGCAAGGATTGCCCGCCCGCCTTGACGAGCACCGCGGGAAATTCGGAAGCGCCGCAGAGCTTGTTCGGCGCAACAAACCGTACGCTGCCGCCGGCTCCCATACTTGCCATCTCGTGGCACTGCCCTTGCCCAGCGCCGGAAGGACAAATCTTCGCAGCGCAAAGCGGTGCGCACACGGGCGCGATCGCCAAAGCAAGCGCTGCCAGGATGGCAAGCACGGTTATGTTTGCCGGCCGAGCGCGAACTGGAATCGGTTGGTTCACTTTTTCTTCGTTACGTGTGGCAGTTGCTTTCAAGGCTTCAACTCTCTGAACGGTGGCGTGCCAAACTGAAAAGCAATTCTCGCCATCAATTGGGGGCATCTTTGTGTTCGCCAAAAAGCCAGTTTCGCACACCTTTCGGCAATTTTGAAAATCGACCGAGCCCAGCCATGGCAGCTACAGAGGATGCAGCCCAAAGCAAACGATAGGCGACCAAACCCAATACGAAGAGGACCGTGAGTGATGTGGCTATCAGAGTTGACTTATCCATAGCGCACCTCGTAGCTAGTGTATCACCGTCTTGCGCGTCTAATACCCGTGCCCGCTTGAATCGCTTTCGACTTCCACTTTCCCTGCAAATGACCGGTACACGAAGGTGAAGTAAGCCGCGGCGAGAATCATTCCGACAATCCACCAAATGACTCCGACCTTCAATCCATACGCTCCGGCTTTCGCGCCGTTCACCGTCAACGAATACACCGGATTCCGAGCGGGTAGGATCATGGGATAGACGCCGAACACCACGCTCGTCAACATCCCCGCGAGATACGCGCTTGAAGCGAAAAAGGCTTTCCGTTCCTCGCGCTTCCTCAATTCAAACGCTACGCCCGCAAGCCCCGAGACCGCCAGCAGCGGCAACGCAAATCCCCACGGCCAGGTGACGAAATTTTCCTTTACTTGCGGCTGCACCTGAAATGTTACCGCCGTCACGATGGCTGTAAGTGCCACCACGCCCCACCAAACGCGGCCGCAAAGTTTTCGAGCGCGCCCGTTCACCACGCCGCTCGTTTTCAACTGGACCCATAACGCGCCGTGCATCACCAACGCCAGCAATGCCAGCACGCCCACCAAAATCGTGTACCAATCCAAAATCCCCGTCTCTTCCTCTAAACGGAAATTCGTCCACAGCGGCTCGAAGAAATATCCACTGGAGTCGAGCGGCACCCCACGCACGACATTTGCCAGAGCCGCTCCAAAAAAAACTGCCAGCAGCAAACTCGAAGCGCAAAACACTAAGTCCCAGAATGGATTCCACGCCGCGCTCTTCACGTGGTTTCGAAACTCGATCGACGCTCCTCGCAAAATCAACAGCCACAGCACCATCATCAACGGAAGATAGAATCCGCTGAAGGCGCTGGCATACAGCGCGGGAAATGCAAAATATAACGTCCCTCCCG
>Ga0207136_1115_pt1 | contig 16113 bp, 13 predicted proteins | sample Alteio_BWMinHeat_8_FD_153552 | JGI IMG/M metagenome (GOLD analysis project Ga0207136, IMG submission 153552) | Enriched cells from forest soil in Barre Woods Harvard Forest LTER site, Petersham, Massachusetts, United States -... | ecosystem: Environmental > Terrestrial > Soil > Temperate forest >...
CGATCGTTTCTACCGGGGCGCTTATGGCCCATGGGCTGGTTGAGGCTACGGGGCGGGCCCATTTCCGCTACAACCCCGAAGTGCCCGACACCGAGCTTTATGAGCAGGGATATAACCGCGTGTACGACACGCTGGAGCCGGAACAGAATCTGGACGACGTGGAAGAAGTCATGTCGGAGATTCTGGAGAAGTGGGACCACAGCGACGTGGTCTGCTCCTACAAACTGAATCATGCTATTGGGGCGCATCTGGCGAAACATGCGAAGGGGCAGCGGGGCATTTTGAAGTCGGCGTATGAGAAGGGTGTGCCCGTGTTTGTGCCGGCATTTACGGATTCCGAGCTCGGACTGGATGTGGCGCTGAATAACCGGTTGCGGGAGTCCACGGGACGGCACAAGCTGCGATTCGATCCGTTTGAAGACCTGGAACATTTTGCGGCGACATTGTTGAGGCAGACCCGGCTGGGAATCTTCACCATTGGCGGAGGCGTGCCGCGCAACTGGTCGCAGCAATTTGGGCCATTCATTGAGTTGCGGCATCGTCGCCTGGGAGAGAAAGTGCCCTTGAAGCGCTATCACTATGGTGTGCGAATTTGTCCGGAGCCAGTGTACTGGGGCGGACTCTCAGGCAGTCCTTATAGCGAGGCGATTTCTTGGGGGAAATTCGTGCCCCCGGCTGAAGGCGGGAAATTTGGCGAGGTATTTGTGGATGCCACGGTTGGACTGCCATTGATTGTGGCTGCTGTGCTGGAGCGCTTGGGGAAAAAGGGGACTAAAGGCGGAAGTAAGAAGAGCAAGGTCGCAAAGAGGTAAAAGTTCCGAATCCCCCACTTCTCGCATAGAACGCGAGAAATGGGGCACACGCTGAATCAAACCTGGCGAAATACGGTGTGCCCCATTCCGTTTAATCAAAAATCAGAACCGCTGACGCGATCACTGTGGTCCACAAACCGCGTTTGTCTCCTACCGCGGATTGCGTGATGTTGGCGGTGCGCACGATCTTGTTGGAGATCCGGTAAATTTCTTTCTTCTCGTCCCAGGAGCGGTCCGGATCGAATTCCACGTTCAGCGTGGTGGCCAGCATTTCAGCGGCCAGTTCTTCGGCGTACTCTCCGGCCGAATCATCGGTTTCGCCGAACGAGTGGTGTTCGCTGAGGTAGCCGTAAGTGTTGCGGTCGGCGGGGATGGCCACGCCGATACTCGAAGCCAGCAGGCGATGGGGTTCGCGCGTGGAATTCTCCGCTACCACTGCAAAGACGACTTCTCCAGGGCTCAGGTATTTCAGACCCTGTTTGCGTGGAACCAGTTTGCACTGTGGCGGGAAAATGGATGAAACCCGAACCAGGTTCTGCGCCGCGATACCGGCGTCCCGCAGTGCTAGTTCGAAGGAAGTGAGTCGCTCACGATGTTTGCCAACCCCCTTGGTGAAAAAGATACGCTTGGGGACCATGTCCTTGCCCAATTCTCATCCTCCAGTTGATTCGTTGAGCGTCAAATCTAACATATTGAATTGTGAACGGAATATGAATATTGAGTTTCCTGGCAAAAAAAGCGAGGAGCCTGCGGTTTCTCCAGAAATGGAGAGGACTGCAGATTCCTCGCCGCGCTCGGGATGACAAAACCGCTACTTGCTCCCCCGTTTGGAAGAGAACCTTATTTCGCAGCGGCTACGGAGCTGACTGCGATGGTGTCGCCATTGGTAGCGCCCTTCACAGTCGCTTTCTCGTTGGCTAGTTTGTCGAGTTTGGCCAGCGTAGCTTTGTCCTTGGTGTCCAAGGTGTACACTTTGTCGCCCACGACCAGCGCGTACGCGGATCCCTTCTGCACGCAGGCCTTGAGGCAGGCTACCGGATCGCCTTCCATCATGTGCTTGGCCCCGCACATGGCATCGGTGACCGTGCCAGTTACGCTGTCTGACTTGCCGGCAAATGCGGCTGGAATCAGGGCGACAGCCATGAGGCCGGCGGCCAGGGAAACGGCTAGTTTGTGCTTAATGACTCGCATGAAATTCTTTCTCCTTGTAAAGAATGGATTCCGCTGCTGGGTTAGATGCCTCCATTTGAAAGCGGATAGCTCCTGCGGTCAAGGATTTTCGGGAAGTGGAAAAGTTGCAAAGATTGTTCAGGAGCGCCTGGTGGCGAGACTAATTTACCACGGAGACACAGAGGCACGGAGAGAGCACTTTCTTGAAATCATCTTGGTGTCCCCCGCACTTCATTTAATGAACGCCTGTCTAATTCCACTCACGTGAAGGAGAAGCCTTTCTACCTTTGGGGGTCGAAACGTAAGGTTACGTCCACGGTTTTCTCTTTTTGGTTTAGAGATTCGCGGATGCTGGTGTTCCATTCTCCCATGAGCCATCGTTCTTTGAATGCTTCTTCCAGAAACTGCTTGGGGTAACTGGCGTCGTAAGGCTGACCGCCCTGTATTTTCCATTCAGTCTGGAGCCGGTCGGTGGTGCGCGAGTCGAGACCGCGGATTTCCAGATCCCCCATTGTGAAAAGATCGCCCTCAGAAATCAGCAGATGGTATTTGACGGTGGCGTCAGTGTCATCGGTTTCCGCCTTGGATTCGATGGCGGCGATCATGTATCCGCGGGTACTGTATAGCTTCTTGATTGCCTCGACGTCGGTAGTGAGTTGGACTGCGTTGGCCGGCTGGTTCGAAACTAAGTGAACCAGTGGTTTCAGGCGGTCTGCTGCAAATACCTTGTTGCCGCTCAAGTCCAGAGTGGTGAGATTGTACTGGAGTCCAGGAGTGACCGGGAAAGTCACATCCACCAGGGTTTCCTGGGGGCTGTCTTCGGCAACTTTGGGCTGCGCCTCCCCGAAGGCTGCTTTCAGGTATCCGCGCGCGAGATACACCGGAAGGAAAGTTTTGTCCTCCTGAACTCGAAGAATAGCGCGATCATAGTCTGCGCCGTGCAGCTGCTTGGCCGCGGCATCGAGTAAGGGCAATTCGGCTGCACTAGCTCCAGTAAAGGCGACATTGCGAATGTGAATCTGCGGGCCAGAGACGCTGAAATTGAAAGAGTCGATGGGGCCGTCGGTGGTAGCTGCGCGAAGGTAGTCAGCCTGGCCCTGGATCTTGTGCGTAATCAGCAAGCCCTGCAGAGCGTTGGAAACCTGGTCGGCTAGATTGCCTGTGAGCGGAAGCTCACCTTGAAATAATGGAACTTGGGCATGGATCTGATCGCGTAGCTCTTGATCGGGAAACCAGACGAAGTTGTCAAAGCGGGCAGGAACAAAATGGTCGGCGTCTTTGACTTGCAAGTTCAGCTTGGTGCCTTCATCGGAGTAATCAAAGCTATAGAGCAAATCGCTGAACGTGCCGGTTTCGCCGAGGAGTCGCAGGGCCTTTTTGAAATCATCTTCACTTACTGTTTGTCCCAACTGCAAACCGGTGGTGGCGATGACGTCGTCTGGCTTGAAACGCAGGCTTCCGGTGACTTTGATTGCGATCAGTTTAAATGCCGAAGGCGGAAGTTCCTTGGGAGTGAGTTTGCGGTGAGTTTGAGCGGAGGATAATGACGTGGCCAGCATGCCGCAAGCAAGAAGAAGGAATATATGGAAAGGTAAGGGGCGGACGCTGGGCGACATGGTGTTAGCGTATCGCGGTAACCGCATCTGGTGTTTTTAATTTTACGGCGATATCAATGAAGGCCAGCGCGGCCCTGCTGAGGGCTTTGTCTTTGCGGAAGACGAGCGCGAGGTCGCGACGAATCTTGGCGTCAGAAATTGGAATGGCGGAGAGCGCGTGGGCTCGGACGTCCTCGAGAACGTTGGAGCGAGAGATGAAGCCGACCCCGGCGTCGGCTGCGACGAAGCGCTTCAGTAGTTCGCTGGAATCGAGTTCCATAGTGTAGCGGGGCTTGAGCTTGCGCTCATAGAAAAGGTTCTCCAGCGCATCGCGGGTATGGCCGGCCTTAGGCACGACGAGGGAAAACTTCGCCACCTGAGCGACTGTGGCTGACTTCATCTTTGCCAGAGGGTGGTGGGGCGGCGCAATGATGACCAGTTCGTCGCGATGGATGAGCACGACGGTCAACCGGGCGTCATTGACGGGCAGGGAAACTACTCCGAAGTCCACTGAATTGCCGATGACGGACTCCAGGATTTTTGCGTAATCGGCGCGCTGGATGTTGACACCGACACCCGGATACTGCTTTTTGAACTCGGCAAAAACCTCCGGCAGGATGTGCAGGCAGGTGCCTTCGTTGGCGCCGACCACGATTTCGCCGCGAGGCACGCGCTCGGTTTCAGCGACTGCCGTGAGCATCGCCTTGCGGAGTTCGAGCATTTCCTGGGCGAATTTCTGGAAGAGCTTGCCCGATGCCGTGACCGAAACCTTGCCGCCAGATCGGTCCAGCAATTTGGCCCCGACTTCCTCTTCTAGAGAACGAATTTGTGACGAGATCGCGGGCTGCGTGCGAAAGCGCTTCTCCGCGGCACGGGAAAAGGAACTGTGCCGAGAAACTTCGAGAAAGGTTTCGAGCTGATCAAAGTCCATAGAAGCAGCTGTCTCCGCCGGGGCAATCCAAATCTTTACGGACCATTCATTGGCTCGGCGTAGAGACGTAGCTCACGTCTCTACGCGCGATCCAACACTACTGCTTTAGCAGCTTCTCGATTGCAGAAACCACGTCCGCTGAATCCGGCGTGACCGCAGGCTCGAAGCGCTGCACGACGGTTCCATTGCGATCTACCAAAAACTTGGTGAAGTTCCACTTGATATCGCCGGTCTTAGTCGGATCGGCGTCTTTAGTCAGATATTTGTACAGCGGCGCCTGATCTTCTCCTTTGACGGAAATCTTCGAATACAAGGGGAAGGTCACACTGTATTTCCTCGAACAAAAAGTCTTGATCTCTTCGTTGCTGCCGGGTTCCTGATGGCCAAAGTTGTTGGCGGGGAAGCCAAGGATGACGAATCCCTGATCTTTATATTTCTGATAGATCGCCTCCAGCGCAGAGTACTGCGGGGTGTAGCCGCACTGACTGGCTACATTCACCATGAGGATGACTTTGCCCTTGAAATCGGCCAGGGGCATGGCTTTGCCGTCAATGTTGGGGAGCGTGAATTCGTAAAGGCTCGAAGCGGCGAAGGTTGATGTAGTCATCATGAGCACGAGTCCTAGTAGAAAAAATTTGCTGAAGTTTCTGCGGGGAACGACTGACATTTCCGAATTCTCCTTAGAGTGTTGTCGCCGCTGGAATTAGTCTGTGAAATTGGTGTCAGCATACCGGAGGGGAGTCGAGAGACGCAACTAGCCCGGAGGGAGGAAGGCGGGGGATTTGTTAAGTACACCACCTCAACTTCGTCAAATCCGGACGTGAAATCCCACAAACGGACGCTCAGTTCGCGAGGATGGTTTCGCTACAATGCAAAGTAGTTTAGAAACAATGGGTTGCAGCTTTGTTTCTTGGCAGGATTCTTGCTTGGATTTTTTGGGATTTCCATCTCGCAGGAGGGTTCTATGCCTCGCACTGAACGCATCCGCCAGTCTTCATCGGAACAACTTAGTTGGGACGAAGTACAAAAATTTCAAAGTACGGGTTGGCGGCTGATTGCGTTGGAATGGGAACGAGATCTGCCCGAGGCCGGGAGTGCGCCTACCCCGGCCGCCGAGCACCAAGCCCCGCCCTTTGGCCTGCGAGTGGCCACCGATTGCAGCACCTTGATCGAAGACGGGAGCGAGACCGAAATCCTCGTCGCCATGATGGAGTTAATCATCCAAGACGGCCCCTATTCTGCCATTGCTGATGAACTTAATCGTTCTGGCTACCGGACGCGCGAAGGTATGCCGTGGAGCCCGGTTTCAGTGTTTGAAATGCTGCCCCGTCTGATTGACGCAGGGCCGAAAATTCTGTCCAGTGAAAACTGGCGACGCCGTCGCCAGGAAACTCAACCTCGGCAACAGCCACCCGTCATCTGAGTAAGGAGTAACCCTTTCACCACGGAGACACAGAGACACAGAGAAAGCCCTAGAACGGAAAGAACGTGCGCGCGAGAGAGACTTCTCGTTGCCTATCTGAGTCTCTGTGGTGAAGGGTTTACGCTCCTCCGAAGGTCTGCGCATTACCCCACTGCCGCAAAAGGTTTACAATTCTATTCTGTAGCCGGGACATCCAGACCCGCTCCGACGCAATTTCTTCAAGCGGGCCGCAGAGCACCTTCATCTGAAGGCAGGAGGCTTCCATGCGAAAGATTGCAATCACCCTCGGAATCGTGGTGGTCGTGGTAATTCTTGCCATCGGTGGCTTCGTCCTCAGCTTCAACCCCAACGACTATCACGCCACCATCCAGACAAAGCTGGAGCAGGCCCTGGAGCGCAAAGTGACGCTCGGTAATATGAGTCTGGGATTGTTGCCTTTACGGTTTCGTGTTGCCAATCTTGCCATCGCCGAGGATCCCAAGTTCGGTGCAAACCGCACGTTTGTCCAAACCCAGGAGCTGGCCGTTTCAGTCAAACTGCTGCCCTTGCTCAGCAAGTCGGTGGAGGTGGATTCCATTACTCTGGCCCGGCCCAATGTCGAATTGATTCAGAATGCCCAGGGAGTATGGAACTTCTCCTCGCTCGGACAAAAGACGCCGTCGTCTCCGTCTTCCAGCCAGCAGCAATTCTCACTAGGAGAATTGGCCATCACCGATGGGCAAGTCGCAATTACCGATCTTGCGAACCACAAACCGCGTACAGTTTACGATCACATTAACCTTACGCTGACCGACTTTGCGCCCGATTCACCCTTCAACGTGGAAGTTTCGGTTCATTTGCCCGGCGGCGGAAGCCAGGAAGTTAGCTTGAAAGGCAAAGGCGGGCCGCTTTCCCACGCCAGTCCAGCAGACACTCCTTTTCGGGGCAGCCTTGAGTTGAAGGATGTCCAAATTGCAGGCTTGCAAAAATTCCTGCAGAGCCCGGCGCTGGTCAACACCGATGGTGTGTTATCTGGACACACGGACATCGCCAGCGAGAAGGGGAAGATGTCTGCCAAAGGCCAGATGAATGTTGAGAAACCGAAGCTTCATGGGATTGAAGTGGGTTACCCGATCACCATGGACTACGAGGTGGCGGACGATCTTGTCAGCGACGTGCTCAAGATTGACAAAGGCGCGATTAAACTGGGCCCGACGCCAGTGTTCGTCACGGGAACGGTGAATACCAAGCCGACGCCTGCGGAGCTGGACCTGAACGTGAAGGTGGGCGACGTCTCGATATCTGAAATTGCGAATCTTGCCGCCGCTGCGGGGATGGCGTTTGCTCCCGGTACAACTGTAAACGGGCGGATCAATGCTGACATCCAGGCGCGTGGCCCCGCCGACAAGCCGGTTCTGAACGGGACCATTGCCGGCAGGAGCATCCAAGCTACTGGCAAGGAAATTGCCAAGCCGGTGCAGGTGCCCGCCATCAATATCACGCTGACGCCCGCCGAAATTCACTCGGATAACTTCAACGTTACTTCTGGGGGTACCACGGCGGCAGTTCAGTTTGCCATGAAGCAATACGCCTCGACATCTCCTCAGGTGGATGCCACAGTGCGGGCGCCGCAAGCAGCGCTGCCCGATATTCTCGCGATGGCCAAGGCTTACGGCGTTGCTGGCCTGGACAAAGTCACGGGAGCGGGCAATCTCAATGTGGACCTGCATGCCTCCGGGCCGGTGCAGTCGATGAGTTCGGAGCATCTCATGAGGGCACTGAACGGTACTCTAGCGCTTAACTTTGACAGTGTGCGTTACTCCGGAGTGGACATCGCCCACCGTTTAACCTCACTGCTAGGATCGGCCGCCGCGGGACAAACGGATAAGGGCTACACCAACATTTCGAAAATGACGGGCAACATCGTGGTGAAGAATGGGATCGCCCAGACCAACAACCTACAGGCGATGCTCGACATTGGCAATGTGGGCGCGACCGGCACTGCCGATCTGGCCAGCCAGGAACTGAATCTGGCGGTGAATGCGGTGCTCACGAAAGCCTTCAGCCAGCAAATGGGCGGGGCCGGTGTGGGCAGTCTGATGAGTTCGGCGCTCGCCAACAGTCAGGGAGAACTAGTCGTGCCGGCTACGGTCACGGGAACCTTTCAGAATCCAAGATTCATGCCCGACCTCCAGAAGATGGCGCAGATGCGATTGAAAGGCCTGATCCCCACCGGAGACAATCCGCTGGGCAGTGCTTCATCACTCCTGGGCGGAATCATGGGCCAGAAGGGGCAACCCGCCGCCAAAGGACAGGCGCAGCCCGCGAGCCCGGTCAATCAGATCATCAACCTGTTCGGCAAGAAGAAGTAAGTAGATGGGGGACGGGCCTCTGGCCCGTCGTTGGGCAGGCAAATCTCAAGCCCTCAGCGAAGGATGATTCCTTACCAGCCATCCTTCGACCAACTCGGAGAACTCTTTCGCCTTGATCACGATCTCCCGGGCTTCGGTTTCGGTGGCGACAAAAGCATCGTCGTAATCGATGACATTCCGCTTCCGTCTGCAGCGATCAAAATAATCCGAATATGGATCCGCAGCCTTGCCCAGTACCAGCCTTACGGCATCCAATGAAATCCGGTGATGCCCGGCCCCGGTAGTCACGCGGTATCCCGCACCGGCGATTGCCATTTTGGCAGCCTGAAGGGCGGCATTGTAAGCGGTGGCGAACCTCCGGTCCGCAGATACCCCTTTTACGGATGCGTCCACTAGGTCACGCGCGATGATGGCACGGATGCTGTCGATCTCCGTTTTCGAGGTCCGGTGGCGCTGCACTTCATGATTGGCGAGCAACTGTGTCCAAGTCATGCTGGTCACCTTTTACGAATTGAAGGCTGCCGTTGAGCACGCTGGTCAGGAAATGATCTCCCCTCGCGATTCTATTGCGGAATTCCTCGACAGAGTAGTTTGTCACATTGATCTCACGACCCAGCCGTTTTTCGGCTTTTCGCAAAGAGGAGGAAATGTCCGCCAGTCCGAGACTACCAATAATCATGAGGTCTATATCGCTGGTGGTGTGCTCCTCTCGTCGCGCGATTGAGCCGTACACAAAAGCGCAAACAATCTTGCCATCAAAGGGGTGAAGAGCCAATTGTAATGTCGGAATCAATCCTGCAGTCTTTTCAAAGAGGTTGCGCAGGTCCCGGAATATCGGCGATCGTGTCTCCGCCTTGAAGTAGGTTCTCCGCCCATCCCGGCGGTGTTCCAGTATCCCGCTTTCGACCAGAGTCGCAAGTTCTCTTTGCAAGGTTGAGGGCCTCGTCTTGAGGAAATCGGCAAGCTCGGACAGATACCACCACTTCTCGGGGCGAGTCATGGTAGCAGTCAGGACTGCCTGACGAGCCCCAGGGAATAAAGCATCCAATGCCGACGACATACGCATAATGCGTACATTATTACGCATTATGCGTAATAATGCAAATGTCATTCGCTCGCGTCGAACAGATGGTTAGTTCTGGGGCAGTCCTCCAGATCGCACTCGCACGTGCATTTTGATCACACCGACGCTCTGGCCGCCAGACTCGGCGCTGCAAGTAATTTCATCTGATGTCTTTGAGGTTGTCTTCGGCGAGGTAACTGCGATCAGCACTGGCATATCGCCTCCAGCCGGTACCGAGTAATTGCCAGCGCCGCTCGGATCGGTCCAACCGTCGGGCGCCACCACGGACAACGCGATCTCTTTGGCCAACGAAGTGTTGTTGTGCAGGGTTAGTGGAATTTGCAACGTGGAGCCAGCAGCGATTGCGATCTCGGGAACTGCAGCTTTCGGTAAATGCTCTAAACCGTGGGCGTGCCGGAAGGTTTCATAAAATCCCCAGGGCCCGGCCAGTTCTAAAGAAACACCTGGGTGTGGCGGCGCCACATCGCTCCGATGAGGTACAAACGCAATTGGTGCTGACGTAATTCCTGCGAACACATCGTCGGTTGGTTCACCCCCGACGTTGGACTTTCCAAAAGTCAGCAGGATCGGATCGGTCCAACCCGATTTCGCCTTTGCCAGTTGCCCAGCCTCATCCAGTGTGCTGAAAGTTTCAATGTACTCGCGGTACTGAGTGAGATGAAATCCGAAGCACTGCATTGCAATCAGTCCATACGGAACCTTGCGCGTCGGAGAAATCTCATTCACGGACAAAAGCGGCCCGCTTCCTTTGAACGGAGCATCGTCCTGCGCATCCGAGAAGTAGTAGATCTTTTTCGCTTGCCAGGTCCGCAAACCCTCGAGCAGTGTCTCATTGGTACGAACCGGGGCCGCGAGTTGAGCAGGGAAGACCGCGGGGTCACCTGCAATGTCAAAAGCTTCGGTTGCCAATACACCGGAGGCCTGATGATCGCCGTGGTTCTCACCAATAAAAACTGCAGGCATCCAGGTGACGATCACTTCCGGTCGAGTCAGACGGACAATGCGCACTACTTCTTCCAGAGCCGCGCCGTGATGCCAGCGCCCCAGCGATTGCAAAACATCCTGGCTGGGTGTATCCAGGCCATCGAGAAACCAGACGTTTTCCACGCCCAACTTCGTCATGGAATGCCGCAGTTCCATCTCGCGCACAGCGCCCAGTGACGGAGCTCGCTCGGGCCCCATGTTATTGTGTCCCGCTTCGCCTCGAGTGAGATAGACAGCGGCGACGCGCTTGTGCTGGTCCAGTAGCTTGGCCAGGTAAGCGGAAATTCCGGTTTCATCATCCGGATGCGCCACCACCAGCAGCAGGTCGGCCTTGAAGCGCTCGTCAGGCTGCGGAACCGGCTGGGTTTTCGGAGTTTGAGCGGCAAGCTGCGCCAGGAAAAGCGTAAGAAAGCAGAGCGAGTTTAGAAGTTTCACTGGTCTCCCATGGATTGGAATCCGATTGAGTCACCGCTCAACGGAGGTTTGCGGCTATGATTTAGACGCAATCAGTCACCTTTAAGCACCATTACTTTTGCGCATACAAAGATGCTACATGACCGGGTTCGTCAGAACCCATCAGACACGGGTGCGGCAAAGACAAATATGAGATCCGACATCGAAGAGGTAGCCTCTTCTTTGAAAGGCCAATTTCGGGGACAACTGCTGCAGCCCAGCGACGCTGATTACGCTGGTGCACGCACGGTCTGGAACGGGATGGTAGCTCGCTCTCCTGGATTGATCGCTCGTTGTGGTGGCGTCACTGACGTGCAAGCCGCTATCCGGGCGGCAGCCTCCCACGATGTTTTGACAGCAGTGCGATGTGGCGGGCATAGCCTGGCAGGATTCAGCACCTGCGAGGGCGGGATGGTGATCGATCTCTCGCTGATGCGAGACGTGGCGGTAGATCCCGCAATCCGCCGGGCACGTTTTGCGGGTGGATGCTTGCTAGGTTCGGTGGATGCTGCTACTCAGAAGTACGGGCTCGTCTTTCCTTCTGGCGTAGTCTCGCACACCGGCGTATCCGGACTTATTCTCGGCGGAGGATTTGGCTGGCTGACTCGTCGCTATGGATTGTCCTGCGACAACGTTGAGGGATTCACCATAGTCACCGCAGACGGTTCGCTGGTACAGGCCAGTGCTACAAAAAATGCCGATTTGTTCTGGGCGTTGCGAGGCGGGGGTGGCAATTTCGGCGTAGTGACTGAGTTTGCGGTACGGGTTCATCCCCTCACATCGGTAATGCTCGGTGAATCGTTCTGCCTTGGCGACGACATTTACCGCATCGTGCAGCACTGGAGAGACTTCATGCCGTCGGCGCCCGACGATCTTAAGTGGAACCTGAATTTGAGGATTGCTCCCGCTACGGAAAGTGTTCCTCCTGAAGTCCGCGGCTGCCCGGTCGCAAGCCAGTCCGTGCTGTGGACTGGCAACGAGGAAAAAGGACGGCCGTGCCTGGATCACGCCCAGTCTCTTTGCAATCCAATAGCAGTTGCGAGAAGAACTTTGTCTTATCTGACTTTGCAGACGATGGCGGACCACGAATTCCCGCATGGACGGCGTTGCTACACGAAATCGAGCTACTTCAAGATCTTGAATGACAGAAGCATTGAGCTCATGGTGAATGCGCTGGCGTCCATTCCTTCGCCGGACGCACAGATTGAACTTGCCTACCTGGGCGGAGCCGCAGGCCGGGTAGCGCCTTCTGAAACAGCTTTTGGTGATCGTAGTTCTCCGTTCGTGCTTAATCTGTTGGCAAATTGGGATGACCCCTCAGAAGACGCTACGAACGTCGCCTGGGTACGCAATCTTTTCAAGCAGCTTCGGCCAGCAATGACGCCGGGAGTGTATGTCAACTTCATGAGCAGCGATGAGGATGATCGGGTGCCGGAAGCTTATCGCGAACGCTGGGATCGGTTGATCGCCATCAAGTCACATTACGATCCCAATAATTTTTTCCGTCTGAATCAGAACATTCCTCCGAAGAAGTAACAGTAGAGACCACTTACGTGGGGACATCCGCCCTTGGCTGTCCGGGCGAATGAAGACTCGCCAGTTTCCAACCTCTACTCCTTGTCTTGCACACTGAACATCCAGGTCAGTGCGGGCAGAAAAAACTGACGAAGGAGATGCGTATCTTTGATAATGTTGCACGCTACAAAACAAACTCCTCGCTGATTCTGCCGATCCCAAGCGACAAAGCTTTTCTGTCCTGCGAGAAAATAGGCCAACCCGGTATGATTGAAATCACGGAAACCCAAACGCGAGTCGCTAACAAGGTCATCATCGGACTCGACCACAACTCTTAGAACAAACTCCCCAGCCTCAGCGCATCCATCGAAGAGCGAGATGACGCCGCGCAATTGCTCGCCTAGGGTCTCGCTATTGGTCTCGACACGGATTCTCGCATCAGCATTCAGATCGAATGTCGTGGCAAAAGGAGTGGGTGTAAATCTCTTGATCGGATCAACAAGCGGAACTTGCTTAGCTGACCCAGTGAACACCTGGTCAGCGACACTGTATTCAGCTTGTGCTTGTGACCCACAAAATTCTTCGATAACCTTCGTCGTCCCCGAAGGGGGTAGGTCGTGCCGGAGCACCCATGCTTCCTGCTGGGCCAGAGCGTCAATGCTTGCAAGTTGATATTCCCGCTGATACGCGATGCATGCAGGCAATTGTTCCAAGTCGGCAGCCAAGCGAGCGGCGGCCTCTGACGCGCTTATGCGTTCAAACCTGGTGCCCAATCCAGCCTGGCGTTGCAGGAAAACCAGCCAGCGAGGAACGCATGACAGTGATCGGCCAACGCTGAAGGTCTCGACTGGGTCAACTTCGAATGAAAGTTCTCCATTCAGAGAAACACCGGGTTCGAAACCCAACAGACGAGGAAAATGATGAACGGCATCCGGGAGCAGCTTCACAGGAGTCGGCAGACCCCAACAGCGCAGTTCTGACGCAGAGCGGGAGAGATATGTGCAGTCGTCGGAAAGAAATGAGAATCCATTCAAGGCCAGCGACAATGCCAGGGTGGACTTGCCAGCGCCTGATTCACCGCTGAGCAGAAGGCCGTCCCCATTTTTCACCAGGCAGGCGCAGTGAAGTGGAGCCACTCCGACTGACGCACTGGCAATTCCCACCAACACCGGCAAGATCACGCGCTTCCAATAGGCAAGATCGTGAGCTGTCGCGCTGGTGAACGACCCGATTACGCGGCGATTAAGTTGATCGATTAGCAACGAATCGCAGGGGCCATACGACGCGTAATACAAATGCTCTAGCGCCCGAAAGTGGGGTTGAGGCCATAGTGGTCGGTCGGGGAGCTCGAAATCAACATAGAAGCTAACCGTCAAATCGGCGAAGGGATGCTTATCGTATGCAGGTAGAAACGATTCCTGCATCGCGTCCAAGATTTCCTGGGAATTCGTCGAGACCTTCCAAATCGACCCAGCAGAGAGGAACCGCTCTTGGAGCGGGAGATGCGTCCTGTTTTCTTGTCTGAGTGTTGTTGCAGAATCGTATGTCTTCATCCCGTTGGTATCTCTTGCTAAAACGTCGATGGTATGTGCTGCATGTCATGTCGTCGTCACGGAACTGTCAAAATCTTGTCAATTCCCGTTCAGGCCATCCGATACTGCCTCGCGGCGATATATTGTTTCTTTGACAACTGGCTGTCATGACTTGCGTCAGAGGCATCTCGGGGAGTTGTCCTGATCTTCTTTGATGGTGTCGAGGTTTCTAATGATTAGGTCCACAAATGTTCGAATCGAATCGGCGCCTAAAGGTTCGCACTAGTGGCAGACTCTTTGGCAGTGCAACAGCCAACGCAAGCAGGCGCGGAATCAAGGCGCAGTCATCGACGCGAAATCGATTGGTTCATCGTTGCTTTGTTGCTTGGCGTTACTGGGTACCTCTACCTGAACTTGTTTGCCTTTCCCCATACCCCGTTTCTGTTGGGTGGAGATCAGGCGTACTTCTGGATGGATGCCCAGCGCATGTTGCACGGTGAGCACGTTTATCAGGATTTTTTTCAGTTCACGCCTCCCGGGACAGATTTGTTTTACTTGGGGTTGTTCAAGCTGTTCGGGCCGCGAGTCTGGGTCACGAATGGGGCAGTCCTGGCGCTCGGAGTAGCTCTGTGTTGGGTATGTTTTAGTCTTGCCAGCGAGATCATGGAACGCGAGTTGGCCTTGCTCGCCACGTTCCTGTTTCTCACACTTGTCTATGGCAGGCAGCTGAATGGAACCCACCATTGGTTCAGCATTCTAGCGGTCATGTCCGCTGTGAAAATCAGCGGACACAAAGGGGGCGCAGGGGGCATCCTTCTCGCAGGATGGCTGCTCGGTATAGCTTCCTTTTTTACCCAGACCCGAGGAGTAGTAGCGATGTTTGCGTTTGCCGCATTCCTTGCGTGGCGAGGATCTCACGCAGGAAAGCCTTGGTTGGATCTTCTGCGGAGTCAGTTCCTGCTTTTGCTCGGATTTGTCAGCGTACAGCTACTCCTCAACGCACATTTCATCGCAACGGTTGGGTTGAAGCAACTCTGGTATTTTCAGGTCACCTATGTTGGACGGTACATGGTCCACGGGATACAAACCCAATTCATGGGATTGCCCGCCCCTCTCACTCTGCGTACGTTGCCCAATCTCGCCCCGTACCTTGTTGTTTACATGTTGCTCCCAGCTATCTATCCGGTCGCACTGTGGCAATGCTGGCGTGAGCGTCGTAGTCCTGCGTTTCCGTGGGAACAGGTAGCGTTGCTCTCCATGTCGGGCTCCTTCCTACTTGTGGAAGTAGCGTCCAGCTTGAATTGGCTACGCCTTTTCGCAGTTTCGATGCCGGGGATCATCTTGTTCATTTGGGCTTTGGGAAGAACAGGCAAGGCCCAGCGCTATGCCATAGCGTTGATGTGGATCGTAGTTGCTGGTCTGGGGATTCGCCAAACTTGGTTGCGACACTCGCAGCAGGAAGAGATTGCCGAAACGCCCGGCGGTCAAATCGCCGCTGCTCCGCGAGCTTACGAGAAGCTGCTGTGGATGATGCAGCACACCAAACCCGGACAGTTTTTCTTCCAGGCGGCTGGCCCAGGCATTTACCTTCCACTCCAGCTACGCAACCCTCTTTTCATGGATGCGGTCGAGACGAACCAACAGACTCGCCCGGAATACATCCAACTTGCCATTCAACAATTGGAGGCAAAGCAGGTCAAACTAGTACTGTGGTCGCCGCGGCTGGACAACGCAGACGATGATCCCACTGAGGAGGCGATCGCCCCTCTACGCAGCTATCTTCGAGGTCGATACATTCGGGTGCAGGTCTTCTCCGACCAAGACGTGGTTTGGGAGAGGAAGTAGTCGGACGCGTCCACTCTCGCTATGAAATCGAGACCAGCGTAGGCATGTCGAACGCGAGTAAGTGATGGATGAGCTTTTCTTGAGTTCCAAGAATATATGCAGACCAAACGACGCATTCCCAGTCTCGACGGGCTAAGAGCGATATTCCTTTGTCTGGTCGTGACTGTCCATCTGGGAACCTTCTCTCAGAATGTGGATATTCAGTATGCGATTGGTTTTGGGGGGATTTTTGTTTTCTTCGTAATGTCGGGATTCATAATTACGAAGTTGCTCCTTGAAGAGCGCCAGCAAACCGGCGACATTGCTCTCGGTGCTTTCTATGGCAGACGTTGCTTTCGCATTTTCCCTGCTCTTTTGGCATACCTCTGTGGGATCGCTCTCCTTCGCAGCCTGGGTCTTGCCAGTTGCTCGGTGAAAG